>Ga0182027_10007963_pt1 | contig 15517 bp, 14 predicted proteins | sample 712E1DmetaG_FD_121300 | JGI IMG/M metagenome (GOLD analysis project Ga0182027, IMG submission 121300) | Permafrost microbial communities from Stordalen Mire, Sweden - 712E1D metaG (Illumina Assembly) | ecosystem: Environmental > Terrestrial > Soil > Wetlands > Permafrost | place: Sweden...
TCGCTCCGGGATGAATTATCTCTTATTACTAATTTTCTTGAAATCGAAAAAATCCGCTTCGGCGTAAGGCTCAATGCGGTTCAGGAAATCGATCCGGAAACTCTCAATGCGGAGGTTCCGCCGCTGATTCTGCAGCCGCTCGTGGAAAATGCCGTTCGTCACGGCGTTGCACAGCTCATAGACGGAGGCACCGTCCGCCTTTCTTCCACCCGTGTCGGCGACAGCATGCGGATTCTTATTGAAAATCCCGTAGATCCGGACCGCCTTAGAAAAAAAGGAGTCGGTTTGGGACTCCGGAATGTCCGCTCGCGCCTTGACACTCTTTACAACAACGATGCACATGTGGATGTTGAGGAAACAAATGATTATTTTCGTGTCGAACTCTTTTTCCCCTTAAAGCAGCGATAACACCAAACTATGCAGCAGAAAATTATACGCACAATCCTGATTGACGACGAAGAGCCCGCACGCATCATACTGCGGGAATATCTTTCCGCATTTCCGGATATTGAAATTACCGCCGAATGTTCCAACGGCTTCGATGCCGTAAAAACCATCGGCGAACTGGATCCCGATCTGATTTTCTTAGATATTCAAATGCCGAAGCTCAATGGGTTTGAAGTCCTCGAATTGATCGAGCAGCAGCCGGCAGTTATTTTCGCCACGGCTTACGATCAATATGCACTCCGTGCATTCGAAGTGCATGCAGCCGATTATCTCCTGAAACCTTTCAGCGCCGAACGCCTTGCGGAAGCGCTCGACCGGGTACGGGAACGGATTAAAAAACACGATAAGCTTCCCCTGCAGCCTATTATTGCAGCCGCCCGCATAAACGCAATTCCTCTTGAACGTGTTCTTATTAAAGAAGGCTCCAAGGTGCATGTTATTCCTGTGGATCGCATCGACTATATCGAAGCCCAGGACGATTATATTTCCATCAAAACGGAAGGAAAATCCTGCCTCAAGCAGCAGCGTATGGCCGAAATGGAAAAAGCTCTCGATCAGACAAAATTTGTCAGAGTGCACCGGTCTTATATACTTAACATCGAACGTATTGCCCGTATAGAATTGTATGCAAAAGACAGCCGCATGGCGATTCTAAAAGACGGGACAAAGCTGCTCATCAGCCGGAGCGGCTACGATAAGCTAAAAACGATGCTGTAAGTCCGGAAAGCGAAATACACTTTAATGTAATCTCCCGCAATCCGCTCATGGCCGCGATGATTCATAGATATAGGGTGATACTATTTCAGCACCAACATTTTTTTTGTCTGTGTGAATGCGCCGGCCTGCAATCGATAGAAATACACGCCGCTCGCCAAATTAATTGCATTGAATGTTGCCGTATAATTTCCTGTTGATTCCGTTTCGTTGACAAGCGTCGCGACTTCTCTGCCTAAAATATCGTAAACTTTTATGTTCACGATAGTTTGACGTAAGACATCGTAATTAATTGTTGTAGTTGCATTAAATGGATTTGGATAATTTTGAAAAAGGATAAAAATTGAAGGAACACTTATCTGTTCACATGGAATATTAGCATGTCTATAAATAATGCTTATGCTGTCAGCCTCATAAGATTCGATTCCGTTAACACCATTGGAAATCTGGACGACACCTGGAGAAGGTGTCCAGACGGAAACCACCCAGACTGCAGACGAAAATGAGACAAGGTTTTCGTTTGCATCATATGTGTACATTGACCGATCCGCATTTGCCCACTGACCGTCGCTCCAATATTTGTAAATCCACGAAAGCTCATGACCGCTTTCATTATATGTATAAGTGTATAAATCAGAATTTGTCCATTGATCATTGCTCCACATTTCATTAAGTTCCGTTAGTTCATGCCCATTTGCATCATACGTGTAGATTGTAGAATCTTTATTTGTCCACTGATCACCGGTCCAATACAATGAAAGTTCCGAAAGTTCATTACCCTGTGCATCATATGTAAAAGTAAATATCCAGTAATTCGTCCATAGCCCATTATTCCACTGTTCCTCAAAGTCCGAAAGCTTATCACCTCTAACATCGTATGTGTATGTGTCACGAAAGGAAGCCGTCACTTGATCACCGCTCCAAAATTCTAAAAGGTCTGTTAGCTCATTGCCACTAGTATCATACGTATAGGTGTCACTAGTAATTTTTGTCCAACGGCCATTGTTCCAAATCTCATAGACTTTTGTTAAATTATGACCGCTCGCGTCATAGGTATAAATGTAACAATCAGACAATACCATTACACTATCAGCCCAATATTCGTAGAGCTGCGACAGCTCATCTCCGTTTGCATCGTACGTATAGATATAACCAACAAAATCTGTCCATCGATTATTCTTCCAGCTATCAACAATCAATGAAAGTTCATGACCGGCTGCATCATAGGTATAAGTATACAACTCAGAATTTGTCCATTTGCCGTTGCTCCAGCGCTTGTAGATATCGGAAAGTTTAAGGTGGTTTGCGACATAAGTCATCGTGTCATTTGCAAAATTCGTCCATTCACCATTGCTCCATTGAGCGATAATGTCTCTAATAATGTTTCCATTCAAATCATATAAATAACTATAGCGTTCTGCTTTAGCTGGGTCATAGAATATTACCGTATCAATGGGATAGAATGGTGTATTGTTCAGTAAACTTTTATACGGAACATTCGGCGGGCTTGGTAATCCCTGTGTCACACCATAATTCTTGAGCACCGCATTTTTTATACAGCAGCCGGCTTGCGGTGATATAAGGAAGGCATTTCTCAAAGAGTCAATTAATCTTTTCTGGTTAAATAACTCGATACCTCCATTGAATCGTGATGTCACAAGCTTAGATACTCCCCATGCTTGTGGTGCAGATAAGGGATTGCGATAATCGCTCACATTTTGTCTTTTTTGAGCATAGAGCGAGTTGACCGATCCTGAAAGAACGATACTTAATAAACAGAACGCAATTAAATATTTCATAGCACATTTATCCTTTCATCAGAAATGCACTTTTAATTGCACATTGAATCCTTTTCTAATTGATCCAATTTATCTGTGATATCGTGAGCCAATGCCATGCTTGGCAATCTCCAGCTGCGACCATTATTTATCGAAACAAAAACGCCATTGCCGTTAGTCCCTGCAAATATCTTGGTTCCCATCGTTGTAAGACAAGTTAATGTAGCGCCGTTAGGGCCGGCTGTTTGTACCAACTTTGCCAAAGGTATTGCAGGTATTATAAATAAAGCGGTCAATAGAAGTATGAAAAAACCGGTTTTGTTTATTTTGTCACCTCGAATCTGCGATTTCGCATTTGAGCTGAGCGATGCGTAAATGAACATTATTTCTCTCGACCATGCATTTTAAGAATAAATTATAGATTCATCCTCAATAATCTGATCTATCATCGTAAAACGGAATATTTTTAAGCTTTAAATTATTCGACGATGTCAACATCTCGATTAGAAATAAATATGTAATCCCAAATTAGCTGCGCTAAAACCAAGAATCTGTGTCGTTGTTGTGTTCTTCGTAGTATAACTGACGCCACCTTCTGTTGTGGTAACATTAGAGGGTATATTAAAATTAATAATATTCAAATCGTATTCAGCCGAAAGACTAATTTCCGGATAAATATAAAATTCCACACCTCCAATTCCCTGAACTCCGAATGTTGCACCTCCCTGCATATTGAAGTTATTGATAGATACAAGACCATTTTTCGTTTCCGGCTGAGTCTGATCAGAGCCTGCAATAAATTTTTGATCTGTAGATGTATATGAGAATGCTATTCCCGCTCCAAGATAAGGATGAACTCGCGATGTTGCTCCTAACATGTATTTAAGATAATCAAGAGATAGTCCTGACTGAAAAAGAGATTGACTGCCATCGCTATAACCGGTCATGTTAGATGGTACGGTCTGGCTTGCATAAACAATTTGTATTCCGATGCGAAGCGCTTCATCGCTTTTAAAGAAATAGGACATACCAAAACCTGTGGTTGTACCGGCCATTGCACCGGTTGTGCTTAATGTCGAAAGTCCTCCGAACGTAAAGTTCAATGATTTCAGACTTTCCTCTTTCGGTTCCATTATTTGCACTTGATTCTCTTTTGGATGTGCATTTTGTTGCAGTGCATCGTGTCGGAGCATGTCCACTTGGAGCGTATCCAGTTGCAGTGCATCAAGATGCAGTACATCGTATTTTTGCGCTTGTTGATCTGTAATTAATTCTTTTATCTTTTCAGTGGTTTTATTTTGTATGTCTTGTATCGCTGAACGCACGGAATCTCTTGCACCATTGTTATTCAAAATAGCCGTCATTACTTCTTCCCGTGATTTTTTAAGAACAGAAGTTATTTCCCTTGTCTGATAATCAGTGAGTCGTAGCTCTTCTTTTAGTTGTTTTGCTTGATCATCAGGAGCCAACCATTGTACTTGTGCCCGCAATAATGAGGGATAGAAAATTGTTATTGCAACTATAAATGCTGAGAGGCAAGTTAAATATTTCTTCATAAAACATCCTTTCCGTTATTGATTAAGCAGAAGTCGACGCAATACCATTTTTATGCTTCCAGTTTACCCGCCCTGCTTTTCCTTTTGGCGGGCTCTATTTAAAATGGTTAGCCCTCGTTAATTGTGACAGCCAACTTATCTACGGTTCCGATTGTTTTCTTTCGTCGGAAAGAATTTGTTCTAAAATCTTTCTCACCCTTTTGTCTGAATGGTATCGAAATATTAAATACAACGCATGAGAAATCAAAACCAACCCGATTATAAAAAAAGTCCATTCAGCAAAATGAGGTATTCCAGCGATTGTGATTTTCTCCAAACCTTTTACTATGAGGAGTTGTCCAAGCATTATCGCTCCTATGAACAACTCACCCAAATATCCAAAGTAAGAGAACCTGCTTGGTGCATTCAAACGCTTGAACTTCTCTAAAGCTTCAAGCTTGAGCCGAAGATGAATTATGGTTGATGGTTCCATTTTAGAATCCTTAATAATGTTAGCTTATGAATACTAATAGCGCGGGCAAAATAGCTATTACATAGACATTGTCTATATATCGTGAATATTGTCATGAATTATTGACAGCATCAATGCCTGGAATTATATGAATAATAAATTGAATCACATTCCCGGAACGGGATGAAAGCCATAATCCTCCCGAATCCGGCTTATTTCTGAAGCAACATTAAAATGTTACATTGATTCAAATTTATGTCAATCCATAATGATATGCAAGTGCCCATAAGGGGCATATTTATCTCAAAAACTAAAAAAATAGAAACCGAATTCTCATATAGAATCGAATAAAATTTCAAAATAAAATTTTTGGGAACCTCTTTGCCCTTTCTGTTCCACCTATGTTCAAGTAGAAAGATGTTTGACCCTCTCTGTAAGGCTTAAAAGGTTGAGGCTCATTCGGGCATAGTTCAGATAGGACAAAAGAGATTTATCGAGATGGTAAAACAACTATTTCCGATTTTGCCAGTTCTTCACTGTATATAGGGATTGACTGAGTGGCAGAATGATCTTTGGATTCACCGGATATTCTTTTTACAAACCAGCTTGATCCGCTTGTTTGCCGTGCATCTTACGAATTTGTTTAATTACAGAAAGAGCGAGTCCGAAATAAAAAGCAGAAACAAGAAAAATAATTCCGTAACATGCTATGAAAGTCAACCACATTGATGATCCTCTCAATCTCCATTCTCCTGCGAAATATAAAAAAAGGGGGGCAAAACTGATTGAAACACCGGTTAATGCTTGGACTATCGTGTAAAGAGGAGAATTTATTAGTTTTACCCACTTCGAATCTATAACAACATTAATATTTTCCATTACAACGTTCCTTTTTGTAAAGTGATTGACAAATTTACGCTTGAACAAAATGGTTCCGGGTATTCTCCCGCCTGAGTCGGGCAAGCCCGCAAGCCGCTCATGGACTCGATGGTATTCCCGCGAAGCCGATCATCTTTCGCTTTCAATTACCTGCATCTCCTAAGACGTAAGGAAGTTATTTAGGAAACAAAAAACCTTATTGCAACGAAAGATCAAGAGTAAATGACATTGAATCAAATAATCCTTGCAACGTGTAAGAGCCGGCAATAACCGGCGCCCCCGATGCATCCGTGATAGCTTGGTATAATCCAAAGATTTCTTTTGACTGATGAGGATTTAAGATTAACGGTTGGGATCTAGGAATAGATAGAAGCGGAGGTCCACCCATCAATGTCCGTCCACTATCATTTTTCAGCGACCAATGAAAACTTTCTATTGAAATCATTAATGTTTCCGGTTCCGCTGATTGATTATAAGCGATAAACGACGCACTTAAAGTATCATGAATTCCAAATACATCTCTTGGTATTGCAAACGTGTATTGCATACTGTCGCTGACTTGAATAACACTCAAAGCAGGATTCGTTGCTGATTCAACTGGATTACTGTTTTTTTTGCAGCCATTGATGATGAGTGTAATAAATAAGGCCAAATATAAATATCGCATATCTTCTCCTAAGAGTTTTGCATTTGCTGCCTAACGTAAAGGATTTTATACTTGCCTGTCAAGTGAACGATGCCGAATTTATGTCAGGCTAAGCAAAATCATTTTTAACTAAAATACTTCCTTTGCTATAATAACGATTATGTCTTTTCGACTACCTATATCATTATCAATAAAAAGATAAGGTTGTCCAAAATAGCTTTCAAATGAACATTGCAAGACATAAAGTCACCAACCTCCGGCAAAGCCGGAGGCTTGAAAAGAGTGTGAACCGCTCAAAGCGGTTATAAGTTCTTATTCAAAGATGGTCAATTGATCCAACCGTTTATCCTCTTCCTGTTGTTCACGTATGTATTCTCGTATCGCAGTCACATCCTTTCCGACTGTTGAGACATAGAATCCGCGTGCCCAAAAGTGTTGACCTGCATAGTTCTTTTTCTTACCTCGATAATTCCGTGCAACGTGAATTGCACTCTTTCCTTTGATATATCCTATCACCGCACTCACTGCATACTCCAGAGGAATGCTCACCAACATATGCACGTGATCTGCCAAGAGGCGCCCTTCTTCGATGCGGCTTTCTTTCTGACGGGCAAGTTCGTGGAACACATCTCCAAGATTCCGTCGCAGCTCCGCGAACAACACTTTTTGGCGATATTTGGGAACAAACACATCATGATATTTACATTCATATTTTGTGTGCTGTAAATTGTTTTGCGTCTTCATTTAAGTCTCCTTTATGCTTCAAGCGGTTCACACATAAAGGAGATTCTTATTGTTTCCGTAAAAGTCAAACTTTTGGAGTCCCCCAGCAAAGCTGGGGGTTTTCCTTTTTTAATTAATACTCGACGTATCCTTATGGCAAGTCTCCGGGCAATAGCCGTAATAGCTTTTCTTCTGCTGCCGGTTTGATGCTTGATTCGTTCATACGCTGCTTTCGCATTCGCATCATATCGTATCAACGTCCAACTGCTTTCCACTAAGCGAGTGCGCACTTGATGGTTTCCACATCGTGTAATGTGTCCCAACCGTATTCTCTCTCCGCTTGAATGCTGACATGGCGTTAATCCCAAAAAACTCGCCAATTGTTCCGCACGTCCAAAACGTTCAACATTTTGTAATTCTATCAAAATGGCCATTGCTGTAAATATCCCTATTCCCGGTATCTGGGTCAACAAACCGACACGTTCTTGATAGCTCTGAGTCATTGCAAGTTTCTCGATATCATCTGTTAGGACCTTATACTGTTCTGTCAAATCACGATACATCTTTAGCAGCGCATCCATGCTCGTCTTTTGTGCCGGATATTCCCACGCAAGCGTCTCTATCCAGCGTATATAAACCTCGCTCCAGTGTTCCTTCAGCGTTGTCGGTGCTTGTTTGCCATGAAACAACAGCATCGACTTTATTTGGGCTTGTGTCTGCCGACGATGATCCTCGATCTGGTTCCTTGTTCGTAACAACTGCCGATCTGATCGTTCTTCTGCTGTTAGAACATGAATCCTCTTTAAAAATCCTCTAGAGAGCATCGCCGCTAACTTCCTGCTGTCCCTTCGGTCTGTTTTTACTCTCCCTCCAATTTGAGGTACCAACGACGGCGGCGTTACCATCGAATCAAATCCCGCGTCTACCAAAGCATCGTGTAACCGATATCCCGTTGGCCCAGCCTCATAGACCGTATGAACTTCACTGGCTTCAAATCTTTTCAGCAGTCGAACAAGAGCTTCTGTATCTGCTACTACCACCGCGTGATAGAGCTCTTCGCCTTGACAAAGAATGGTCACCGTCCAGATCTCTTTATGAACGTCCAATCCAACAAAAATTAACTTGCCTTTTGCAAAGCTACTTTCTACCTTTCCCATGGGAAGCCTCCTTGATCGCGTTTACCGGATTATTCCGGTTTTGGGCTTCGAGCCCACATTAGTTATTTGGAACTCCTGTTCCTTTATTATAACTTGCGACGAGGAGGTTTTCCTTTAGTTCTCTCACGTATTTCTTTTTGTTTTCTTCGTACTTTTGTTGCTCTTTCAATATAGGTTCTACTCAGTGTATTTTGGAATAAATGCTTTTTTGCTCAGTTTTAAATCCCTCTTTGCAAAGGGGAGTTGGAAACGTAAAAATGAATCATGCGGAAGCATGATGCTTATTAACCCTTTTTGCAGGGGGATTTTTGATCTTTCATTATCACGCTGAGTAGTAACGAATATTGTATGGTTTTAGACCGCCGGCTTCTTCACTCCCCAACTTCGGCCGCCTCAGGTCTACGGCGAAAATGATACAAAGTTTTTCTTTCAATCACAAAGTTACATTTGCCATGCAGTCCAATCTTTTTTTTGCGGATTTCAATCACAATCCGATCTGCTGTACGTTTCTGCAATTCGGGGGATTATCAGCGGGGAGAATATGTGAAAGCAAATGTACAAATAAGAGAAAATCGTGAAGGTTCGTTCCATATTCTCTCGTTTATTCGACAATGATCTGAGCTACAGCTCTTTCTGCGTGAATCTTTGTGGTATCGAAAAACGGGATGCCTTTGTATGTTTGATCCCGGAGTAGCAAAGGCAGTTCTGTGCCTCCGAGAATCAATCCTTGAATGCTTTCCATTTCAATCAAACGCTCCACTATGTGAAGTATTTGCGCGCATGTTTCAGGAAGGAAAATGCCGTTCACAAGTTCGTTCATATATTTGTCGTGGATAAAAGTCTGTTCTTCCATGTTCGGGACAACCAGCATAATCCCTTCCCGGGAAAATACCTTCGGATAAAAATTTCCCTGCATTGAAAAGCGTGTACCGAACAGTCCGATACGCTGCAGTTTAAGGGCTTTTACGGTTTCGCACGCTGCTTCCACTATGCTGATAAGCGGAATCGGCGACTGCCTGTTTATTTCTTCAAAAACAATGTGCGGTGTATTGGAAGCAAGCAATCCCACGTCTGCACCGGCCAGAGCCAGTTTCTTTACTTCACTCAGCAAATACCCGGTTACTCCGGTTAAATCGTTCGCTCCGATCAAATCCAGCATTTTCTTCATGTCGATGCTGTTGATGATAATATTGGGATAGCTTCCATCTTGTTTCTGCTTACGGTACGATGCAATGATCAGGCGGTAATACTCAATAGTGGATTCCGGCGCTATGCCGCCTATGATTCCGAGTGTTTTCATTTTAAAGTTTCCATTCGTTTTCTATATTCGTTGTCGACCAATACGACGGAGGTTTCTACTTGTCTTTCCGGTATGTTCCAATACTTTTTAAGAAGCTTGTTTTTCTCTTCTTCTGTGGCCAAAGAAAACCCGTGTTTTTGATAAAAAGAGACCGCCCATGATGCGGCTTTCCACGTGCCGATCAATATCGGCTTGTTTGATTTCCGCATAAAATATTCCAGGAGTTCGCCGCCGATGCCTTTGTTCCTTTGATTCGTTCTTACATATGCATGACGAATCAATTGAACGTCCCCCTTATCCTGGATACCCATCACTCCTGTTATTTTATTTTCGACAAACGAGCAATAGAAAAGAACGCCGTCATCGATTTGTTCTCTTAATTCAGTCTTAGGCATATATGGTTCATGCCATCTATCTTCCGGAATAATTCCTTTATAGGCGATCGATGCATCGTTTATTATTTCATAAATAGTATCGAAATCATTTTCAGTTGCCGGGATAATCATGGAAAAACATCCTTTCGATTCTTCCTTTAATCTATTTGTTTTTCAAATACAACACGATCTTTATTCAGACCGGAATAATTTTTCACAACATGAATCCCATTTTCATTCGCCTCGCCGAGCATACTCATGCCGATCTGTTTTGTGTGGAAATTTATGGACTTAAGATTGGTGGGCGTCGTAATGGCTTTAAGCTTATGAATATTGCGTGATCTTGCGATTTCTGTGAAGCGGTCATAAAGCATTTTGCCCAGTCCCTGTCGTTGATATTTTTCCCTTACGCCGAGCAAATGGACATACGCCGCATTCTCAGTCTGCGAGAAAAACCCGAAGAGATAAGCGGCAACGATCCCCTTATCTTTGATAACATATGCAGTGTTTCCGAATTCATAAACTAAAAACGGCTGATGCAAATGCAAAGTTCTGTCGCTTCCCCAAAAATCTGAAATGTCCCTGACAATTTCATTAAAGTCTTCGATTGTACAATTCTCGATATTCATTGTATTTATGACATTTCATTATTTGATTGTTTGTCTTTTTCAGCATTTCACCTGTGTAGCCGAGACCGGCGTTGCCCCTATGGGGTGGTGTCGGATACGCCCGCGACGGCCTCCCGATAATCTTTAAAAATATTATCGGGACCCGCCAAAAAGACGGCGGGTAAACAAGCTGTCGCGGCTACAATATAGTTAATTGTTACCTTATCCTTAAATGATCCTTTTAAGCTGGGGCCACATCCGGTCAAGCGGCGCCTTCGGTTCCTTGCACAAATAGATCTCTGCATCATAAGCGTATGGATTTTTAAAAAGAGAGATATGCCGTACACTGCCGAAGAATTGTCCAAGGAAATGCTCGTCATATCCGACCGCAAGAACCACTTCGCCGGAATAATTGCGGGTTCCCCACATCCAATAGTTATTCCTCGGACAGATTGCATCCGGCAAGCCGTGACCTGGCCCGAAGTGATCTATTGCGCCTGCTATGCCGTACCATGAAGCAAGGATGGCGCACTTTTCCTTTTCATTCTGAGGCAGCACATGATACGCGCTTGCGACAGAGTCCGTCAATTCTTCCCAGCCCATCCTGTATACGAAGTGGATCGGCAATACATCCCCCTCGCCTTTTTCCATTCTAATCAAATTCCAAAGACCGAGAGTTTTAGCGTATGTAACAAATTGTTTCACCGGCAATATCGGAACCGCAAGAGGCATAAGCAGCGTGCCGGAAATGATCATTGTCGAGGCTATTGCCCGCTTGGGCCATCGAATAAGATGCTTTTGCGAGAACCGTTCAATCGCAACCGCGCCGGAACTCAGCAGGAGAGGAAAAACCGGAAGCACATAATACATCTTGGAATTCTGGAACATATAAACGAGGAGAAAGATAACCGCCGTCCAGCCGAGAAAACGGTATTCTTTCGTTTCCTTGCTGAAAAGCAGGTAAGTCAATCCGCACAGCCACAACGGGAGTGCGAATGGATTCAAGCCGATGATCAACTGCGACAAGAATGCAAGAGGCGACAAAGAAAGATTCTTATACTCGGCCGCATTACGCATAAATTCGAGTGTAGGCCAGCCGTGATCGACCTGCCACATCACGTGAGGCAAAAATATTATGAGACCAATGACAGCGCCGGCATACATCCAGAACGATTTCAAGACCTTCCATCGCTTGGTTATGATGAGAGAAAGCAGTAGCGAAAATCCAAGTACGAGAAACGTATACTTATTTAAAAGTCCGACTCCGAAAAGAACACCCAGCGTAATCCACTTTTGCGGAGAAGGTGCCTCGATCGTTTTCGCAAACAGATAAATAAACATCGTGCAGAGCATAATATCGACCGGATTCATCGAGAAAAAGCTGCTGATGGCAGGGAAAGCTATTGCGAAGCATATCGACAATGCGGCAAGCGCCTGGGATAACTTGCCGCCCCCCTGTATGTGAGCAATTTTTGCCGAGAGCAGGACAGTCATGGCGCCGGCAAGTCCGGATAAAAATCTAAGGCCAAAGGCTGTCTCACCGAAAATCTGAGTTCCGACGAACGTCAATAAAGCAACCAAAGGAGGATGGTCCACATATCCCCAGGCCAGATGCTTGCTGCATGCAAAATAGTAAAGTTCATCGCCGTAAAATCCGTATTGTCCCGAGGTGACAAGCGTCAACAGAAGAAAACCAGCCGCTGAAACGTTTGGAATCGTAATTCTATGCCGGAGAGACTCTTGCAGATTGCCGTCGCTTATTTCCATTCCAAAGACCTGTTCATTCCGCCTATTGCACACATTCCTTCCGATGCACTTAATATTTCATAAAGACCATTTAACGGCCGGAGACATGATTTTTAACTTGTGCTTATATTCGATGATACGCCTTATTGGGCATTTTTGTTGCGAGAGCCGCCTATTTAATTTTGATCTGAGACCCGGTATCGACTCCCCAATTCTTGTTGGGCTCAGGCCCCATCTCAAAAACGAGCTCTCCGCCCTTCACTAAATCGCTGTGAAGTAAAATAGGTCTGTTCAAAAATTGCCCGTTGAGCTTCGCAGATTGAATGTAAATGTTCTTTTCGGAATTGTTGATCGTTCTGATCGTGAATGTTTTTCCCTTATAATATTCAGGATCAAGATGGATTATCGTTTTATTGAACAACGGGCTGCTTAAATCATAAAATGGCTCCACAGAGCAGCCGCCGTCCATTTCAAAGAGTCCCATCGAAAGCAAAACAAAATAGGCGCTGAGCTGGCCTTCATCTTCTTCACCAACCCAGCCCGTATACGGGGAAGTATCATAAAAGTTATCCAGCACGTACCTTGAATATTTTTGAGTCAGCCACGGCTTGCCGGAATAATTAAAGAGAAACGGCGACTCAAGACTCGGCTCATTTCCAAGGTCGAAATATTTCTTCTGGAATCCTTCTTCAAGCCGTGCATTAAACTTGTCTTGACCCATCAAATGGATCATTCCTGCCGGATCATGCGGAACAAAGAAAGAATAAATCCATGCAGTGCCTTCCATAAAGCCGGGACCGTTCCAGCCGCCTTGAGTGCCGAATGCAAAGAGATCGAAAGGTTCGACCCAATGACCGTCTTTGTGTTTTCTTCTTACAAACCCGCTCGATGAATCGAATACATTGCGATAGTTTTGCGACCGGTCGTTAAAATATTTATAATCAGCGGTTTTGTCCAGTGCCAAAGCAAATTGCCCGGCACACCAATCATCATAAGCATATTCCATCGTATTGGATACCGGACCGTCCTCATCGGGCACATAACCATAATCCATATAAACTTTCATTTGACGATTGCCGGCGAAACCGCCGCATGGATAAGCAATTCCCTGCGTCGTGAGATCATGCTTTATGGCTTTGAATGCTTTTTCAACATCAAAATCTCTTATGCCTTTTTGATAACTGCTGATGATAAGCGAATTATGATGCTGGGATCCCATGATGGGAGCGTATTTCAGGCCGGTCGGCGCTTCGGGAATCCAGCCGCCCTTATCGGCTAATTCAAGCCATGCCTTCGCCCATGAGCTTGCAAACTTAGGAGTAAGGAGCGTCCACAAAGGCGCCAGATCCCATTGCCCGCCCCAAAATCCGTCGGCGCTGTAGACGGCATCGACATTTTGAGTAAGCGTTTGAATTCTTCCGCACATGTCCGGGTACTGCCCGTTGATGTCATTGAAAATACTTTTGCCGGTAAAAGCACGATATAAACAGGTATAGAATTTTTCTTTGTTTGTTTCGCTGCTGTCCGAAATTTCGACTTTACCGAGCACATCGTTCCATATCTTTTGCGCATTTTTTACAACGGCATCAAAATTCCAACCGAACGGTTTTATCTCGGTTTCAAGATTTTGCCTTGCATTTTCTATGCTGACAAATGAGATTCCTGTTCTCACAAAAATTTGTTCATCTTTTGTCGTTTCAAAATTAAGAATAATTCCGCAGCTGCCCGAATCCTTCAACTCATTGACATCAGCGATAAATTGCCGCGGTTTCTGCCATTCCGTACCGTAGATATTTTGCAGTACCTTTTTATCATCTGTTCTCCAGGCGTCCATCGAACTGGACGGCTTGCTGAGTTCAATAACATAATAAACCGTGTAGATGCCGGCATACTGGTTGGATTGTCTGACATAACCTTCAATTTCATTAGGACCGATTTTTTTTGTATATGATTCAATTATTTTGCAGTATTCCTCGGTGGGAAAATTGTTATTCATAATAAGATGCGCTTGATGAGATTCCGGATATGTCAGCCGCATCATGCCGCAGCGCAGTGTAGAAGTGAGTTCAACCCGTATATCATAGTCTAACAGTTTAACCGTGTAATAACCGGGACTTCCTTTCTCGGTTTCCTTCTTAAAACGCGACCGGCAGCCGGCCGTCCACATACCGCCAAAAGGACCGTCGGGTTCGCCTGGAAAAACTTTTACAAAGTCCGGATAGAGATCTAATTTTCCGGTTACGGGCATCAGGCTGACGCCGCTTAAGCTCATTGCATGCAAGTGGCTGAATCCCGAAATACTGCTGACGGTATATTCGTAGCCTCCGTTCCATACATTGTTCTGATTATCGGGACTGAGTTTTACCATTCCAAAAGGCAATGTTGCACCGGGGAAGAGCATCCAGCGTGAATTGGATGTGCCGATGAAAACATTGACATAGTCGGCGGGCGTATTCTTTTGCTGGGCATTGAGAATCAATGCCAATGAGAGAAATATAAACGCAACAATTGTTTTCATTCTATTTCTTCGCGATTGTTTATACTATTCCGCGCGACCTAGCTTCTTCAAGAATTTCGACCGTAGCCGTAGCTCCTATTCGCGTAACACCAAGCGAACGTACGCGCAGCAAATCATCCAGGGTGCGGACACCCCCGGCGGCTTTTATTTGAACATTCCGGGAGCTTTTTTCATGCATGAGTTTCAGATGCTCGTCGGTTGCGCCTTTGTATGCATACATTCCATTCGGCTGTTTGACAAAGCCGTAACCGGTGGATGTTTTTACAAATGCCACCGAGTGCGCAGAGCATATTTCACAAAGCCTGCTTATCTGATCAAGGGTTAGATAATCGTTCTCGAAAATGACCTTGAGAATTCCGTGTTTCGCTGTCACAGCATTATTCACCTGTTGTATTTCATCCGAGACATACTTCCAATCCCCGCCCAATACTTTTCCGATATTGACAACCATATCGATTTCGGTCGCACCAAGTTCAAGAGCTTCTTCTGTTTCTTTCAATTTCATTTTTGTCGTGCTGTTGCCGTGCGGAAATGTCACAACGGAACAAATTCCCACATCGGTTCCTGCAAGATATCGAACGCACATCTCAATGGCATACGGTTTTATACATACGGTTGCA
>Ga0182027_10007964_pt1 | contig 15516 bp, 14 predicted proteins | sample 712E1DmetaG_FD_121300 | JGI IMG/M metagenome (GOLD analysis project Ga0182027, IMG submission 121300) | Permafrost microbial communities from Stordalen Mire, Sweden - 712E1D metaG (Illumina Assembly) | ecosystem: Environmental > Terrestrial > Soil > Wetlands > Permafrost | place: Sweden...
CGCGAAACGAAAACGAAACGTTGCTGATGCCGCCGCTGACTTTGGCGAGCGGCAGGTTTTCCTTGACCCATTTTGTCGCGCGAATGAAATCCACCGCATAATTCGCATGCTCCTCCATGCCGGTGCCGACGGTGAGCACGTTTGGGTCGAAAATAATGTCCTGCGGCGGGAAGCCGACTTTCTGCACAAGCAAATCGTAGGCGCATTTGCAAACTTCGATGCGGCGCTCAAACGTGTCGGCCTGGCCGCGTTCGTCAAAGGCCATTACGATGACCGCTGCGCCGTAGCGACGGACGAGCTTCGCCTGGTGAAGAAATTTCTCCTCGCCCTCCTTGAGGCTGATGGAATTGACAATGCCTTTGCCTTGAAGGCATTTCAGACCGGCTTCGATGACTTCCCATTTTGACGAGTCAATCATCACAGGCACTTTGCAGATGCCTGGTTCGGAGGCGACGAGGTTCAGAAAACGTGTCATTGCCATGACCCCGTCAATCATCCCTTCGTCCATGCAGATATCAATGACCTGCGCGCCGTTCTCGACCTGCTGTCGTGCGATGGCCAGCGCGGCTTCGTAATCACCGGCTTTGATGAATTGAGCGAACTTTGGCGAGCCGGCAACGTTCGTGCGCTCGCCGATGTTGATGAAATTGGAATCGGGTCGGACCGTCAGCGCGTCCAGTCCGCTCAATCGTAAATGCGATTCAACTTTTGGAGGAACACGAGGCGGTAAATTTTTAACCGCTGCGGCGATTGCTTTAATGTGTGCGGGCGTCGTGCCGCAGCAGCCACCGACGATATTGAGCCAGCCGTTTTGCGACCATTCCTTGAGTTGCGGCGCGAGCGTTTTCGGGGTTTCAGGGAAACCGGTCGGCAACAGCGGGTTCGGCAGCCCGGCGTTCGGATAAGCGCTGAGGTAAATCGGCGCAATGGCGGAAAGTTCTTCAATGAGCGGACGTAGCTCCTTCGGGCCGAGCGCACAATTCATGCCGGCGGAGAGCAGGGGAACATGCGAGATGGAATTCCAAAACGCCTCGACGGTTTGGCCGGTCACGCTGCGATTGCTGCCCGCTTGGATGAACGTAACGGAAGCCATCACCGGAATTGCGGATTGCGGATTGCGGATTGCGGATTTGCCGGCCGCAGCAGAGTAGGGGAACGGCTCCAGCCCACGCTCTTCCAGAACCTGCAAAATTGCAAAAAACGCCGCTTTCGCGTTGAGCGTGTCGAAAATGGTTTCGACGAGCAGAATGTCCACACCACCGTCGAGCAAACCGCGGATTTGTTCGCTGTAAGCAGTGACAAGTCCGTCATAGGAACAGCCGCGCGCGGCGGGATTGTTTATGTCCGTCGAAATCGAAGATGTTTTTGTCGTCGGCCCGATTGCGCCCGCGACGAAACAAACGCGACCGGGTTGTGCCTTTTCAATTTTGTCCACTGCACGTCGCGCGCATTCCGCACCCGCTTTCGAGAGTTCGTAAGCCAGCGATTCCAGCCCGTAATCCGCCAGCGAGATGGACTGCGAGTTGAACGTGTTCGTCTCAATGATGTCCGCATCCGCTTCGAGATACTGGCGATGGATGTCCTCGACAACGTGCGGCTGCGTGATGTTAAGCAGGTCGTTGCAACCTTTGAGCTCTTTGCCGCGCCAATTTTTAAACCGTTCACCGCGAAACGCCGCCTCATCCAGCTTGCGTTGCTGGATCATCGTGCCCATTGCGCCGTCGAGGATGACGATGCGCTCGCGCAAAAGGCGTTGGAGATGTTCAATTTTGTACGGCATAGGCTCAAGGCAAACTAACAGGGCGGAAAATAACAAAAAGCCCTTCCTGAAACAAATAATAAATCAACGTATCTTGATATGATGATATCATCTTAGCTAAAAATTCCCCCCAAAAAATTCCTAGCCAGAATATCGCGCACATGTTAGAGCCAGACCCTGTATGGCGGCCTCTGTCCTGGATGTGAAGATGGTGCCTGTGGATGCCAAGTCAGCCACGTTGATTGAGTCCATTGGTTACTCGGAGGCCTCCCGCCAGCTTGTCATAAAATTTTATCATACGCCCATGCTTTGTTTTGAGAACGTTCCAAATTTCCGCTTTCATGGCTTGCTGAATGCCCACCGCAAGGACGCCTACTTCAAAACGTTCATCGAGGATCATTTCCAGGCCAAAGAAGTTGTCCTTCCATCATCGGCCTGACTCTTCATTGACACAACGATTGCCCCTGTTACATTCACCTCCCATTTCGGAAATTTTCCGGTGCTGAAGAAACGCCAACGGGAATTAATTTGCAAATAAGACGTCGAGACCCACCATGCAAACGTTGACTTTAAAAAAGAGTTCGTTGTGCGCGAGCCGACTGGCTTACGGCTGCTGGCGCCTGGCGAATTCCAACAACACAGGTGGATCAACATCTGAAATCCGGGCCGCAGGCAAACGCGCGGTCATCGCGGCCTACGAAAGTGGTTACACGTTGTTTGACCATGCGGACATTTATGGCGGTGGCGAGGCCGAAAAAATCTTCGGGGAAGTGCTGCGCGAGAACCCGGGGATGCGCGAAAAGATTTTGATTGTCACCAAAAATGGCGTGCGGCGGCATGATGATCCGCCCGGTTCGCCTTATCACTACAATCTTTCCGGTGAGTATGTCATTCGTTCATGCGAAGGTTCACTCAAGAGGCTTGGAATCGGGACAATTGACCTTCTGCTTTTGCATCGCGCGGACTGGCTCGTTGATCCGGAGGAAGTGGCCGGGGCATTTGCCAAACTCAAGCAATCGGGCAAGGTGCGTTTCTTCGGCGTCAGCAATTTTCGCCCGTCATTAGTCAGCGCCTTGCAGTCTGCATGTCCAATGCCGCTCGTGGTGAATCAAATTGAAATCAACCTCTGCAAACTCGATGCCTTTGAGGATGGCACGCTCGACCAGTGTCTTGAGAAAAAAATCACCCCGATGGCTTGGAGCCCGCTCGGCGGGGGACAATTGGCCGAAGGTGCAAAACGATTGCTGAAGAGCCAGGAGGGTTATCGGACGGAAAAGGTGCTGCCGTTGCTTGATGAATTGGCCGCACAACATAGTGTGACTCGTTCTACAATTGCGCTGGCGTGGTTGATGAAACATCCGGCGGACATTATACCCATTGTCGGTTCGACAAACCCACAACGTATTCGCGACGCAGCGCGCGCTACCGAAATCAGTTTAAGCCGCGAAGAATGGTATCGGCTGTTGATTGCGGCGAGAGATGAACCGTTGCCGTAGAAATTCGAGAAAACCGAAATCAGGGGTGAAGATGGTTATGTTTTACGTCATTTTGTAGTTGTGCATATAAGCCAGACTGCGAGAATTTCCCCTAAATTACGTATGAATAAAAATATACTGCTGATTACCGTCACCCTGGCATTGAGTTTGTCCTGGGTGGGTTGCAACAAGTCCGGCAAATTGGACAAGGTCTCCACGTTCAAGACGCCGAGCGGCCCGGTGGAGTTGAAGCTGAAGTGGCCTGTGGGCGAACGCGTGGTTCAAAGATTCGACATGAAGCAGAACATGGAGATTTTCATGCCGAACCAGCCCAATTCCATCAAGCAGGACATGACCATGGGGCAGGAATACGGGCTGACGGTGTTGAAGGAAAACCCCGAAGGCGGACATGAGGTGGAGCTGGAATTCCTCGGTATGCAGATGGCATTCAGCCAGGGAGGCAAATCTGTGATGAATTATGATTCGTCCAAAAAATCATCGCCGGACAATGCGAATCCGATGGCCGACGCGTTCCAAAAAATCATCGGCGCAAAAATTAAATATTTCCTGGATGTCAGCAATAACGTGGAACGGATCGAAGGCGTTGATGCGCTTGTCAGCCGGTTGGAGTCAGGCGGGTCGCCGGATGCCGTAGCGCCTCTCAAGAGCATGTTTAACGAGGGCTACTTCAAGCAGATGATCGGCGGCAGCCGGTATATGCCGCCCAAACCGGTGCAGCCCGGCGACACCTGGCCGGTGCAGTTGGAGATTGCGATGGGACCCATTGGCACACTGGTGATGGATTATACTTTTACCTTCCAAAAATGGGAACAACGCGGGAAACGCACCTGCGCCCGCCTCGAGTTTCAGGGAACTATTAAATCCAAGCCCGACGATAATTCAAGGCCGGCGGGCATGACCATGGACATTCAGGACGGAACTTCCTCGGGTGTGTCCTGGTTTGACCCGGAATTGGGGAAGATCATTGAAACGTCACTTAACCAAAACATAACCATGGCCATGACCATACCCATGAATATGAATGGCAAAACCTTTACCCAGACGATGACCAATGTCATGAACCAAGTCATCACCATAAAACTGGATTCAGTGAAATGATGTCATCCGTTCGGGTCTGACATTTCAGACTGCAAATAATTGAGGCCGCTCCGGGAAACTGGGGCGGCTTTTTCACCCTCCAGGACAAACTTCCCGCCTTCGTGGCGCAGTTTCTATCTGCTCAATCGCCCATTGCGCGTGTTCGGCAATCAATGGCTCGGAATCCTTGGCGGCCTTTTGCAGATGGGGCAGGACGGAGTCGTCGCCCATATTGCCCAATGCAATACAAACGTTTCGCAGCAGGCCCCGGCGCTTCGTCCGTAAAATCGGCGTGCCGACGAAACGCGATTTGAATTCAGCATCATCAAGTTGAAGCAATTCAATCAAATCCGGTCCGGCCAATTCCGGTCGCGCATGTGACTTCATCAATTTACCTTCATGCGCAAAGCGGTTCCATGGGCACACGGCCAGACAATCGTCACAGCCAAAAATGCGGTTGCCGATGGCCGGGCGCAGTTCGACAGGAATCGGGCCTTTGAATTCGATGGTGAGATACGAAATGCAGCGGCGGGCATCGAGTTGGAACGGCGCGGTGATGGCGCGTGTTGGGCAGGCCTCGATGCAGCGCGCGCATTTGCCGCAATGATTTCTCTCCGGCGCATCGGGTTCAAGTTCCAGCGTGGTGACGATTTCACCGACCAAAATCCAGTTCCCGAACCTGCGGCTGATGAGGCTGGTGTGTTTGCCGGCAAACCCAAGCCCGGCGCGCTGCGCCAAGTCGCGTTCCAGCAACGGTCCGGTGTCCACATACCAAAGCGAGCGCGTTTCCGCCCCGCCGAGTCGGTTCACGAATTGCGTCAAGGTTTTCAGCCGTTCGCCGAGCACGTCATGGTAGTCGGTGAAGCGGGCGTAGCGGGCTATTGAAGCGTGACATGTGACGGGTGACAGGTGACGAGGATCAGACGGCGGTGATAACTCGCCACACGTCACTCGACACTCGTCACCTTGCGCGTAACTCACTGCAAGCGTGATAACGGTCCTGGCTCCTGCCAATACTTTTTGCAGGTCGGTTCGCTTCACCGTAGTGCGTTCGAGCCAGCTCATTTCACCATGTTGCCCGGCGGCGATCCAACTTTGAAACGGCCCCGCCCCTGTAGGCGCAGTGGCGGTCGTGAAACGGCAGTCGTCAAATCCCAATTCCAGAGCCCGCTGTCGGAGCTTTTCTTTCATCGCCGTTTGGAGACTGCGAACCGAAACTGGTGAATCACCTGTTGGACGACTTCACGAACGGCGCGCAATTCAGTGTTCAGCAACACATCGGCCTGGCGGTAAAACGGCGCGCGCGCGGCAAGTAGTTCACGGATTTTTTCCTTTGGGTTGGGCGCGTTTAATAATGGACGATGCGTCTGATTGCGCACGCGCTCCCAGATTTTTTCCGGCGAAGCCCAAAGACATACGACAAGTGCGTGTGTTTTAAGACTGGCAAGATTTTGTTGATTCAGCGGCAAACCGCCGCCGGTGGAAATGACCGTTCGCTTGTATGCAGTCAATTCGGCGACAATCTGCTCTTCCAGTTTGCGGAAAGCCGGTTCGCCGTCCCTGGCAAAAATATCCGTGATGGACCGGCCCGTGTGCGATTGAATCATTTCATCCGTGTCAAGGTAATTGAAATGCAACTGCTCGGCCACCAGCCGGCCAACGGAGGTTTTGCCCGCACCCATGAAACCAATGAGCGCGATGTTGACGATGCGGCGGTCGTTTTGCATGGCAATAGAGTAGCGCAGGCGTCCCGCCTGCAAAATTTAAATCACAGGCGAAACGCTCGTGCTATAATTATCCCTCCGCTCGACAGTTTAACAGGCGTTGCTTAAATTTGCCGCGTGAACCTGCCGCCACTGATACTGGCTTCCGCGTCGCCAAGGCGCGCCGAACTGCTGCGGCAGTTGAAACTGGATTTTCGGATCATTCCCGGCGCCGCTATAGAAATCTTGGACGGGCAATTGTCGCCGTTTGAAGTCTGCCAGCTTAATGCCCACCGCAAGGCGCGTGCCGTGGCCAAAAAAAATCCCGATTCGCTTGTTCTCGGCGCGGACACACTGGTGTTTCTCGACGGCAAAATCATGGGCAAGCCCGCCGATATTGCCGACGCGCAGCGGATGTTGACACAACTGCAAGGCCGGACGCATCAGGTCGTCACCGGCGTCAGCCTGATTCATCTCCGCGCACATCGCGAACGCATGTTCGCCATAGGCACCGACGTGACGTTTCGTCCGCTTGATGCGGAACAAGTCCGGGATTATCTGGCGGAAATAAATCCCCTGGACAAGGCGGGCGCCTATGCGATTCAGGAACACGGTGACATGATTATCGCGGAAATTTCCGGCTCCTACAGCAATGTCATCGGCTTGCCAGTGGAACAGTTGCGGACGGAACTGGCGTTGTGGGCAGGCTGATAATCTTTATTTGTAGGAGCCGAGGTAACGAGGCTCTAATTTCTTTTGGAAAACGTGAAACAGTCAAAGCCTCCTTACGTCGGCTCCTACTCAGCGGACTGTTATAATTTCCACAACAACAACGCGCTCATCCGCTGGCCGTTTTAAAATGATTCGTTCGCAAGTCCGAACGTCGAGGCTGTATAGATTGGCATGGGTGGCAACGGCCGGTTGCCTTGCCGGGTCAGTAATGCGTCCAATTTAGCCAAAGACTGGTTGGCAACCCTTTGATAGTTGGCGATGGTCGGCGCCGGATCACTGTCCGCGCTCGACACCGACACGGTTCGAATGCTGGGTCGTGGAGACGAAACAATCTCCGGTGGTTGCTGCCGCAATATGGCGACGGTTACGCAGACCAACACCAATGCCGCAATGGTTGGGATGGCCACGCGCCAGTTCAACAAGGTTCCCCGAATATATGCCGCTAGGATTTCCCCAATCGAATCCGATTTTATCGTCCGCAATCTGCCGGCTACTTTTCGGTGAAAGCTTTCGGATGCCTGAATATCAAGATTTTCCTGTTCCGCCAGCCTTTCAGTCACGCTTGAAATTTCCGCCAGATAACGGCGACAGCCTTCGCAGGTTTCTAGATGCGCCTGAAGCTGCCGTGTCTGCCGCGCATCCAACGCGTTCAACGTCAGCCAGACGATGAGTTTCTGGTTTTGAGCACAAGGTTTCATAACATTCCGCCTTTCGTTTTAAAATCTGACCGTTGGTCGCTGAAGGCATTCATTTTCCGCAGCTTGTCCAGGGCATGAAACAAACGGGATTTGACCGTCCCTACCGAGCAACCCAGCGCGGCGGCAATGCCCTCCAATGAATCATCCACGTAAAAACGCAGGTAGATGACCTGCTGATGTTTGGCCGGCAATGCCTGGACGCATTGCCGCACGAGTACCGCCTGCTCGCGCAGTTCGACGGCCTGGTCCGGCAGGGCAGCGTGGTCGGGCAGATTACAGGCGCTATCCTGATCCCAAGCGCCGAGCGTGGAAGCAGGCAGGGGACGATTTTTCCGAATGGCATTGCGGTAACGATTCAGCAGAATCGCGCAAAGCCAGGTGAAAAACTGGCAGCGCCCGTTGTAACGATGCAAACCCTTCCACGCTTCCACCAACGTGTCCTGCGCCAGGTCTTCGGCCAGCGCGAGGTTGCCACACAGCGCGACGGCCTGCCGCAACAGCCGGGTTCCATGGACGCGGCAAATCTCACTGAACGCTTCGGCGTCGCCTGCCCGGGCCTGGTCGAGAAGGCTGCGCGTCTCTGAGATTTCGGTTTCCACGAACGTTGAACTCAGGTCGGCCACAGCTTAATCCTAATCGAAAAACCCGAGTAATTCCATCCGACAATGGACCGGGTCATTTGTCTATCGCTTTTCCCACATCCGGCCCGGTGATTTGGAATGCCGGCCCTTCCTTTTCAACAAAGATCATCACGAAGGGAGTGTCGGTTCCGGTATAGGCGGACTTGAGTTCAAAGCCTCGATCCACGCCTTTGAACACAAACCGTTGAAAGGCGAAAGGACCATTACCAAAAGGGTCCATCACGCTCTTCAATCCAGCTTCGCCATGCAATTTGTACTCGACCGCCGCATGAACCATTGCCAGTTGCGCCTGAACTCTGAATTCTTTCATCCGAGTCTTTTCCAAACCGAAGACAAATTCAACGATGAAGAGGTTTGGAGATTTCTGACAGTCCGCGAAGAATTGTTTCGCCTGGATTTCATACTCCGGTTCCGGCAACGCCATAAGCGCCGCGAGGCGTGGATATAGTGGCTCTGTCTTGCGGAGCAGCTTGATAACTCCTTCGCTGGTCCCGCCGGACGCTGCGAGAGTTCGTGGCCAGAAATTGGTGTCGACACCCCATTCCAATGTCATTTTATGGAAAATCTCCATCACTTTTTCGTCGTCACTTGGATACGCTTTCTGCAATTCCAGAATTTTATTTAATACCCAATCATTAATGCCGGTTTTTTCGGACGGAATGCAGGCTGCAATTGTGTGCCGGGGCGGAGCTGCATCGAACCCATCCATCAGTTGTTTCAAGGTTTCCGGTGAGAATTCGCCGAAATTCGCCGCCACGGTGCTGTACACAATAGCTTCATCGGCATATTGAACCAGCGCACTAATTGTAATAGGGTCGCTGGCAACATTCCTGCCCAGCACCAACGCCGCAATCAAGTCGTCGCGGGCGTCGTCTTGCCGGCCATGCTGTAAATCCCACACCGCGCGCAACTGCGCCGTTTGGCAGACCGCCTTGGCGCGGGCCAGGTAGGGAAGCATGATGTTTGGGCCGTCGCTCAAATCAATGCCCCAATCGCAGGGCACAGTGGCGTGCGCTGCCCGGCGCACCAGGAGGAATTGACTGTCATAGTTGGCAACGACTTGGCCGAACCGTTCCGGAAGCTTTTGTTCCTTCCCTTGTTTCGATGCCAGATAATCCCTGTCCGCCTCGGACATCGGGTCTCGCGCCAGCAGAAAAGCCCGATAATACAGCAACGCCGGATTGATATCCGTGCGGAACGATTCGCCGTGCGCAGCAGGCAGGGTTAAAATCAGCAAAGCCAGGCAGGTGAGTTTTGTGGTTTTCATAATGGTTTTCCAATGTTGCATCTGCCCGTTAATAACATCACCCTGCCAAAAGGTTCATTTTTTTCTGGGTTTTCTGCGGTTAGCGACACAGAGCGCGACATCTCATTAGCACCGTGGCTTTAGCCCGGTGCGAAACAATACGAAACAATACGAAACAATCTCAAACCGTTTCAACGGTTTGCCATGCTGCGCCGAAGCCGTTGAAACGGCTACGTCTTTCCTCCGCCAGAAAACACCGGGCTGAAGCCGCGGTGCTAATGAGACGAGCCATACCGATTGTGAAATGTCCGTGCTGAAACCGTTGGCTAGTTTCAAGCCCGGCTTAATTCCTGCCACAACAGCGCGCTCATGCGCTGGCCGTTCTTGAAAACGTCCAAATCGAATTTCTCATTCGGCGAATGCGCGTTGTCATCCGGCAGGCCCAAACCCAGAAGCAGCGAATCGGCGCCGAGAATTTTTTTGAAGTCGTTGACGATGGGAATCGAGCCGCCCTCGCGCAGCAGCACCGGTTCGTGATGGAACGCCCGGCGCAGCGCGCGCAAGGCCGCCCGCGCCCGCGCGCTCGTGGGCGAAACCAGATACGCCTCCGCGCTGTGACCGGCCTCGATTTCGAGCCGCACCGTCGGCGGGCAGATTTTCTTGAGATAATTACAAACAAGCCTGCGGATTCGCTCCGAACTCTGATTCGGCACGAGGCGGCAGGTGATTTTCGCGCGCGCCCATGCCGGTACAATGGTCTTGCTGCCTTCGCCTTGATAGCCGCTCGTCAGGCCGTTGATTTCAAATGTCGGTCGCGCGCTGATCCGTTCTATGGAAGTAAAACCGCGTTCACCGAATAATTTGGACACGCCAAGCAATTTTTGAAGTTCCCGGTCGGTGCCGGGTAACCGCTTGAATTGTTTGCGTTCGTAGGCCGAAAGCGGCGCAACATTGTCGTAAAAGCCGGGAATGGCGACGCGGCCATCCTTGTCGCGAAGTTTTCCGAGTAACTGGCTCAACGCCATCGCCGGATTGTCCAACGCGCCGCCGAAAATGCCGGAGTGCAAATCGCGCGACGGCCCATACACCGTGATTTCAAACGCGATGATGCCGCGCAGCGAATAGGTGAGCGCAGGATGCTTTGGGCTGGGCATTCCGGTGTCGGATACGACAACGGCGTCGCATTTCAATTCGTTGCGATGCGATTTGAGAAATTTTGCAAGACTTTCGCTGCCGACTTCTTCCTCGCCTTCGATGACGAACGTGAGGTCGCAGGGCAGGGGCGTGCCGGTTTTAAGATAGGCCTCGGCCGCTTTCAGATGCGCGAAGAGCTGGCCTTTGTTATCGCTTGCGCCGCGGGCAAACAGCGAACGACCTTGGATGCGCGGCTTGAACGGCGGTGACTTCCACAAATCGAGCGGTTCGGGCGGCTGCACATCGTAATGGCCGTAAATCATAAAATGCGGTCGCCCGCCTTCGCTCTGCTTCGTCGCGGCAAGGCGGGGTGTTTTGGCGAGCACAATGGGATGGCCGGCGGTCGGGCAGACCTGCGCCTGAAAACCAATTTTGCGGCAATGATTGGCGAGCCATTCGGCACAGGCGCGCAAATCTTTTTTATGCCGCGGTTGCGCGGAGACGCTGGGAAAGCGCAGGAACTCGCACAGTTCGGCAACAAAGCGGTCCTGGTTGCGTTTCAAGTAATCGAGCACAATTCGCATGGCGACTAGCTAATCCGTGAATGCCCCGATTGCCAAGCAGAACCCGTCGGGAAAAGAACGCGATTTATCTGGTCTTGTTGGGCGTTTCGGCGCAGACTGGGTTTTATGAGAAAAACCAAGCTTGCGCGCCGCTTTAGTCTGAAACCACTGGAAACCGGTCAACTCTGGCGCGTGGCGGAACTGAATCTTCGTGTGGGACTCATTGGCAAATGGCTGGTGCATTACAAACTGGCCAAGCCCGACGCCGTCAGAATCCCCAACTCTGTTACCGGCAGGGCGACCATGGAAAAATATCTAAAAAAGAACAAGGCCGTCTTGATTCAAGAGTAGGCCAAACATGGCTGAATTCAAATTCACCTGCCCGCAGTGCAAACAGCACATCCAGTGCGACATTAGCTATATCGGTTCACCAATCAATTGTCCGGCGTGCCGGCAGTCCATTATTGTCCCGCCGTCGTCACAATCCCCCGTCGCACCAGCCGGGCGAGTGAGCAAGGTGAAATTATCCGCGTTGCGAAACATTTTGATTGCCGGATTGGGCGCATTGCTGGCAGCGGGAATCATCGCGATCATTCTCTACAACGTGGGGAAGCCCATGCGAACCATTTGGACAGAATGGTCTATTTTAGACGGTGATGAAGCCGACTGGAGTTTTGTAAATGGCAAAATCCACGGGCATAGTGTGGATGGAGAGGGCATTTTAGCGTCCGAACAGGAATACGGTGATGTGACCTTTTCAGCCACTGTCAGCAGCACCAATCGTGAAGCAAGTTTAGCGATTCGCATGCAAGATGCGGGCAACGGCTACATCATTACTTTTGCTCCTGCCGGCACATCTTGTCCATGGAATCCAACAGGTTTCATCGCGGTGGTGAAAAAAACATCTGGAGGCGAGACAACCCTGATCGCTTACAGAAAAAGATATTTATCTTCCATCGGACAAACCGCAAAAATCATAGTCATCGCACGCGGCCCTTCGCTGGAAGTTCAGCTCAACGGGAAGAAAATTTTGCACACCACCGATTCGACTTTTTCCACCGGGCGCATTGGCCTCCGAATCTTTGGCGATCCAAACCATCCCTGCGATGCGACGTTTTCAAAGGTGACATTTCATTAGCGGCACAGGCGAATAATGTGGATTTCGTTTCGCATTTTTTCCATTCGCCGCGCCTGCGCACGAGTTGCGCCCGGCAAATTTCCTTTTCTTCACCTGCTTTCCGGTTATCCTTTCCGACCTGTTGAATTCGTAATTTGAAATTCAACATTCGAGATTTATAAATGGACGCCGCGCATATCCGCAATTTCAGCATCATTGCCCATATTGATCATGGGAAGACGACGCTTTCCGACCGGTTGCTGCATCGCACCGGCACGATTTCGACGCGCGACATGGAGGACCAATTGCTCGATTCCATGGATCTCGAAAAGGAGCGCGGCATCACCATCAAGGCGCATCCGGTCACAATGCTTTACAAGGCCAATAACGGCGAGACGTATGAGCTGAACCTGATTGATACGCCGGGGCACGTGGATTTTTCCTATGAGGTTTCCCGTAGCCTGAGCGCGTGCGAAGGCGCGTTGCTCGTGGTGGATGCGGCGCAGGGCGTCGAGGCGCAAACGGTCGCCAATGTGCACCTGGCGATGAAGCAAAATCTCACCATCATCCCCGTCATCAACAAAATTGACCTGCCGCACGCGAATGTCGCCCAAGCCCGGCAGCAGCTTGAGGACATTCTGGCCATTCCCGGCGACACCGCGATTTTGGCCAGCGCCAAGGAAGGGATTGGCATTGACGAAATTTTGGAGGCGATTGTCGCGCGCATACCGCCGCCGAAGCCGACGGGCGCGCCATCGTTGCAAGCGCTTGGTTTCGATTCTTATTTCGACACTTACAAAGGCGTGGTCACGCACGTCCGCGTGTTCAACGGCGAGTTAAGAGCCGGACAACAGGTGAAACTATTTCATTCGGGCAAAAATGTGGAGGTGAAGGAAGTCGGCAGTTTCAATCCAAAGCCGTATGTGCGCGAAAAGCTCGAAGTGGGCGAGACCGGTTACATCACGGCCAACATCAAAAGTCCGCAGGAAGTGAAGATGGGCGACACCATCACCGACGCTCGGAATCCATCGCCGGTGCTGGCGGGGTTCAAGGAAATCCATCCGATGGTGTTCAGTGGGATTTATCCGATTAACACGGCGGATTACGAACATCTCAAGGCGAATCTCGGAAAGTTGCAGTTGAACGACTCGGCGTTTGTGTATCAGGCGGAAACTTCAGTGGCGCTGGGTTTTGGTTTTCGCTGCGGGTTTCTCGGTTTGTTGCATCTGGAAATCGTCCAGGAACGGTTGCGGCGCGAATACAACATGGACATCATCGCGACGTATCCCAGCGTCATTTACAAGGTGACGCTCACGGATGGCACGGTGAAGGACGTGGACAACCCGGCGTTTTTGCCCGAGCCGAATTACATCCAGAAAATCGAGGAGCCGATGGTCAAAGCCTTCGTGATTTGCCCGAACGAAAACATCGGCGACATGATGGCGTTGATTTCCGAAAAGCGCGGCGCGCTCGACCACACGGAAACGCTCGATACGCACCGCGTGATGCTGACGGCATTGATCCCGCTGAACGAAATTTTGATTGATTTCCATGACCGCATTAAAAGCATCACGCGCGGCTACGGTTCGATGGATTACGAGCGTGCGGGTGTACGGGAGTCCGACATGGTGAAGCTCGACATACTCGTAAACAGCGAGTCGGTGGACGCATTTTCGTGCATTGTGCATCGCGACCAGGCGGAGGGCAGGGGACGTGCGCTCGCCGCCAAGCTCAAGGAAGTCATTCCCCGCCAGCAATACGCCGTGGCGATTCAGGCGGCCATTGGCGGCAAAATCATCGCGCGCGAAACCGTGAGCGCATTGCGCAAGGACGTGACGGCGAAATGTTACGGCGGCGACATCTCGCGCAAACGCAAGTTGCTTGAAAAGCAAAAGGAAGGTAAAAAGCGCATGAAATCGTTCGGTTCGGTGAACATTCCGCAGGAAGCCTTTATTGAAGTGTTAAAAGCGTAGTCAAAATTGCAGACACAGATTACACTGATTCACACGGATTTAACATCAGATTTTTGCTACATTAATTTGCGAAAATCCGTGTAATTCGTGTCAAAGCCAAACATTTTATGATTTTCCGCTGGCTCTTTTCTTCAATCGTTCGCGAGGCTTGCGCGATGCGCAAACACGTCTGTCACTGGATGTCCGCGCAGCGCGACCTGCTTTCGCCGCAGGCGATTGCCGCGGTGACGATCGCCATGAGCGCGGTGCGAACGGCGATTCAGGAGGGCGCGAACAAGGGCAAAATCCGAATTAAGACGGAGGAGCTTGATTTTGCCGCCAACAAATGGCTCAAGCCGTATCCCAACGCCATGTGGCGTGAGAACGTCGAGGTGTTGCTCGTAGCGATAGCGGTGGCGATGGGGATTCGCACGTTTTTCCTGCAACCGTTCAAAATCCCGACCGGCTCGATGCAACCGACGCTTTACGGCGTCACATCTCAAAATTTGATTGGCAATCCGAATTTCAAGGTTCCGACCGGCTTGGAACGCGTCAAGGAATGGTTCGAAGGCACTTCGTATATTCATGTCGTCGCCGAATCGGATGGTGTCATTGACCGAATCAGTCCGATGAAGCGATTTTTGATTTTCAACATCGAACAGACGCTTTGGATAGACAATGTGCCGCACACGATTTGGTTTCCCCCGGATTTTGGCGAAGCTCCGTTGGCCTATCGGGCGGGATGGACAGGAGGACATTTGTATCACAAGGGCGACGAAGTCGTGAATTTCCGCGTCAATGCTGGTGACCATTTATTTGTGGATCGGCTCACTTACAACTTCCGTCAACCAAAACGCGGTGAAATTATTGTTTTTGAAACGGCGGGAATTCCGGAAGAGATGCGCAATCAGGTTAATCCACCGATTCCCGGCGACGAATTTTACATCAAACGGCTCGTCGGGCTTGGCGGCGAAACGTTGTCCATCAAACAGGATTATGAAGTTAAAGATGTGCCGAGATTTGGCACAGAGGTTCCCGTGGGACATCTGGTCGTGGACGGACAGCCACTGTCGGCTTCAATTCCGCACTTTGAAAATCTGTATGGGTTTGCGGGAGTCCGTCCGGGCGAGAAACAACTGGAATACCGGGAAAATCATTATTTCGGTCATGCAATGTTGGAAGCACTGGCTCGGGGAAATAACTTTCTAGTGGAAACAAACCGTTATTTTGTCATGGGCGACAATACTTTCAACAGCCTTGACTCACGTTACTGGGGCTCGCTTTCAGCGAAGTCGGTCATCGGCAAATCCTTCTTCGTTTATTGGCCCATCACCAAACGGTTCGGCTGGGGCAATCAATAACCCGCGTGGAGCCCGATGAACGCCCCGAATAGCGAAA
>Ga0182027_10007965_pt1 | contig 15514 bp, 12 predicted proteins | sample 712E1DmetaG_FD_121300 | JGI IMG/M metagenome (GOLD analysis project Ga0182027, IMG submission 121300) | Permafrost microbial communities from Stordalen Mire, Sweden - 712E1D metaG (Illumina Assembly) | ecosystem: Environmental > Terrestrial > Soil > Wetlands > Permafrost | place: Sweden...
GCGCTGCTGGCCAGGAAGCTCGAGATGACACCCTCCATCTTGAAGCGCTCCAGCAGGAACGAGTCGTGGCCGAAGTCTGACTTCACCTCGTAGTAGCTGACGTGCTTGTGGGTCGCCCGCAGGGCGCTCACGATCTGCTTAAGCTGGTACGGCGGGTGCAGCCCGTCACTGGAGAAGGACATGACGAGGAACCGCGCCTGGGTGTGGCGCAGCGCCTCCGCCAGGCTGGACTTGCCACGGGCGAGGTCGAAGTAGTCGATCGCCCGCGTGATGTACAGGTAGCTGTTGGCGTCGAAGCGGTCGGTGAAGGCCATGCCCTGATAGTGCAGGTAGCTTTCGACCTCGAAATCGGCCGAGAAGGTGAACGAGTAGTCGTGCAGCTCCTGCAGCCGACGACCGAACTTCTCGCGCATGGCGGCGTCGGACAGATAGGTGATGTGTCCGATCATGCGCGCCACCGACAAGCCGCGGCGCGGCAGTTTGTGCCCGTAGTAATAGCCGCCGCGCCAGTGCGGATCGGCCATGATCGCCTGGCGGCCGACCTCGTTGAAGGCGATCGCCTGAGCCGACTGCTGGGCGGCCGTGGCGATCGCGATCACGCCGTGCGTGCGCTCCGGATAGGCGACGGCGAGCTGCAGCGCCGCCATGCCGCCCATCGAGCCACCGATCGTGGCCAGGAGCTTGGGAATGCCGAGTGCGTCGAGCAGCAGCGCCTGGACGTCGACCATGTCGGCGATGGTGATGATGGGGAAGCTCGTGCCGAAGTGGGCGCCGGTGGCCGGGTCGATGCTCGCCGGGCCGGTCGTGCCGTTGCAGCCGCCGAGCACGTTGGCGCAGATCACGAAGTAGCGCTCGGTGTCGAGCGCCTTGCCGGGCCCGATCAGCATGTCCCACCAGCCCAGGCGCTTGTCGTCGGGCTTGTGACGGCCGGCGACGTGAGCGTCGCCGGAGAGCGCGTGGAAGACCAGGACGGCGTTGTCGCGGCGCTCGCTCAGCGCACCGTAGGTCTCGTAGGCCACGGTGATGGGCCCCAGCGACTGGCCGCCCTCGAGCGCCAGCGCGTGGGGCGGCTCGGCAACCGTGACGTGATGCGTTCCGACGAGACCGGCGGAGCCGGCCTGAGGGTCGGCGACGACCGGCACGTCGCCTATCTGCGACGTGCCGGTCGTCGCCGCACTGCCGCTGTCGCCGCCGGTCGGATCCATCAGCCAGAGATTCTACGCGCTCGGGCGGGGGGGACGCCAAGCGGCGCGCCCCCCGCTCTCGTTGTCGCGCGGAAGTCCTAGGCTCGCGCCAGCGCCTGGTCGATGTCGGCGATGATGTCGTCGATCGACTCGATGCCGACCGAGAGCCGCACGAAGTCGTCGGTGACGCCGGTCGCCAGCAGCTCGTCGGGCTCGAGCTGCGAGTGCGTCGTCGTGGCCGGATGGATGACCAGCGACTTGGCGTCGCCGATGTTGGCCAGGTGGCTGAACAACTCGGTGCTCTCGACGAACCGCCGGCCGGCTTCGCGGCCGCCCTTGATGCCGAAGCCGACGATGGCGCCGTAGAGGTCGCGCTCGTGGTACTTGCGGGCCAGGTCGTGAGCCGGGTGCGAAGGCAGGCCGGGGTAGACCACCCAGTCGACCTTCGGGTGCCGCTCGAGATACTCGGCCACCGCCAGGGCGTTGGTGCTGTGGCGCTCCATGCGCAGCGACAGCGTCTCGAGCCCCTGCAGGAACAGGAAGGCGTTGAAGGGCGAGAGCGCCGCGCCGATGTCGCGCAGCAGGCTGACCCGCAGCTTGACGATGTAGGTGATCGGCCCCAGGGCCTCATAGAACTTGAGGCCGTGGTAGCTGGCGTCGGGCTCGACCAGGCCGGGGAACTTGTCGTTGCCCGCCCAGTCGAACTTGCCCGAGTCGACGACCACGCCGCCGATCGAGGTGCCGTGCCCGCCGATGAACTTGGTCGCCGAATGCACGACGATGTCGGCGCCGTGGTCGATCGGTCTGATCAGGTACGGCGTCGGCATGGTGTTGTCGACGATCAGGGGAATGCCGGCTTCGCGGGCGATGGCCGACGCGGCGTCGAGGTCGAGTGTGTCGAGCTTGGGATTGCCGACCGTCTCGGCGTACAGTGCCTTGGTGTTCGGCTTGAGGGCGCGGCGGAAGTTCTCGGGGTCGGCCGGGTCGACGAGGTCGATGTCGAGGCCGAAGCGCGGCAGCGTGTGCACGAACAGGTTGTAGGTGCCGCCGTAGAGACTGTTGGCGCTCACCACATGGTCGCCGGCGCCGGCGATGTTGAGGATCGAGAAGGTCACCGCCGCCGAGCCCGAGGCGAAGGCCAGCGCCCCGACGCCGCCCTCGAGCGCCGCGATGCTCTGCTCGAAGACGTCGTTGGTCGGGTTCATGATGCGCGTGTAGATGTTGCCGAACTCCTTGAGGCCGAAGAGGTTGGCCGCGTGGTCGGCGCTGTCGAACACATACGACGTCGTCTGGTAGATGGGCACGGCGCGGGCGTTGGTCGTGGGGTCGGGCTTCTGGCCGCCGTGCAGGGCGATCGTGTCGAACCCGGGTTCGGTCTGCTGCGAATCGGTCATCGTCACTCCATCAGGGTCGTCGTGATCTTCAGATAACGTACGTCTGGTTCGAGCGGGCGCGCTCGGCGGCCGCGCCGACGGTCGCGCCGGCCAGGACTTCGCGGACCGCCTGCCGCACGTCGTGCCACACGGGCTCGACGAGGGCGTCGGCCTGGCCGGCGCCGGGCATTCGCTCGGGGTCGACGAACGGCCCGTCGACGATCTCGCGCACCTCCGCGAAGGTGATGGCGTCGGGCGGGCGGGCGAGCACATAGCCGCCGTTCTTGCCGCGCGTGCTCGTGACCAGGCCGCCCTGGCGCAGGTCGTGCATGACCTGCTCGAGATACTTCACGGGGATGTTGCCGAACACCGCGATGTCGCGAGACTGGACGGGCGCGCCGCCGTACGACAGGGCCAGCCGAACGAGCGCCTTGATCGCGTAACGACATCGGGTCGAGATGTGCACGGCGTAATCTCCCTCTTCCCTACAGGAGTTACGCACTTTAGCGCACGCTTCCACGGTCGTCAAGACGTGACGCGAGCGGCGCGACGGAGGGGCAGAGGCAGAGGCAGCTCGGCCGGCCGGCCGAGTCGGCTGGTCTACTCGGCCGGCAGCACGGCGACGTCTTCGGCCACCGCCGGATCGTCTGCGTAGCGAGCGCTGAGAGCCATCGCCACCGGGTCGTCCGCGTCGACCATGTCGTCGTCGATGACGGACTTCGTGCCGATCATGGCCTGCAGGCGTTCGGCGACCGCCCGCAGCCTGGCGAGCTCCTCGACCATCTCGCGCGCGGCCGCGGCGTTGTGGGCGCTCGCCTGGTTGATCGAGTCCATCGACTGGCTGATCTGGTCCATGCCGATGAGCTGCTGCTGGCTCGACGCGGCGATCTGCAGCGACGACTGGGCGGTCATCTCGACGCTGCCGGCCAGCGATTCGATGGCGTCGCTCGAACCCGCGACCCGCTCGGCGCTGCGGGCGATGGCGCCACTCGAGCGCTCGGCGGCGTCGACCGCCGCCGCGGTCGCCTGGACGATGTCGGCCAGCACCCTGCGCACCTGCACCACGGCGTTTTTCGACTGGCCGGCAAGGCTCTTGATCTCGTCGGCCACCACACTGAACCCTTTGCCCTCGTCGGCCGACTTCGCCGCTTCGATGGCGGCGTTGACGGCCAGCAGGTTGGACTGCTCGGCGATGTCGTGCGAGGCGGTCGTCAGGGCGGCGATGGCCTCGGTCTGCTCGCTCAGCCGAACGATGCTGCCGCTCATGACGGCGACCTGCGACTCGATGTCGTCCATGTTCTCGACGATCTCGCCGAGCGCCCGGCGCCCGGCGTCGGCCGCTCTTTCGGCCCCTTTAGCGCCGTCGGCGAGGGCGGTCGACTTCTGGCTGGCGAGCATCGAAGTCTGCCTGACCTCGTCGACGGTCGTGGCCGCTTCGCTCACCGCGGCCGCCGTCTGCGCCGCGCCGCTGGCAAGCTGGCTCGAGACCGCGCTCACCTGGATCGTGGTGTGCTCGAGGTCGCCGACGGCGCCGCGCACCATCGCGGCGATGTCGCGCGGTATGCGCACCACCATGACGACGCTGGCCAGCGCCGCGCCGGCGAACACGGCGATCAGCATGACGGTGATGATCGTGCTGGCCGTGTCGCGGCCGCTGCGCTGGACCGCCAGCTGCTGGATCGCCGCCTGGCGAAACTCGCTGGTCTCGTTGAGCACCTGCTCGGTGAGGCCGTTGACCTGGCTGGCCGCCAGGACCCGGGCCTGGTCCATCTTGTAGGACTGCTCCAGGGCGAAGGTCTTCTGGGCGACGGCGAGAAACCGGTCGAAGGTGGTCTGCAGCGCCGCCAATCGCGGCTGGGCGCCGCCGCCGAGACGCCCGTTCATCTGGGAGAGAGCCGTCGTGGCCGCGTTGCCGTCGTCGATGAGGATGGTGGGTGCGGCGCTCGTCATGCCGCCGTACAGGAGGCCCTTGTCGATCCAGGCCGAGTAGATGGCCACGGAGGTCGGGACGGTCTGCCCCACCGCGGTGAGCGCCTGTTCGGACACGCGGTCGGCGCCGCTCGGCCGGTCCACGGCCAGATAGCGAGCCACGTACAGACCCGCCGTCAGCATGATGAGTATCGCCAGTATCGCGTACCCACGCCTGACACGTCCCACCACGGTCATCCGCTACCTCCCCACGCCCTTCGGTACGCCCCGGTATCGGCAGGCCGGTCACAGTTCATGAGTACGGCTTTCCCCGCAGGTCGCGGCAGACCGACCGCGGGCCTGGGGCTCGTGGCGCGGGGGTGTCATAATCGTCCCGAGAGACGAGTGTCGGGAAGGGACGATGAACGACAGCCTCCAGCCGCACGCCGGCGAGATCCTCGAGCGGGAGCTGCCCGGCCTGCAACGCGACGTGCCGGTGGGACCGCATTGCGCCTACCGGGTCGGCGGGCCGGCCGAGTACCTGTTCGCGGCGTCGCGCACCGAGGACCTGCGGCACGCCGTGGTGGTGGCCCGCGAGCTGGGCCTGCCGGTAACGGTGCTCGGTCAAGCGACCAACGTGCTGGTCAGCGATCGCGGCATCCGCGGTCTGGTCGTGCTCGTCCGCAACGGCGATACGCGCTTCGACGGTGAGCTCCTGACGGCCGGCGCCGGCGCCCTTCTGCCCGAGATCGTCCTCGACCTCGCGCAGCGCGGGCTCGCAGGCCTGGAGTTCGCCGGTAACATCCCGGGTTCTGTGGGCGGTGCGGTGGTCGGCAACGCCGGCGCCTACGGACGCGCGGTGGGCGACGCCCTCGTGCGAGTCCGCGTGCTGGCCGACCGCGACGAGTATCTCGCGGAGCCGGCCGATCTCGCCCTCGGCTACCGCACGAGCGGTCTCAAGGGCAATCCTCGCGGGGTCGTCCTCGAGGCCACCTTCGCGCTGCACGCCGGGCAACGCAACGCACTGCTCGACGAGATCGCCCGTGACGCCGAGCTGCGACGCGGCAAGCACCCGCTCGACTACGCTTCGTGCGGCAGCTACTTCAAGAACCCGTCGCGCGAGCTGCCCGCCGCCAAGCTCATCGACGAGCTCGGCCTCAAAGGCTTCCGCTTCGGCAAGGCCGAAGTGAGCCGCGCCCACGCCAACTTCATTGTCGCCCACCCGGGCGCCGGCGCCGACGACATCCGTCGCGTCGCCGGCGAGGTGCGCCGCCGCGTGTTCGAGCACTTCGGGGTACGTCTCGAAGAAGAGGTGGTCCTGCTCGGCTTCGAGTGACCGATCCCCGAGCGGGCCGCGGTCGCTCACTCGACCGACCGCGGCTCGAGGCCGGTCATCCAGCCGACATGGTCTGCCTTCACGGCCTGTTTGTGGATGTACATGAGCTCGTCGGCACGGGCGATGAGCTGCTCGAGCGACAGCGGATCGTCGCCCAGATACGGCGCCGAGCCGCAACTGATCGAGAGGTCGTAGGGCGTCGAGCTGCCGGCGTTGCGCGCGTCGAAGGCGGCCTGCACGCGCAGCGGCGCCTGTTCGGCGAACAGCGCCTCGGAGTCGACCAGCAGGGCGGCGAACTCGTCACCGCCCATGCGCGCCAAAATGTCGGACTCGCGCACGCAGGTGCGCAGGACCCTGGCCGTCTCCACGAGGGCATCGTCGCCGGCGTGGTGACCCAGGGTGTCGTTGATCGACTTGAAATCGTTCAGGTCCATGTAGAGAAGGACCATGCTGTGGCCGCGCCGCACCAGCTTGCGCTGCTGCTCGGCCAGCATCATGAAGCCCCGCCGGTTGGCGAGGCCGGTGAGCTCGTCGGTGACCGACAGCTCCTGGAGCTGGCGGCGCAGATGTACGTTCTCGGTCACGTCCCACAGCGACACCAGGAACGCCTCGTTGTCGCCCCAGGTCGTTTCGACGACCCGCAGCTCGACGACCGCGGTCGTGCCGCCGGGCAGCCGCAGCTCCATCTCGCCGGCGGACGCCACCGCCAGCGAGAGGGGGAACGGGGTGCCCTTGAGGTCTTCGGCGTCGCGGCCCAGGAGCAGCTCGGCCGCCTGGTTGGCAAACCACACGACGCCGTCGCGCCCGACCACGAACAGAGCCGTCGGGCTGAACGCCATGAGCCTCTGATACCGGGTCTCGAGGCTCGAGATCTTCTGCAGGGCGTCCTTGAGCTGACCGTTGGCGTCGTTGAGCTGGGCGTTCTTCTCGATCGCGTCCTCGAACGACGACAGCAGAAAGTCGAGGCTCTGGGTGCTGTTGGATTCGAGCGTGTAGCGGTTGCCGGCGAACAGCACCTCGACCTCGTTGCCCGTCCGAGAGCCGTGTCGCAGCTCACGGTTGGCGAGGGCGCGCCGGATGCGCGCCACGAGCGACTGCTCGTTGTAGGGCTTGCCGAGGAAGTCGGTGGCGCCCGACGCCAGACCGCTGATCACGTCGGTCGATTCCGACAGCGCCGTCAGCAGGATCACGGGCAGGTCGGCGGTCTCCGGGTACTGACGCAGCCGCCGGCAGAGCTCGTAGCCGTCGACCTCGGGCATGACGATGTCGCTGACGACCAGCCGGGGGCAGCGCTCGGCGACCATCTCGAGCGCTTGACGACCGTTGCGGGCGCTGCGCACCACGAAGCCGTTCTTCTCGAGGAAGTAGCGCAGTCGTTCGGCCTGGGTAAGGCTGTCCTCGGCGATCACGATCTCGGTGCCGGCGCCCTGCACGGTCTGGTCTGCTCGAGCCTCCATCTCAGGCCCTCCGCGCCGGCTCGGAGCCGCGCCGGCCGCCGGCGGCGCTGCCGGTCACGTCGGCCAGCAGGGCGCCGATCTCCTCGGGTGACAGGACGAACATCGCCCCGCCCAGGCGGATCGCCTCGCCCGGCATGCCGTGGACCACCGATGTCGCCTCGTCCTGCGCGATGGTGAGCGCGCCCCGGGTCCGCAACTCGAGCAACTCGGCGGCCCCGTCCTGGCCCATGCCGCTCAGCAGGATGGCCGCGGTGCGTCGCGCGGCCACCGTCGCCACCGAGCGGAACAGGTACGACACGGCGGGCCGCAGACCACTTTCGGGAGGATCGTCGCGCAGCACGATGCGCCGCTCGCGGTCGATACCCATCTGGTAGGGGTGCGGGGCCACGTAGACCCCGGCGCGTTGCAGAGCCTCGCCGTTCGTGGCGAGGCGGACCGACAATCCGCTCGCCTCGGCCAGCCAGCTCACGAAGCTGCCCTGAAAGTCGGGCGTGATGTGCTGCACGACGACCACCGCCGCCTGCAGGTCGGCGGGCAGGCCGGCCAGCACGCGTTGCAGGGCCTGCGGGCCGCCCGTCGAGGCGCCGATGGCGATGAGGTCGACCGCGCCCCGCGCGACCGGCGCCTGGGCGGCGCAGGGCGGCGGCGGCGACGCCGCCCTGCGCCGCCGTCTCACGACCCGCACTTCGGCCATCGCCCGCACGGTCTGCACGATCTCGGCCTCGCGGCGGCCGTGCGATTCGCCGGTGCCCGACGGCAGGGCGACGAGCGCCACCGCGCCGGCTTCCATGGCGCGGAACGCCTTGTCGGCCTCGCCGGCATCTTCGTGGGCGCTGACGATGATGATCGGCATCGCCGACCGGGCCATCACCTCGACGGTCGTCTCGAAGCCGTCCATGCCGGGCATGTCGGCGTCCATGAGCACCACGTCGGGCTTGAGCACCGCGATCAGCCGCAGTGCCTCGCAACCGCTGGCCGCCTCGCCGACGACGGCGATGTCGCGCTGCGCGGCCAGCAGCCGGCGCAGGCCGCCGCGAACCTCGGCACTGTCGTCTACGAGAAGGACACCGATCATGCCGGCGCCGCCTAGACGAGCCGGCGGGCGGTTTCGAGGAGCGTCGTCTGATCGAAGCTTCCCTTGGTGATGTAGGCGTTGGCGCCCACGTCGACGCCCTTCTCGCGGTCCTCCCGCGACTCGAGGCTCGTGACCAGCATCACCGGCAGGTCGGCGTGCTTGTCTTCGGCCCGGATGCGAGCCGTGAGGTCGAAGCCGTTCATGCGCGGCATCTCGACGTCGGAGATGAGCAGGTCGAACTCCTCTTCCATGAGCGCGGTGAGCGCTTCGAGACCGTCGACCACCGTGCGTACTTCGTAGCCGGTCGTCTCGAGGATGTTCTTGAGCAGTGTGCGTGAGGTGATCGAGTCCTCGGCCACGAGGATGCGCTTCTTGCGCCGCGCCGCGGCCTCTTCGAAGAGGGCCGCGACCGGCGTGATCTGCACGGTGCCGTGGGCGGCGGCGCGGATGACCTCGGGCGGGTGCAGGATGAGGGCGATCTTGTCGGACTCGAGCACGGTCGCGCCGGTCACGTAGCGCAGGTTCTCGAGCTGCGGCCCAAGGGACTTGACCAGGACCTCCTGGTCGCCCAGCACCCAGTCGACGGCAAAGGCGACGCGTTCGTTGCCGGACATCAGCACGACGACCGGCAGCATGGCGACGTCGTCGCTGCGCGGCCGGCGCGGCAGGTCGAGCACGTCGTGCAGGAAGGCGAAGGCGACGGCCTGCCCGTCCATCGTCACCGTGTCGCTGTTCTCGACGGTGGCGATGTCGATGGGGTCGACGCGGGTGACGCGGTCGACATGCAACGTGGGCAGCACGAACAGACGGTCGGCGACCCGCACCAGGACGCCCCGCGACGAGGCCAGTGTGGCGGGCACGACGAGCTCGAACAACGTCCCCTCGCCCGGCTCGGAGCGCACGTTGGTGACGCCCCCGAGCTGCTCGACTTTCTCCTGCACGATGGCCAGGCCTATGCCCCGCCCGGACACGTCGGTGACGATCGGGTTGGTCGACACGCCCGATTCGAACACGAGCGTCACCGCCTGCTCGTCGTCGAGGCTGTCGATGTGGTCCTGCGAGCGAGCTCCCACCTTGCCGGCGATCTGGCGGACTCCGGAGATGTCGATGCCGCCGCCGTCGTCGGCCACGACGATGCTCAGCTTGTTGCCCTCGACGCGCGTCACGGCGATGGTCACCTGCCCGCGGACCGGCTTGCCGCGCTTGGCGCGCACGTCGGGCGTCTCGACGCCGTGCCCGACGCAGTTGCGCAGGATGTGGACGATCGGGTCCTTGATGGTCTCGAGCACATGGCGGTCGATCTCGATGTCGCCGCCGGTGACTGTCAGATCGACCGCCTTGCCTTCGGCCCTCGCCAGGTCGCGGACCATCTTGGGGAAGGCCTGCGACAGCGACGAGAAGGGCAGCATGACGAGCGTCTTGACGTCGCCGAGGAGATCTTCGACGAGCGGCCCGAGCGTCCGCTGGTCGTTCTCGCTGCCCGCCGTCAGGCGGGCGATGCGAGCGGCGATGTCGGTCACGAAGGCCTTGTTCCAGTCGAGGTATTCGATCACCTTGTCGCCGCCCCGGCGGCGAGCCTCGGCGGCTTCGTCGACGGGGGGCGGCTCACCGAGCCACACCTCGGCCCTTTGCCCTCGGCGCTCCTCGACCACGGAGCCGCGCACCGCCTGCCACTTCTTCTTCCAGACGTCGAACTCGACGAGCAGCTCGTTCAGCTCGGTGGCGCGCTGGCGCAGGACCAGCTTGACGGTGATGAGCTCCTCCATGCGCAGCATGAGCTCGGTCAGGCGCGAGAGCGACACCCTGATGGTGTCGCCCTGGTGAGAGACCTCGGAGACGGCAGGCCTGGTCGCCTGTCCTTCCGCGGCGCCCCCGCCCGCTCGCGGGGCCGCGCGCACCGCCGCCGGCGCTGCGGGGCGGGGCGGGTCGACCACCGCGCCGGTGGTGGCCGGCGAGCCCCCGGCGGCGGGCAAAGTGACGGGCGCCTGCGGCGGGATGATCTCGCGCCCGGCCACACCCGGCGGCGCGGTGCTGGCCGCCTCGACGACCGGTCTGCCCGCCTCGGCCAGCTTGGCGAGACGGGCGATCAGACCGCCCGTGGTCTCGGCGGTGCTGGCGCTGTCGCGCCCGTGAGCGCTCGACTCGCGCAGCGCGTCGACCGCCTCGTTCAGCGCGTCGAACAGCTCCGCCGACGCGCCGATCTCGCCGCGCTTCCAGGCGGCGAACACGCTCTCCATCGCCTGACAGACCGACTCGATGTCGCCGAGCTCGACGGCGCGAGCGGCGCCCTTGAGGCTGTGGGCTTCGCGGAACAGCGTCTCGACCAGGGGGAGATGCTGGCCGTCCGGGTCGCGCTCCAGCTCGAGCAGGCCGTTCGAGAGCACCTCGAAGTGCTCCTCGGCCTCAATGCGAAAGGTCTCGAGGAGCCTCGCCAGGAACTCGCTGTCGTCCTGGTCGGTCATCGCCTCGCCCTCATCTCACCGGGGCGTGGTCGTGATCTACCATCCGCCGCATCGACAGGGCCAGCTCCTGGAGGCGCTGCACCTCGCCCTCCAACTGCCTGGCCCCGGCCGCGTTCTGGGCGCTGGCCTGATCGATCGAGCCCATCGCCTGGGAGATCTGGTCCATGCCGACCAGTTGCTGCTGCGACGATGCCACGATCTGCATCGCCGATTGCGCCGCGGCGGCAACGCTTTCGGCCAGGCTGTCGATGGCGACCGAAGACTCGCCGGCCTGCCGCGCGCCCTCCTCGATCGCCTTGCCCGACTGCTCGGCGGCCATCACCGCGGCGGCGGTCGCCCGCTGGATGTCGCTCAGGATCGAGCGCACCTGGGTGACGCCCTGCTTGGACTGCATGGCGAGGTTCTTGATCTCCTCGGCCACGACCCCGAAGCCCTTGCCCTGCTCGCTGGCCTTGGCGGCCTCGATGGCGGCGTTGACCGAGAGCAGATTCGACTGTTCGGCCAGGTCGTTGGACGTCGAGATGATCTCGCTCACGGCCTCGGTCTGTTCGGAGAGGCGTACGACGCTGTCGGCCACCACGGCCATCTGGCTCTGGATGCGCTGGATCCCCGCCAGGGTCTCGGTGACCGCCTTGCGGCCGGCCTCGGCCACCTGGTCGGCGGTCTGGGCGGAGTCGGAGACGCTGGTCGCCTTCTGGCTCGAGAGCAGCGACGTCTGACGCACCTCGTCGACGGTCGTGGCGGCTTCGCTGATGGCGGTCGCGGTCTGCACCGCACCGGCCGCCACCTGGCTGGTGACCGCCAGCATCTCGGTGGTCGACGTGCCCAGGCGGTCGATGACGTCGGTCAGTCGGCGCGACACGTCGCGCGAGATCGCGACGGCCAGGATCACGCCGATCGCCAGGGCCGCGACCACGGCCACGCCGAGGATGATGCCCATGACTTCGGTCTGGTGCTGGCTGTGCCGGTCGGCCGTCTGGCCGTTCACGACGGACAGGGCATAGAGCGCGAACGCACCCGTCGCGGCCAGCAGCACGCACTGTACGGCGTACCCCACGATGATCTTGCGGGTGATGGTCCTCTGTCTCACGTGCGTCTCCCTCGTCCTCGGCTCATCGTCCGGCGCCACGCCCATCTCTCACGACGAGGGCGTCGTCGGTGAGAAGGCGTTGCGCGTCGAGCACCGCGACACGCTCCGCGGTCACCCCTCGCAGGTACTTCTGGCGTGCTCCCGTCAGTGTCGGCAGCGAGGTCTGCAACGCGGCGGTCGAGATCTGCCGCATGCCGACGACCTCGTCGGCCCGAATCGCGAACTCCATGGTGCGGTTGGCCATCACGATCGCCCGGGCCCCGGGGCCCGGCTCGCTCGGGGGCAGCCCGAAGACGCGGCCGAGGTCGACCACCGAACAGATCCGGCCGCGGACACCGATCACTCCAAGGATGAAGTCGGGCGTGCGCGGCACCGGCGTGATCTCCTTGAGCACATTGACCTCGCGCACCGAGGACGTATCGACCGCATATCGTTCGCGGCCGAGCAGAAACTCGAGGACCTGCACCGTGGCGGTGCCGTCGTTCTTGGGCGCCGTGACCTGCGCCAGCAGCTCGGCGCGGTCCTTGAGGACCCGGCACTTGTCGGTCTCGCTCAGCCCGCCGCCGGCGGCGCTCGTCGACAGGCGCTCGAGCCGGCCCCGGACGGCGGCCCAGTCGACCACGCCGCCGCCGTTCGCGGCGCCCTGGACCGGGGCATCGCAAGAGGGGGGCTGAATCATGGCGCGGCCTCCAGCTGCAGGATGGACCTGACGATCTCGGCGAGCTTGCCGGCGGTCATGCCTTCGGACTCGGGCAGCTCGTCGTCGGGAGACAGCTCCTCGAGCAGCGACAGAGTGGTCCGAAAGTGGCTGTCGGCGTCGGCCGTCCGGGAGCGGCGGCGCGCGATGTTGCCGTACAGGAAGTGAGCCAGCACGAACCGCGGGTCGAGATACAGGGTCGAGTTCAGCGCCTTCACGGCGTCGTCGTCGCGGTCGAGCTCGCCCAGGATGGTGGCCTGAAGGTAGCGGTAGCCGGCCGTCAGCTTGTCGGCGGCGATCGCCTCGTCGCAGTCCTTCAACGCCTCGCTCAGGCGGCCTTCGTTGGCGGCCCGACGGGCGCTCGCCGCGAGCACCGCCGCGCCGGCGGCCAGCGCCGGCGGCGAGCCGTCGCAGACCGCCGGCTCACGCCCGGCCGGCAACGGCCCGTCGGGCCGCGGCGCCTGTTTGGCCGGCCGCCAGGCCGGCGCCCGCTTGGCGGGCGCCGGCGCGAGCCGGGCGGCGCCGGTGGGACCGAGGTCGAACGGTGTCGCTTGGCCGACCGGAGGTCGTCCGCGCACCGCGCCCGCAACGTTTTTGCGGTAGAAGATCTCGCCCTGCGAGGCGACCCGCTCGAACTGCGGAAAGAACTCGTGCGACGCCTCGCTGGGCGCCACGAACAGACAGCCGCCGTCGCGCAGCGCGTCGTGAAGCCGCCCGACGACCCGCCGCATGGTGTCCGCGCTGAAGTACATGAGCACGTTGCGACAGAAGACGATGTCCATGGCGTTCGTGTTGGTGGCCAGCGAGGGATACGGGTCGGCGGCGAGGTTCAGATACGAGAACGTGACCCGGCGCTTGATCTCGGGGCGGATGGCCCAGTCGCCCGCCGCCGTCTGGGTGAAGAACTGGGGCCGCAGCCAGTCGGGCGTGTCGCGAAACGACCAGTTGCTGTACACGCCTGCGGCTGCCTTGTGCAAGGCGCGGGTGTTGATGTCGGTCGCCAGGATGGTCACGTTCCAGTCCGCCAGGTCGGGGATCAGGCGCGACACGGTGATCGCCAGCGAGTAAGGCTCCTCGCCGCCGGCGCAGCCGGCGCTCCACAGGCGCAGTTGCCGTTCGCCGTCCCTGCGAGCCAGCAGGAGCTCCGGCAGGACTTCGCGCTCCAGCACCGTGAACGTCTGACTGCCGCGCAGGAAGTACGTCTCGCCGATCGTCAGATGCCAGGCCAGCGTCTGCACCTGGTCGGCCGTCAGGCCGGGAGTGGTCAGGCAGAAATCGACGAACGCCGCGGTGCTGCCGTGACCGAAGTCCTTCGCGGCCCTCACCAGGCCGCGCTCGAGCTCGGCGTGGCGCTCCTCGGGGAAGTGCAGACCGGTCCAGCGGCCGACGAGGCCGCTGAGAGCCGCAAGCTGTTGCGGGGGGATGGCCGACATCAGTCGCAAGCGACGTCGGCGCTGAGCAGCGAGTCGGCCAGAACGAGCTCCTCTTCGTCGGTCAACACCGTGTCGATGGCGAGCACGAACACCATGTCCGGTCCCATCAGGAAGACCTGGTCGACGTAGTTCAGCTCGGGGACGATCTCCGCCGCGGCCACCCTCTCGCCGCCCAGGTCCCTCACGAGACCCTCGGCTTCGTCGACGGGCAGCGCCACGACACCGGTGGACGACCTGGCGACGATGAAATGGTCCTCGGGGTCGACGGCGCGCTCCGGCAGGTGGAAGCGCTTGCGCAGATCGACCACCGGCACGACCCGGCCCTGGATGTTGATCACCCCGATGACGATCGGGGGCGCTTCGGGCAGCACAGTGACCTCCACGGCGCGCACGACGCGTTCGACCGCCGGCAGAGGCAGCGCATAGCGCTGCCCGTCCAGCACGAACACGACGAGTTGACTCGAATCGGTCACTGCAGTCGACAAGCACCCACCCACCTTGCGGAAAGCTCCCCACACCCGGCGACTGTCAGAATCGGCGTTCGGCGGGTCCACCTTTAGCAGTCTTGTCGTAGCTCCCCGGTTCCTGCCGGTTTCGGCAACGGTCCGATCGCGGATCGTCCTTCCGGCCGGCCCGCGCGAGCGCGCTATACTGGCCTCGTCCGGGCGCCGCGAACCTCTCACGCGGCCGCCGCGTCTCCCCTGTCAGGAGGACGAGGATCGAAGGCCTGCCCCCTGGTCTGCTGCCGCGGTTGCGGCGCGGCACGCCCGAGGCGCGCGCCGAGCTCTTCCGGCTCTACGCCCCCCGGGTGCGCGAGATCCTCTTCCTGCAGGGCATGTGCGACGACGTGGACGACGGGGTCCAGGAGGTGTTCCTCAAGGTGTTCCGGGCGACGCTGCCACGCGAGGAGACGTTCCTCGGCTGGTTCTACCAGGTGATCGTCAATACCGGGCGCGACCTGGGCAGGCGGCGCAGGAGCCGCCTGCGGCTCCTGCGCCGCCTCACCGACTCCGCACCGGCCGACGTGGCGCCGGCCCCCGAGCCTCCCGCCGGCGACCGGCGTCTGCGCGACGCTCTGCAAGGGCTGGCTCCCGAGTTTCGCGAGGTCGTCGCCTTGCGCTTCTTCGCCGACCTGTCGCTCGACGAGATCGCCGGCTGCCAGGGCGTGCCGACCGGCACGGTCAAGTCGCGGCTGCACACCGCCCTCGCCCGTCTGCGCGTCGCCCTCACGGCGCCGGCGGCGCCGGGCGAGCCCGGCGCACGAAGTGAGGAAACGAAGGGGAGTAGCCCCGGCGATTCGGGGGATATGGCTCTTGAGGTGCCCGACCAGTGAGTGACCGCAACGACAGTCAGAGGGCCGCGTTCGACGACGATCGGCTCCTGGACTACGCCCTTGGGCTCGAGGACGATCCGGAGCTCGCCGCCGCGCTGTCGCATTCCGCCCGGCTGCGCGAGAGGCTGGCCGACCTCAAGTCCGACCTCGCCGCCATCGAGACCGA
>Ga0182027_10007966_pt1 | contig 15512 bp, 12 predicted proteins | sample 712E1DmetaG_FD_121300 | JGI IMG/M metagenome (GOLD analysis project Ga0182027, IMG submission 121300) | Permafrost microbial communities from Stordalen Mire, Sweden - 712E1D metaG (Illumina Assembly) | ecosystem: Environmental > Terrestrial > Soil > Wetlands > Permafrost | place: Sweden...
AGTTGCTCGGCCCGCTCGCGATTCACCCGCTTGCCCTTCTCTTCGCCGAGAAAAACCAGCCCGCCGCCCGCGCCGCAGCAGAACCCCTGTTCCCGCGCGCGGGCCGGCTCCACCAGCTTCGCGCGGCGCTCGATCACGGCGCGGGGCTGATCATAGACGTTGCGGTAGCGGCCCAAGTAGCAGGCGTCGTGATACACCACCGTGCGGCGCTCCGCCGGGCTCGCCGGCAGGCCGCCGCCGAGACGAGCCAGCAGTTCGCTGTGGTGCTCGATGGGAACGGTTCCGCCGGCTTCGCGCCAGTCCTCGCCGATCGTCCGCACGCAATGGGGGCAGATCGAAACCATCTTCTTCACACCGCTTTGCCGGATGTGTTCGAGGTTCTGCTCGGCCAGTTGAGCAAACAGCAGGTCGTTCCCCAGCCGCCGCACCGGATCGCCCGAGCACCGCTCCCGCCGCAGCACGCCGAAGCTGACGCCTAGATGGCGCAGCACCTCGGCCAGCGCCACCACGATCTCGCGGCCGTGCGGATCATAGGAGCCCATGCAGCCCATCCACAAGCAGTATTCCTGCGAGCCGTCGAAAAACGGCAGGCCGCTCTTTTGGATAAACTTCTCGCGCTCGCTATGCGCGAAGCCCAGGGCGTTGCCGTGCCGCTCCAACTTGAGGAACAGGTCCGTGCCGTAGGAGTCTTCCCACTTGCCGGTATTCACGGCGCCGCGGCGCAGCCCAATGATGACGGGCAGGTGCTGTATGCCCACCGGACACTGAAACTCGCACGCGCCGCACGTGGTGCACTCGAACGCGGCCTCCATGGAAAGATGCTTGCCCAGCAGCGGCTCCTCGCCCGCCGGCCCGAACTCGTTCAAGTACGCGCGCGCGCCCAGAACGATCTGTTTGGGGTTGAGCGTCTTGCCGGTGTTGTAGGCCGGGCAGTGCTCGGTGCAGCGGCCGCACTCTACGCAGGTATAGGCCTGTAAGCTCACAATCCGTGTGATGTCCTTGCCCGTGTCGAGGCCGAAGTCCTCATCGCCGGCCAGAGGCGGGATCTTACTGAAACCGTCGCGTTCCAGAAATACCGTCACTGGACTCAGCACAAGGTGCAGGTGCTTGCTGTGCGGGATCAACGGGAGGAAGACCAGCAGCGCCAGCGTGTGCGCCCACCAGTCGGCCTTGATGCCGGGGCGCCAGAACTCGACCAGATACGTCGCCATCAGCGCGAAAATCAGAAACGCGATCAGGCCGGATTCGGGCGAGAGCGGTTCAAGCCAGCGCGGACGTACCACGAAGCGCCGCACCGCCAGGCCGGCGATCGAAAAGGCCACCGCGGCCGCGAACACGGCGACGATGGCGAAGTAAAACCCGCGCTCAAGAAATGCGAAGCCGAAGGCCGTGGCGAAATGGTTGACGGTGATCAACCCAAAGAGGCAGAAGCCCCAGAAGACAAACGCGTGGGCCAGTCCCGGCCAGAAACGCTGGCCGATGACCAGCCGCTGCACCACCACCTCGCACAGAAACCGCCACACGCGCGGGCCGATGGGACGCAGGGAGAAATCCGCGTCCGGCTTCGACCTCAGTATGATGGTGAGCACCCGGCCGAACGGGCGCAGAAACCCATAGGACGCTGCCACCATGAGGATCAACAATACGGCCCGCTCGAGCGAGGAGAAGCGCATGGAGTTTCCTGGTCCGAATGTAACACGCCGCCGTGGGGCAGGCCGTTTGGCCTGCCCACACGCTAGAATCGGACCTGGGGGTTATTCGTGCGCCTGATTCTCGCTGGGGTCGCCGGCTTTATCGGTTCGCACTTCGCAGACCGCCTGCTCGCCGAGGGACACTTCGTCGTCGGCGTGGACAACTTCCTGACCGGGTCGCCGGCCAACATCGCGCACCTGCGGAGCCACCCGCGCTTCGACTTCATCGAGCACGATATCGTCGCGCCGCTCGACGTGCCCGGCCCCGTCGATGCAGTGCTGAATCTCGCCTCGCCCGCGAGCCCGAAAGACTATCTGGAGCATCCCCTCGAGACGCTGGACGTGGGTTCCTCGGGCACGCGCAACATGCTCGCATTGGCGCTCCGCCATGACGCCCGCTTCCTGCTCAGTTCCACCTCCGAGTGCTATGGCGATCCGCTCGAGCATCCGCAGAGCGAGACTTACTGGGGCAACGTGAATCCCGTGGGGCCGCGCTCATGTTACGACGAGAGTAAGCGCTTTGCCGAGGCACTTACCATGGCCACTCATCGCACTTACAAAGTGCGTTCTAACATCGCGCGCATTTTTAACACGTATGGGCCCCGCATGAAGCTGGACGACGGCCGCGTGGTGCCCGCGTTTCTCGGCCAGGCCCTGCGCGGCGAACCGATCACGATTTTCGGCGACGGCTCGCAGACGCGCAGCTTCTGCTATGTCACCGACATGGTGGACGGCCTCTATCGGCTCATGCTTTCCGATGAGCGCTACCCCGTGAACCTGGGCAACCCCTGCGAGATGACCATCCTCGATTTCGCGCGCCGCATCCAGGCCCTGACCGGCAGCGCCGGTCCGATCGCGTTCGAAGCGCTCCCCGAGGACGACCCCAAGCGGCGCCAGCCCGATATCGCCAAGGCGAAGCGCCTCCTGGGCTGGGAACCGAGGGTGACGCTCGACGACGGTCTGCGCGACACCATCGCTTACTTCCGTGGCCTCGCCTCAGCGCACCAGCCCGCCGCCGTAGTGTAACTCATCGCCGCGACCGTGGCGCACGCGTCAGCGTGCAGCGGCGACCTTCAGGTCGCCGTTCCGCGGGCGACCATGTGGTCTGTTTCGTCCGCTGTATCAGTTTCCGAACCGCGACCGTAAGGGAGCGGACCTCCCGGTCAGAGCACTAAAAATCGCCTGCCAACTCCGCGATCTGCTCCGCAGTCAGTACCGTCTCCGCCGGATAGCCCGGGTGATCCACCACCATGCGCACCCCATCGCGCCACCCCGCCCGCTGCTCCGCCGTCAACTCGAACCGGATGTACTGCACCGCACTGACGCGGTCCGATGCGATCTGCCGCGCGTCGAAGACCGCCTTCGAAGGCGGCTGGCCGGCGACGGCGATGAAGACATGCTCTTCAATGCCCAGCAACTCCCGCAACTTCGCGTCCCGCTCCTCCGCCGAGGCGTACTCAATGAGCAGGCAGGCCGCCAGGCCGCCCGGCGGCGGAATCAGCTCGTTGTAAGTCTCGACCTCGTGGCGAATCGCCGCCAGATCCACAATGCGCTCGATCCGCATCATCTCCTGGATCTGGTAGCGCACCGTCTCGCGGTTCTCGAACAGAAACGTGAGGTGCTCTCCCACCCGGATACGCCGCCGGTCCTTCAGCGCCATCATGCGCGGGCGCAGCGTCCTCCGCTCGATCTCGTAGTCGGCGATATTGCTGATCTCGGCCAATTCGATTGGCTTCATGCGATGGCCGTGGGGAATCCGTCGGCACGATACGCGCGCGCCAGCACCTGAATGGGGTGGATCGGCCGCGTGCCCAGGGCCTGGTCGAATTGAATCGATGCCAGCGGGCAGTCGCTCGCCATCACATCGGCCTCGACGGCGGCCATCGCGTCGAACGCCTTCTTGCCGGTGAGCATCGCCAGCGGGAAGAACTCCCGCTTCATGGCCCAGGTGCCGTCGTGTCCCGAGCAGTGTTCAACCAGCTTGATGGTGGCGCCCGGAATCAATCGCATCATGTCGCGCGAGCGGTAGCCGATGTTCTGCGCCTTGAGGTGGCAGGGCAGATGGTAAGCCACTTTCCCCGGTGTGGAGCGGAAGTCGCGGCAAAAACCGCCCTCCTGCTTCAGCTCGAACAGGAACTCGCAGACATCCCGCGTGGCCGCGGCCACCTCGCGCGCTTCCTCGGTGCCCACCAGTTCCGGATATTCCTTGCGCAAGGTGTAGGAACACGTCGGGTCGATCGCGACGACCTTCTTCCCCTCGCGCACCTGTGGATGGAGCGACGCCACGTTCTCTCGCGCCAGCTTCTTGGCCAGCTCGATATCGCCGTGCTCGAGCGCCGGCATGCCGCAACAAACCTGCTTCGGGCAGGAGAGCGAAATGCCATTCTTCGCGTAGACCTCGACGGCGTCCTTGCCCACCTGCGGCTCGTTGAAATTCACCGAGCAGGTGTAGAACAGCACCGCGCGCGACGGATCGCCCGCCGGCGCCGGCTGCTTGCGGAACCAGTCTTCGAATGTCTCGCCGTGAAACTCCGGCAGCAGTTTTTGGCGGTGGATGCCGAGCGTCGCTTCGAGGCCGATCCGCAGCAGCGGCTGGCGGTTGCTCCAGTTCGCCAGGCCCGCGCACATGCCCGCCGCCCGCCCCAGCAGGTTCGGGCGCGAGAGCACACGGTCGCGCAGGCTGAGCCCGGTTTCCTTCTTGTGCACCGCGTTCGCTCGCATCATCAGCCGCGGAAAATCGAGCTGGAATTCGTGCTTGTCGTCCGGCGTGTAGGGGCACTTGACGTAGCAGATCTTGCACTGAAAGCACAGATCGGCGACGCGGCCGGCCTCCGCCGGGGAGACCTGGCGCGCGTCGCCCTCGTGCGCTTCAATCGCCTGGAACAGCTCTGGAAAGCTGGGGCAGAGATTGAAACAGAGGCGGCACCCGTTGCAGATGTCGAAGGCCCGCTCGATCTCACCACGGAGAGCGGCCTGATCCCAATACACGGGATCGTTAGGGTTGTAGGACAACCCCGCTGTGGGTGCGCCTTTGATGGGTGGCATTGCAGGCAGCTACGAAATCGAGTTCAGGCCCTGCTGGAAGCGCCCGGCGTGCGATTTCTCGGCCTTCGCCAGCGTCTCGAACCAGTCGGCGATTTCGGCGAAGCCTTCCTCGCGCGCCGTCTTGGCCATGCCCGGATACATGTCGGTGTACTCGTGGGTTTCGCCCGCGACGGCGGCTCCCAGATTCTCCTGGGTATCGCCGATCGGCAGCCCGGTGGCGGGATCGCCGACTTCCTTCAAGTAGTCCAGGTGGCCGTGAGCGTGGCCGGTCTCGCCTTCGGCGGTGTCGCGAAACAGACCGGCGACATCCGGATACCCCTCGATGTCGGCCTGCTTGGCGAAATACAGATAGCGGCGGTTGGCCTGCGATTCGCCGGCAAACGCATCCTTCAGGTTCTGGTGGGTGTGTGTCCCTTTGAGTGCTGCCATAGTCTTCATCTCCCTTGAGTTGGTTCAGCAATAAACCTGCCCCATTATCCCGCATCTCACCTGCGGGCGTAAGTCATATGGATGCCGCTCGGCCTTCGGGCGTCGCAGGAGTCTGTTATCCTCAGTTTTTCATGGGTATGGATGCCGCCCGGCACGTGCGATGGTGGGTGCTGGCGCTGCTGGTCGCATCAATTTTCATCAATTTCATCGACCGCAGCAACCTGTCTGTGGCGGTGACCGACATCGAGAAAGAGCTCTCGCTCGACGACCGGCAGGCCGGCCTGCTGCTGAGCGCCTTCTTTTGGACCTACGCGCTGTTCCAGATCGCGGCGGGCTGGCTTGTCGACCGCTATAACGCCTACTGGGTCTATGCGGCGGGCTTCCTGCTCTGGTCCGCTGCGACCGCGCTCACCGGTTTCGCCGGCACTTTCGCCGTGCTGTTCGGACTGCGCCTGGTCTTGGGCGCCGGCGAATCGGTCGCGTACCCCGCCTACTCGCGCATCATCTCGGACGACTTCCCGGAGCGCCGCCGGGGCCTTGCCAACGCGCTGCTCGATGCCGGATCGAAGGCCGGGCCGGCGGTGGGTACCCTGCTGGGCGGGCTGATCGTCGCACGGTTCGGCTGGAGGCCGCTGTTTTTCGCGCTTGGATTCGGCGCCCTGGCCTGGCTCCTGCCGTGGACAGCGGAGTCGCGGCGAATCAGCGCCGAACGGCCCACCGCCCGTGTGCGAGCTGCAGGGCCTGGCTTCCTCGAGATCGCCTCCAAGCGCGACGCTTGGGGCACCTTCCTGGTTCTATTCGGCGGCAATTATGCCTGGTTCTTCATCTTGACCTGGCTGCCCGCATACCTCGAAAAGGAGCGCGGCTTCTCGAAAGCGCACACCGCCATCTTCGGCTCGCTGCCGTTCTGGGGACTGGCCGCCACGGCGGTCGTTGCCGGCTGGGCGTCCGACCGCCTGATCGCCGCCGGTTTCGGCGTCTCGCGCGTGCGTAAGACGTTTGCCGTCGCGGGCTTGCTGACCACAACGCTGATCCTGCCCGCGTCCATGCTCCGCAACCACACCGCGGCGGTGGCGCTGCTGACGCTGGGGTGCCTCTCCTACGGCCTCTATTCCTCGAATGTGTGGGCCATCACCCAGACGCTCGCCGGTCCGGCGGCCGGGAAGTGGACCGGGATGCAGAACTGCGCGGGCAACCTGGCGGGCGTCGCCGCCCCCTACGCCACGGGTCTGATCAAGTACCACTCCGGGCATTTCTTTTACGCCTTCGCGGCGGCCTGTTTCTGGCTGGTGGTCGCCGCGTGCGCGTGCCTGTTCATCGTGGGAAGAGTCGAGCCGGTCCGATGGAAAAAGGATTGCTTTCCGCGACCGATAGGGGTATAAACAGATGCACAATGGCCAGAAAGACCATTCTGGTGGTCGATGATGAGCCGCAGATCCGGTCCCTGGTGAAGAATGTGCTCTCGCGGCGGAACCACCGCATCCTCGAAGCCTCAGACGGCGTCGAGGCCCTGGGCATCGTAGAACGGCCTAAAGCACGGATTGACCTGCTACTTACGGACATCGTCATGCCCGGGATGGACGGCATCGAACTGGCCAGGCGGACTGCCTCTCAGTCGCCTCAGGTTCGCGTTATCTACATGTCTGGAAAGTGCGAGGCGGAGGCCGTGCGTCGGGATGTTGACAGCAAAGGCTTTGGCTTTCTGAGAAAGCCCTTCGATATTGGTGATCTGGACCTTAAAGTAACTCAATTCTTGAGCACCATCTGTCGCCATCGCAGGATTTCTAAGCCGGCGAAGACGCGTTAGGCGCGCTCAGTCCTTGGTCAACTGTGCCGCGGCGACGCTACGCTCGATCCGCCGCAACTCCGCGAGCTTTCTTTCCAGGCGTCGAATCTCAAGCTGCACGGCGGGCAGGTCCGGCGACGCCGGGGTCCGGGCCGCGACGCGCAGAACGGCGACGCTGTCGTCGTCGCTGGCGGGGGACGGCTTGGCTGGAGCACGCTCTTCCTTCTTGGGCTCACGGCCATTCACCGGATCCCCCTGGCCATCCTCCCACCAGACCGTAGAATCAACGGCATACTTGGCGATCAGGTCCATCAGGACGTGCACGTTCGAAGCCTCGTCCCGGCTGAACCGGCGGGTCTCGCCTTCGTAGCTCATGGTGGCTTCGTCGAGGCTGATCCGGTAGTTTTCCGATGGCCCGGGACGGTACAGGGTGCCGCCGCCCTTGTCGCCATTCGAAATCACCCATGTGAGCTCGTGCCTTACGGAGTTCCAAGTCACGGATTCAAGCCGCCGCGGCGATTCCGCCTGCTCCGGCTCGTCCTGCTGCGCCGTGCGGCGGGTCGGCGCGCGCGCTTGGTCTGGTGCGCGCCGCTCCTCCTGCGCGCAGCCGATCACCGGAAGCGCGAGAAGCGCCGCCATGCTGAAATGAACCGCGGATCTCATAGTAGCCCCCCTCCGATCGTTTACCGCCTACAGATATGATTCCACCAGCAGCCCTCTGGTTGCCCCCGCAGCCAAGAAACCTTACAGACGCCGCCGCCCAGCCGCCAACAGCTCAAACAGGTCCGCACCGATCTGCGAGCGGCGATCGTGGCAGGTGAACCCGTGAACGACCTCGCCGCCAACCAGGGCAAGCTCGTCGGCCAACTGGCCGCCATCCGAGCCAACGCCACCGAGCAGTTCCAGGGCCTATTGAATCCACAGCAGTTGCAGAAGCTAAAGGATCTTCACGCAGGCGGCCAAAAAAGCTAAAACAACACTGGCCACGAATGGACACGAGTGCACACGAATAGGAAAGCAAAGGCGTAACCGCCAACGCCGCCGACCAGGTTCGTCTTATTCGTGTCCATTCGTGTCCATTCGTGGCCCCTCCGGACGTGTCCATTCGTGGCGCGGTCTACTCGTAGCGGAGCGCGTCCACAGGATCGAGGCGGGCGGCCTTCATTGCCGGCCAGACACCGAAAAACAGCCCCACCGCCACCGATACGCTGAAGCCGGCCACCACCGCCCAGATGGGGACCGCCGAAGGCAGCGAAGGCACCAGCACGCCGATCAGAAGCGTCACCAGAATGGCGAAAACGATGCCCACCATCCCGCCCACGCCGGTCAGCACGGTCGCCTCGGCCAGAAACTGGGTCACGATGTCGGAGCGGCGCGCACCCAGCGCCTTGCGCACCCCGATTTCCCGGGTGCGCTCGGTCACGCTCACCAGCATGATATTCATCACGCCGATGCCGCCCACGAGCAGGCCCAGAGCCGAGATGGCGATCGAGACCATCACGATCAGGCCGGTGATCTGGTCGAACTGCTTGACGATCTGATCGGCGGTGGTGAGCGAGAAATCGTCCCCGGCTGTGGCGGGGGTGTGCCGGACTTTGCGCAGGATCCCCTGCACCTCGTCGTAGGCCTGGTCCCGCAGGCCGGGCCTGGCCCGGGCGGTGATCATATAGCGGTCGATGCCGGGGTAGCGTAGCTGCGCCGTTCTCAGCGGCATGGTGAGCTGCCGGTCCAGGCCGTTCTCGCCGAAGAAGCCGCCCTTGGCTTTCTCGAACACGCCCAGGACCATGTACTCCGCTCCATCCATGAGCATGGTGTTGCCCACGGCGCGGCCGTCGGGAAACAGTACCTCGGCCAGCCGCTGGCCAAGCAGCACCACATGGGCCGCGCGCCGGTCCTCCTCGGGAGTAAAAATCCGGCCCGCGCTGAGGTTTCGGGGCGCAATGGCGAACTGGTTGGCCGATACCCCTGCCACTCCGATCTGGTCGGTATCGATGCCCGGAACCTTGGCCGTGAGCGGCTTGTTGTTGATCACCGCCGGAATCAGCAGCGAGGTGCTGGTGTCCAGCACCGACGGGCAGATGCGCTTGATCATCTCGGCGTAGTCGGGGCGAATCGCTCTCCGCTTCGCCTCCTTCGGCGGGACGAACAGCGCGCCCGGGTCGCCGCTGGTCTTGTACAGGAAGATGTTGTCCGGCCCGAACTCCTCGAAAAACTGCACCACGCCTTTGCGCAGCCCGGTGAGCAGCGAGCTGACCGTGACCACGGTAGTGATTCCAATCACGATGCCGAGGATGGTCAGCAGCGACCGAAAGCGGTGCAGCCAGACCGCACCCAGGGCCATCCCGATATTTACTCCCCAGGTGACGCGCACGGCTATTCCGCCCTCAGCGCATCCACCGGATCGAGGCGCGCCGCCCTGTGGGCCGGGTACCAGCCGGATACGATGCCGACGGCGCTCGAAACGAACACCGACAAGGCTACATACGGCAGCGTAACCCGCAGCGAGATGTCAAACGCCGCCGAGAGCGCTTTGGTTAGCGCGGCGCCGCAGGCCACGCCGATCGCTCCGCCGGCCGCCGCCAGGAACACGGCCTCGAGCAGGAACTGCAGGCGGATATCGGCCGGCCGCGCGCCGAGCGACTTGCGGATCCCGATTTCATGGGTCCGCTCGGTGACGCTCACCAGCATGATGTTCATGATGACGATGCCGCCCACCACCAGCGAGATGCCGGTCACGGGCACGATGACCAGGGAGATCATCCCCAGAATCTGGTCGATGAAGGAGCGCACCGCATCGGGCGTCAGCGTATCGAACCGGTCGGGCTGGCCGGGGCGGTCGTGGAACCGGGTGCGCAACGCGACGCGCGTGAGGTCGAGGGCTTCATCCATCTCCATCCCGGTCTCGGGGCGGGCGCGGCCGAAAACCGAGATGGTCAGGCCAGGGCCGTACAACCGCGTAAACACCGTGGCCGGGATGTAGACGGAATTGTCCAGGCTGCGGCCGAACGAGGACCCGAGCTTTTCCTGGATTCCGATGACCAGGAAGTCGATGCCGCTGAGCTTGAGCGTGCTGCCGATGGCCGCCGAGCCCGGGAACAGGGCGTTGCGTATGTCCTGTCCGATGATGCAAACGAGCTGCTTGGTGTGGTCCTCCTGATCGTTGAAAAAGCGGCCCTCCGCGAGGCCGACGTCGCGCAGTTCGGGAAGGGCGGCCGAGACGCCCAGGATGCTGGCGTCTTCATACACGTTGCTCTCGTGCTTTACATCCTCCGCGCGCTGCCGGTAAATGCTGTAGAGAACCTGGCTGCCGGTGACCGATTCCAGGTACTTCAGGTCCTCCGCCCGTATGCGGCGGTTCTTCCTGATCTTCTCGAAATACTGGGTGCGGCCCACGGCGGAGGCGACTTGGGCGATCAGAAAGGTCTTGCTGCCGAACACTTTGGCCGTGCTCTCATCGGCGTAAGCGCCGAGCCCTTCGATGGCCGAACCAACCAGGATCACGCTGGCCACGCCGATGATGACGCCCAGCAGAGTCAGAAAGCTGCGCAGTTTGTGGGTGCGGATCGAATCGAGGCCCAGTCGCGAAGCGGTGACCATCTGGTACCGATAACGAATGAAACCGGCCGAGTCGGAGGTGTGGATCCGTGCGGACAATTACACCAGTATAGTATGGGAATATCGTGCGGAGACCGCTGCTGCTCATGGCCGGCATTCTCGCGCTGGCGGCAGGCCTGCGGTTCTATCACCTCGCGTCCGCTCCACCGGGCCTGTTCCACGACGAGGCGATGAACGGGAACAACAGCCTGGAAAACCTCGAAACGGGGCATTTCAGCGTTTTTTACCCCGAAAATGGCGGCCGGGAGGGGCTTTACGTCAATTCTGCGACACTTTTCGTACACTTCCTCGGCAACACGAGCGTGGCTCTACGCCTGCCGGCGGCCATCTTTGGGGTTCTGACCGTCTGGGGCGTGTACCTGTTGGGCCGAGAGCTGTTTTCGCCGCCAATCGGCTTGCTGGCGTCCTTCTTCACAGCCACCAGCTTCTGGCACCTGGTCTTTTCACGCCTTGGGCTACGCGCCATCGCCGCCCCACTGTTTCTCACCTTCGGACTCTGGTTGCTGCTGGTCGGCCTGAGGCGCGCGCGCGAGGGCCGGCCCGCGATCGGCATCATGCTGGCTGCCGGCGCCGTCTATGGACTGGGGTTCCACACCTACATCGCCTATCGCGCCACGCCGGTGCTGGTTGGCGCCATCCTGCTGCACGGTTTCGCACACCGGAGGGCCTGCCTGGCCTTCTTGGCCGCCACTACCGCGGTGTGCGCCCCGCTCGCGCTCTATTTCCTCCAACATCCGGACGCGTTTGTCGCACGAAGCTGGCAGGTTTCGGCAGCGCAGAGTCCGAATCCAGCCCGCGAAGTGATCCTCAACACGTGGCGCACGGCGCGGATGTTCTTCCGGCAGGGTGACCTGAACTGGCGGCACAATGTTGCCTACCGCGCGGAGATCTTCTGGCCGGTCGCGATCTTGTTTGCCATAGGGGTGCTGGCGGCGGTGGCCAGGGCCCGGAACAGGCGATTTCCCTACATTCTGGCGCTGGGCTGGATGGTATTGGGGGCGATTCCGCCGGTTCTTTCAAACGATGTTGTGCCTCACGCGCTCAGGTCGCTCCTGTTGATCCCCCCGGCGTTCCTTTTGGCGGCGGTGGGCGCTGACGTCGCATATAATTTCCTGTCGGCCCACCTGCCGAGGGCGGTCCTGGCGCCCCTGGCGGCCGGACTGCTGCTGGCGCTGGCGTACGAGCCCTATCACACCTATTTCGACCTGTGGGCTCCCGATGCGAGGGTGGCGGCGGCCATGAATTCCGAGGAAGCTCAGGTGGCGCGCGAAATCAACGCTCTGCCGCGCCGCGCTCCGAAAGTGGTGGCCGTCAGCTCCGCGGGGGTGTTGACGATCCAATACCTGACCCGGAGCTACACCCGAAAACAGCAGGAAGACGCCAACATCCGCTACGTTGATGCGGATGCCTGCGAGGCGCCGGCTGGTACCGCGGTCTTCTGCCTGGAGTAAATGACCACGGACACCGTGGCGGCCAGGTACAGCATCCAGAGCAAGAGCATACTGGCCGGCACCAGAGCTCCCGCCTTATTCTCGGTCATGCGCCCGAGGATGCGGGCCGCGTTTCCCAACAAGGTGCCTATGTGGGCGGTCTCGAGCTTCCCCGCCGGAGAATGAGCGATCATCCCGGTGTAGTAGGGGATCAAATAGAAGTGCATCCCGTAAACGTCGAGCGCGGCGAAGAGCAGCGCGAGACCCGGTCCCACGAAAGCCTCGCCACGGCGCGGGAGCAGCGCCGCCAGGCCCACAACCAGGAGCACCGCCTCCGCCGCGATGACACCGTCGAGGTAGTAGCCGAGGGTGGCGCCCTGGCCCGTCGCGGCAAACGTCATCAATACGTGATAAGCCAGAGCGGCGAGGGTCGCCAGGTAAGCGAGGGCCAGCCCCACTACGTCTGAGCGTCTGAGAGGGCCGGGGCGGAATAGCCGGACCAGCACGCCCAGAGCCGCGGCGAGGGCGACCCAGCCCAGCAGGTGATACATCCAGGCGCGCACCACCAGAAAACTCCAGTTCCCCCCCCATACGTGCGTGACAAATGCGAAATCCGCGGCCACGCGCCAGTGGATCGAGCGCAGCATCTCCAGCATGGCGGGAAGAGCGGTGCCGTGCAGCGCCGCCGCTTCGTTCTGCTCTCCCGAAAAGGAACCAGTGGCTCGCCAGGTCTGCCAGTACCACCAGCCCGCCATCAGGGCCGCGATGGAGAGCGCGCCCGCCCAGCGGAGGGCGACGGCGGCCCGCCGGCCGGGGCTGCGGATCGCGGTATAGGCCGCGTAGACCAGAACCGCCGGCACCAGGGCGAGGAAGGTCGCCTTGGTCAGGAGGGCCAGGCCGAAGGCGGCGCCAAACAGCGCTACCCGGCCGCGCGGTGCGTTCGCGTCGCCGCATTCGAGCATCAGCAGGAGGCACAGAGCACCGAGCGTCGCCGCCAGCGCCTCGTTGCCGATGCGGCAGCAGAGCATCATCAGCCCAGGCATCAGAACGACGACCGCCGCGGCGCCGGCCGCAAGCGTGTCGCTCACCGAGACACGGCGCGCCAGCAGGAACGTGAGCGGCACCGTGAAAGAGGCGATCGCCACCGTCACCAGGCGCAGCAGCCACACGCGGTCGAGAAGCTGGAAGCCGGCCACCATCCGGTAGACGAGCGAGAGCAGCCAGTAGTAGAGCGGCGCCTGCTGTGCTTCATAGACGCGCGGGCCGCCCTCTGGAACCGGGCGCGACCACTGCGGCGCGAGCGACCGCAGGCTGGCTTCGAGCGACAGCCGGCGCTCCTCGGGAAGCCGCCAAAACTCGTCGTGCGGCAGGCGGCCGGCCTGGCGCAAATCCCACGGTTCCGGCGCCAAACGCAGCGATTCCAGCACCTCTGGCGACACTGGGTCTTTGCGGTCCGCGTGCCACACGCCGCGAGTGGCCATATGCTGCGCCACCGCGAAGTGCGCCCACTCGTCGAACCCCTCCCACAGCGGCAGCACGCTGCTATAGAACGCGCCTCGCACCAGGAAGGCGACCCACAGCAAGGCCACGAGCCGCCAGCGAGTCGCTAAGCCGCCATGTCGCATACGTTTGTGGGGCAGGACTCCAGAGGGACTTGCAGCAGGCCAGAAGAGACCAGGACATTACTGGCCGCGGATGAACGCAGATGAACGCGGATGCGACAAAAACCTAATTCGCCTGTTCCTATCCGCGTTTATCCGCGTTCATCCGCGGCCAGAACTGTTTTTTCCGGGCGCTCGTCCCCACTGGGCCACGGAGCTACTTCGCCGCCTCGATCTTGTCCACCGCGATCGTCTCGCCCTTGGAATCGAGCGCGCCGGTCACTTTGACCTTCTGCGCCGCGAACTTAGCCGGCGTCTGCTGATCGCTCAGCGTGTACACCTTTCCGCCCACCAGCAGCGCGTACTTGGAGCCGGCTTTCACGCACTCCCGGACGCACTTCTCGTCCGGCTTCACGTTCATCATGGCGTGATTGGCGCCGCACATGGCGTCGGTGATGACGCCGGTGAAAGTCTGCTTCGGGCCTGCCGCGCCCAGCAGGAGGGCGCCGCCAAACATCAGGGTCGTCAGTTTGTTCATGTTGAAGTGTTCTCCCATGCTCATTGTATGGCGGCCAGGCCCCCTACATGGCAGAAATAGAGCTTGAGTTGCCGAACATCCGAAATGACGCTTGGGGTTAGACTGTAACTAGAAGCACTACCAATAGATATTTTCCTTGACGGGACACTACATATTGGGGCAACATTACAAGCCGTGGGCCTGCTATGAGCCCTTCACCCCCGTGGGACTGAGACAATAGACGGTTAGAGGAGGCTGGAGCGAAATGGGACAGTTGGGCGTCGATCTGAGCGTCAAGGTGCCGGAAAACGAGCGGAGCCAGAGAGCGGGGCGGGAGGGAGTCTCCTTTCCGCGGTACTTTACCGCGAAGCTGCCGGCGGGCCGCACGCCGTACGATGAATGCCGCTGGGAGATACGCACCGCCAGCATCGCCAACGACAAGGGCGTGGTGATGTTCGAGCAGCGCGATGTCGAGGTGCCGGCCGACTGGTCGCAGACCGCCACCAACATCGTCGCCAGCAAGTATTTCCACGGACGGCTCGGCTCGGACGAGCGGGAGACCAGCGCGGCCCAACTCGTTCACCGCGTCGTCGACACCACCGTCAAATGGGGCCAGCAGGGCGGCTACTTCAAGACCGACGCCGACGCCGAGAACTTCCGCCAGGAGCTCGCTCACCTGGTGCTCACCCAAAAGCTCAGCTTCAACTCGCCGGTGTGGTTCAACGTGGGCGTGAGCGAGGCGCGCGGCTACGGCTGGTGCTACGAGGAGACGACCGATTCGCCCCGCAAGCTGATGGCCGGCGAATCGCGGCCGCAGTGCTCGGCCTGCTTCATCAACTCCGTCCGCGATTCGCTCGAATCCATCCTCGACCTGGCCAAGACCGAGGGCATGCTCTTCAAGTGGGGCTCGGGCACCGGAACCAACCTGTCTCCGCTGCGCGAGGAGGAGGCCGGACTCTCGGGCGGCGGCCGCGCCTCCGGTCCGCTGAGCTTCATGAAGGGCTTCGACGCCTTCGCCGGCGTGATCAAGTCCGGCGGCAAGACGCGCCGTGCAGCCAAGATGGTGATCCTCAACACGGACCACCCCGACGTCCACGATTTCATCTGGTGCAAGGCCAAGGAAGAGAAGAAGGCCCACACGCTGGTGGACGCGGGCTACGACAACTCAATCGACGGCGAAGCCTACGGCTCGGTCTTCTTCCAGAACGCCAACAACTCGGTGCGGGCTTCCGATGAGTTCATGCACGCGGCGCTCGAGAACCGCGAGTGGTGGACCAAGTCGGTGGTGACCGGCCAGCCCAAGGCGCGCTTCCAGGCGCGGGACCTGCTGAAGGAGATTGCCGAGGCCACGCACCAGTGCGGCGACCCGGGCATGCAGTTCGACACCACGGTCAACCG
>Ga0182027_10007967_pt1 | contig 15507 bp, 10 predicted proteins | sample 712E1DmetaG_FD_121300 | JGI IMG/M metagenome (GOLD analysis project Ga0182027, IMG submission 121300) | Permafrost microbial communities from Stordalen Mire, Sweden - 712E1D metaG (Illumina Assembly) | ecosystem: Environmental > Terrestrial > Soil > Wetlands > Permafrost | place: Sweden...
CTCGCTGGTCCTTCTGCTAGCCGCGGGTCTTTGTTCCAGGGCGGAGGATCCCCTTCAATCCGGCTTTGCCAATCCCCCGCTCGCGGCCCGCTCGCGCGCTTACTGGTGGTGGCTCAACGGCAATGTCACCAAAGCCGCCATCACCCGCGATCTGGAAGAGATGAAAGCCAAGGGCTTCGGCGGCGCTATCATCACCGACGCCGGGGGCGCGGAACAGGAGGGCAACGATCAGGTCCCGGCCGGCCCCGCCTTCTTCAGCCCGGAATGGCGCGAGCTTTTCAAATTCACCCTCCAGGAAGCCAGCCGCCTGGGTTTGGAAATGAGCCTCAACATCCAGAGCGGCTGGAATCTCGGCGGCCCCATGATCAAAGCCGAAGACGCGCCCAAGAAACTCACCTGGTCGGAGACCCGCCTCCACGGCGCCGCCGCCTTCACTGGCGCCCTGGCCGAGCCGAAGCATGCCCCGGAATTGTATCGTGACATTTGCGTGCTGGCCTTTCCCGTGTCCTCTTCCGTCAACACCCGCCCGCCCATTCAGAACTGGAGCGAGAAAGCCCTCATCAAGGGTCTCGGCTGGTCCACCCCCGATTGCGCGCCGTTGTTGCAGGAGCTGCCTGAGCGTCCCGGCGAGGAGGACACTCATTCGCCACAGGTGCTCGATCTGACCGCCAAAATGGACCGCGACGGCGTGTTGCGCTGGGACGCGCCCGCGGGCGAATGGGAAATACTCCGGCTGGGTTACACCCTCAACGACCATTGCCTGGTCTCCACCAGCAGCCAATCCTGGCAGGGCTACGCGCTGGACCCCATCAATGGCGACGTCTTCCGTTCCTACTGGCGCCAGGTGGTCGAGCCGTTGATCGCGGACGCCGGCCCGCTGGCGGGCAAAACCCTCCGCTACCTGCACACCGACAGTTGGGAGGTGGAAGTGCTTAACTGGACCCCCAGCCTGCGGGCGGAATTCAAGCGCCGCCGCGGCTACGATTTGCTGCCGTTCCTGCCGGTGCTGGCGGGGTATATAGTTGACAGTAGGCCGGTCAGCAACCGGTTTCTTTACGATTTCCGCCGCACCATCGGGGACCTGGCGGTGGACAATCATTTCCGGCTCTTCAGCCAGGGCGCCCACCGGCACGGCCTGGAAATTCATCCCGAATCCGGCGGCCCGCACTCCGTCCCGGTGGACTCACTGCAATGCCTGGGCATGGACGACGCCCCCATGTCTGAGTTCTGGGCGCGTTCGCCCATCCATCGCGTCGCCGACGCCGACCGTTTTTTTATCAAGCAGCCGGCCAGCGCGGCCCACACCTACGGCCGCCGCCTGGTCGTGGGGGAGGGGTTTACCAACATCGGGCTTCACTGGCAGGAGACGCTTTGGGACAACCTCAAACCCAGTTTTGACCGCGCCCTGGGCGAAGGCTTGAACCGGCTGGTCTGGCATGCCTTTGTCTGTTCTCCCGCCGGCATGGGATTGCCCGGCCAGCAATACTTCGCCGGCACGCACTTCAATCCCAACACCACTTGGTGGCCGGTCTCCGGCCCCTTCCTGGCCTGCCTCAACCGCTGCCAGTTCCTCCTGCAACAGGGCCTGTTCGTGGCCGACGTATGTCAATACTATGGCAGCGGCGTCCCCAACTTCACCCAGCTCAAACACTCCGATCCCGCTAAAGTCCTCCCCGGTTTCGATTACGACGCCGCCACCGAGGAGGTCCTGCTCACCCGCATGGCCGCGCGCCACGGCCGCATCGTCCTGCCCGATGGCATGAGCTATCGCCTGCTCGTCCTGCCCCGCTACGACCGCATCGAACTGCCGGCGCTGCGCAAGCTCAAGAAACTCGTGGCCGATGGCGCGACGATCCTCGGCCCGCGGCCCATGGGCGCGACCAGCCTGCAAGATTATCCCAAATGCGATCTGGAAGTTGCCACGCTGGCCAGGCAACTTTGGGGCGATACCAACGAAGCCGCAAGAACCGAACACCCCTTCGGCAAAGGCCGCGTCATTTGGGGCAAAACCGCCCGTCAAGTATTGCTGGCCGACGGCATCCGTCCGGACTTCGAGTTCAGCGGCGACAGCCCGGCTGCGGGCCTGGATTACATCCATCGGCGCGACGGCGCGACGGATATTTACTTTGTCGCCAATCCGGCCAATCACTGGGAGAACGTCGCCTGCACTTTCCGCGTCGCGGGCGCGGCGCCGGAATTATGGCTGCCGGACACCGGCGAAATCCGCCGCGGCATTGACTTCGAGGAGAAGGATGGGCGGACGGTGGTTCCATTGCGGCTGGAACCGTATGGGTCGGCCTTTGTCGTTTTTCGCCCCCAGTTGCCCGCGCGGCCCATCCCGCCGCCGACCCCGATCATCGCGGCGACCAAAGACGGCCAGCCGGTTTTCCTCGCCGGTTCGGCGCGGGATTTTGCTGGCGCGGCGGAAGTCTTTGAGCGCAACGGCCAGCCCGTGCTTGGAGCCGGCGAGCCGGGTCAATACGAACTGACCGACTCACGCGGCCGCGTCGCCAAAATCACCGTTGCCCCTTTGCCCCCCCCCGTCATTCTGGAGGGCGGCTGGACCTTGGGCGCGCCGATGAAGGAATTGGACAGCTCGGTCACTCAGCCCATGCCGCTGAAAACCTTGAAGTCGTGGACTGATTTCGACGATCTTAAACTCAAATACTTCTCCGGCACGCTCCAGTACACCCGCGATTTCGATCTGGACGACGCCCAACTCCTCGCCGGACGGCGGCTCTGGCTTGACCTGGGAGAAATTCATGAGCTGGCGGAAGTGGAACTCAACGGAAAAAACCTCGGCATCCTGTGGAAGCCGCCCTGGCGGGTGGACCTGGCCGGCGCGGCCCATCCGGGTAAAAACCATCTCGTCATTCGGGTCACCAACTTCTGGCCCAACCGCATCATCGGCGACCAGTTCCTGCCCCCAGACCAGCGCGTGACGCGGACGAATATCCGAAAGTTGACCAGAAAGACGCCCTTGATGATTTCCGGTTTGCTCGGCCCGGTCCAACTCCTGACCACCGCCGAAAATGTGGTGAAGTTCTAGTTAATCCTAATCTCCTGGTTGAAATCCGTCCGCATCCGGGCTAACTTCCGTGCCTGTCCCAAGGCCGTAAAAAAATGAAAAAATGTTTCGTAATAGTAGTATTGACTGTGCTGGCCGCGTCCTGTGTCCGGAACCCCGCCGTCGAACGGCGGGGCGCACAGCCCGCCGCGTCCGGCTGGAGTTCCGTCCGGGCCATTCTCGCCCGCATCCAGGCGCCGAAATTCCCCGCGCGCGATTTTCCCGTGACCGACTTCGGCGCAAAGGGGGACGGCGCGACGGATTGCACGGAGGCCATCGCCAAAGCCATCGCCGCCTGTCACGCGGCGGGCGGCGGGCGGGTCGTGGTCGCCGACGGCACGTTCCTGACGGGGGCGATCCATTTGTTGAGCAACGTGAATCTCCACATCGAGGAGGGGGCCACGCTGCAGTTCAGCCCTGACCGCGCGAAATTCATGCCCGTCGTTTTCACCCGGTTTGAAGGCACGGAGTGCATGAACTACTCGCCGCTCATTTATGCGTTCGGACAGGAGAACATCGCCGTCACCGGCAAGGGGGTGCTCGACGGCTCCGGCGTGCAGGCATGGTGGGGTTTGCGGGCGCGCGGCGGGGCCGGCGGCCCCGGAAAACTGACGGACGAGGCCGAGCGGGGCGTGCCGGTGGCGGAACGCGTTTTCGGCGAGGGCGCCGGGCTGCGGCCCAATTTCATCCAGCCCAACCGCTGCCGCAACGTCTTGATCGAGGACGTGCATATCACCAATTCTCCCATGTGGGAAATCCATCCCGTGCTCTCCACCAACGTCACGGTGCGGGGCGTCCACATTTGCAGCCACGGCCCCAACAACGACGGCTGCGATCCCGAATGTTCCCGCGACATCCTCATCGAAAACTGCGTCTTTGACACCGGCGACGATTGCATCGCCATCAAGTCCGGCAGGAATACCGACGGCCGCCGCGTCAATGTCCCTTCGGAAAACATCATCGTTCGCAACTGCATCATGAAGGACGGTCACGGCGGAGTGGTGGTGGGCAGCGAAGTTTCCGGGAGCGTGCGCAACGTCTTCGCCGAGAATTGCACAATGGACAGCACGAACCTGAATTGCGCGCTGCGCCTGAAATCCAACGCCGAGCGCGGCGGAGTCATCGAAAACGTCTTCATGCGCAACGTCCAGGTGGGCACGGTCAAGGAGCAGGTGCTGACCATTGACCTGGTCTATGGGCGGGTCAACTCCGGGCCGTATCCGCCCGTCGTGCGCAATGTCGTCATGCAAAACGTCACCGCCGCGAACAGCCCGCGGGTGATTTCCGCCATCGGCACGACCAACTCCACCATCGTCGGCATCCGCATAGAGGATTGCGCGTTTCATGGTGTGCGCTTCGACGATATTCTGACCAACGCCGGTTCCATTTTCACCAACCACGTCACCATTGAAAGGGCCGCAGTTCCTTAGGCGCGCATCCCGGCACTGCCACCATGCGATTTGCCGCTTCCCCAGCCCGACGGGGTGGGGGGATGGGAATTTTGAACGGGAGAGCGCAGACCACAGAGAAGAAACCTCTGTTTGTGCTGACCATCTGAACCGCACACGGCAGAGCCTCGGAAGTTACCATAACCTTCCATAGCCTTCCATAACTGACCATAACTGACCATAACCGGTATCCTGTCGGGTCGGTTTTGGGGGCTGAGGGGTGGATATGCGAGCGATGGATGTGGGAAGGCTGGCGGACGATTTTGGAATTTTGAGGCATGGAGTTTGATTTTTTTACTTTGATTTACTTTGATTTACTTTGATTCGCCTTGATTAGCCTTGATTGAGCTTGATCCATTTGGGGAGGTCGCCAACTTGGGTTCGTTTGGCAAAAATGCCGTTTTTCGCCCAGGGCGTGTTTTACAAATCCGATGGGTTCCGCGGCGGGTCTTTTGCCAGCAGCAGAACCCCCCGTTTTTTTGAAACGCGCGGCTACAGTTTCATTTGATGCTAATTGAGCATTCATGGAAGCATTACAGCATAGTTTCCAAATTTGTCATTCCCACCGTGGGTACGATTTTCATCGCAAAAATGAGCGCCAAAACCACCACAAACACCCCGTAAAAAAGGGGCGACGTCGCGGTCGGGGTGGGAAAAATCGGGATGCGATTACAAAAATAGTTTTGGGAAACCCCTGAAAAAAAGGCTAAAGGCTGTCACGTTTCGAGGATTTCACCAATTTCCCGGGGCCGAATCCTTTACCGACCGCTTCCACTCTGCAATAAGCCACGAAAGCTGCAAATCCATGGGACTAATCCAGTTACAAACGAAAGTTATGAATCCGTGTGACTGACCCGTTTATGACCGTTTACGTTTACGTTTACGGGCCGCCGCGCAAGAGTCCAGCCCAAAAGGAAACAATTCTTTGGTTGTCTCCGGGCCTCCAATCTGTCTTCATCACTGCCAGTTCATCGGATAAACTTGGATCATTATGAAAGAATAAACCGAGAATTTTATGAGAACAAAATCACACCATTTATTCATCATGCTGGCGTTGCTGGCTGGCATTCACCGGGCTGCGGCCCAATTGCCGGTCATCACCTCCTTCAGCCAGAACGGGCTGCTGGTCTGCTCGAACCTGGCGCCCGGCCTCCCGGCGTCGCTGCAATGGTCGTCGTCTTTGTCTGGGCCCTGGCAGACAAACTGGGCCGGGTTCGGCGCGGTGACAGCGGACTCGAACGGCCTGATCCACGTCAGCGTGCCGATGTTCTATCGCGTGGCCGGCATGCCCTATCCCACCAACGGCCTCACGTCCGACGGCATGGCGCTGATCCCGGCCGGTGGGTTCACCATGGGGGACACGCTGGATGGGGAGAGCGACGCCATCCCGACGAACATATATGTGTCGGCGTTTTACATGGACACCAACCTGGTGAGCTACAGTCAATGGCAGGCGGTCTATGCTTATGCCATGAACCACGGATATCAATTTGACAATGCCGGTACTGGCAAGGCGGCGAATCATCCGGTGCAGACGGTGGTTTGGTATGACGTGGTGAAGTGGAGCAATGCGCGGTCACAGCAAGCGGGTTTGAATCCGGTCTATTACACGGATGCAGGATTGACGCAGGTGTATATGAATGGGGATGTAGCGCCCTACGTGAATTGGGCGGCCAATGGATACCGCTTGCCGACGGAAGCGGAGTGGGAGAAGGCGGCGCGGGGTGGATTGAGCGGGCAACGGTTTCCGTGGGGCGACACGATTTCCGAAAGCCAGGCTAACTACAACGGAGACACGACCGGCTTTAGCTACGATTTGGGACCGAACGGCTTTAACGCCGCCTTCGATACCGGTGGGTATCCCTACACGAGTCCGGTGGGCTATTTTGCGGCGAACGGGTATGGACTGTACGACATGGCTGGGAATGTGTCTGAGTGGTGTTGGGATTGGTATGGGACGCCGTATGGCCAACCAACAACTACTAATCCAACAGGACCGGCAACCGGGAGCGGCCGTGTTTTGCGCAGCGGCAGTTGGTGGGACGTCGCCGTCTGGTCCGGCTGCGCCGATCGCGGCAACGACGTCCCGTCGAGAGTCAGCTACGTCTACGGGTTCCGTTGTGTGAGGGGGCTTTAGTTTTTCAATTGGTACTGTAGCCTGTTGGTAAGTCAGGGGGTCTTCAAGGTCCACACACAATTATCGCTGGCGGGGTGGCCTTCGCGGGTGGCGCTGGCTTCGATTTTGTTTTCGCCGGCGGACAATTGGATGTTTTTCCATAAGAAGACGGAGTTGCCGTCGTTGTCGCGGGTGCCTTGGGGGACGCCGTTCACGGCCAGCTCGGCTTTTGGCGCGTTGGCATAGACCTTTACATCCGTCACTGCGTTGGTGCGCTCGGTGAACCGGCGGCTGGTGATATAGACGACCGGCTCATCGGACCAATTGGCTTTGTAAAAGTAAAACGCATCCTTTTTGATTTTGCGGTCGCAAGTCACCAGGCCTTTGTCATTGCGGCCTTTGGTGGCGCCCTCATGGCGCCAGTAGCTGGTGAAGTCGAACATGTTCCAGACAAAGGTGCCCCAAACGAAGGGCCGGGTTTTCATCGCCGCCCAGGCGTTCTCATGCAGAATGTCCTGCCACTCTTCCGGATGCCATTGGCCGCCTGGTTGGGGTTGTGTGGGATTTTGTTCATGCTGGGTGGTGTTGGCCCCGGCGCCGTACTCGCTCACGCAAAAGCCACCGTGCTGGCTGGTGAGCTTGTAACCGTCCAATAGCGGGCCGAAGTTCGAGACCGAGCCCCAGCCGCCATACCAGCCCGGGTAAATGTTCCAGCCCAGCAGATCGGGAATCTTGTTCATTTGCGGCAACTTGTCCGTGCAGGTGGCGGCGATGACAGGACGAGTCGGGTCCTCGCCGTGCGCCACAATTTTGAGGTCCTGCAACACGCGGTGCGGGTCGGCTTTGCCGTCGCGCAGTTCGTTGAACAAACTCCAGGCGAAAATGGCCGGGTGATTGATGTTCTGCCGGATCAGGTCCTCCAACTGTCCGCGCGAAGTTTCCTCAAATTGCGGCGCCATCCCGACTTCATCCACCTGGGGGATTTCCGCCCAGACCAAGATTCCCGCCTGGTCGCACAGGCTGTAGAAATAATCGCTGTGCTGGTAATGCGCGCAGCGAATCACCGTGCATCCCAGTTCCTTGATCAAACTTATGTCCTGGTCCTGGTCCGCCTCGGAAATGGCCCAGCCCTTGTCCGGCCGGTCCTGGTGGCGGTCCACGCCATGCAGATGATAGGGCTGGCCGTTGAGGAAAAACCCCTTCTCCGGGTCCACCGCGTACCAGCGCAACCCCAGCGGCTGCTCGACCGAATCAATCGGTCCGTCCTTGGTATCCAACTCGACCACGGCTCTGTAAAGATAAGGATCGGCGCGCCCGTTCCAAAGATGCGGCTTGGGCAAAGTGACGCGCACGCTGACCGGTTGCGTGGTGCGCAGCGGCAGAAGGGGGGTTTGGGTGTGCGCCGCGGCCACTTCGCGCCCGGCGGCGTCGAGGATGCGGGCGAGGAGGATCAGAACTCCGCGACTGCTTGCGCCGGTGGAAACTTGGGCGGTGACATCCAGTACCGCCTGGTCCTTGGTCACGCTGGTTTGCAGCCAGGCCACGCCAGGGGATCCGTGATCCGTGGGCGTGAAACAGGTGTCATCCGTCTGGAGCAGAGACACCGGCCGGTAGAGGCCGCCGTAAAGCGGAAAGTCGCCGCTGAGGGGCGCGATGTCCGGCTCGACCGCGTTGCTCACGCGCACGGCCAGCACATTGGTTCCAGCAGGCGACAACCCGGCCGTAAGCTCAAAACAAAAGGCCCCGAACGCCCCGCGATGCTGCCCGAGCAACTTGCCGTTGAGATACACGTCCGCCGCCGATCCCGCCGCTTCAAACCGCACGAAGCAGCGCCGTCCGGCCGGCGGCTTGGGGAGGTTGAGCGCCCGGCGATACCAACCCGGCCCGCGCAGATAATTCTCCCCCTTCTGCGCCTGTTCCCATCCCCAGCAGTGGGGAATGGAAACGGTCTGCCAGTCGGCGTCGCTGAAGTCGGGCGCTTGCGCGCCGGCAACGTCGCCTTGTTTGAACCGCCAGTCGGATTGAAGCAAAGTATTTTCGCGCACTTCGGCGCGTGATGGAAACGCGGCCAGACAGCCGACCGCGAGGACCGTAAGGAATATGTAGCGCATAAATGATTGTCTCTCCACCATAACCAAAAACCCCCGCCCAGTCACTCCTTTTCTTGACCCACTTTTGGAAAGATCGTCCAGCCTGGCCCATTCCCGGCTTGCGGTTGGATTTCGTTTCATTATCCTTCCGGGCAAAGGTTCCGCTTCTGAGCGGAAAGAAAAAAAGGATTCTACGATGCAAATTGGAATGATTGGACTGGGGCGAATGGGCGCGAACATGGTCCGCCGCCTCCTCAAAAAAGGCCACCAATGCGTGGTCTATACCCGCAACGCCGACAAGGTCAAAGCCCTGGCCAAAGAAGGCGCGACGGGGGCGACTTCGCTGGAGGATTTTGCCAACAAGCTGGCCGCGCCCAAAACGGCGTGGCTGATGGTCCCGAGCGGCGAGGCCACCGAAAACATGGTGGCGCAAATGGCCGGGCTTCTTCCCGCCGGCAGCACGATGATTGATGGCGGCAACTCGTTTTTCCAGGATGACGTTCGCCGCTCCAAAATGCTCCAGCCCAAAGGCATCAATTATCTGGACGTCGGCACCAGCGGCGGGGTCTGGGGCATGGAACGGGGCTATTGCCTGATGATCGGCGGCGACACCGCTGCGGTCAAACGCCTGGAACCCATTTTCGCCGCCCTGGCGCCCGGGCGCGGGGAGATTCCCGCCACAGCCGGCCGGGAGGGCATGGCGAGCACGGCGGAGCAGGGTTTTCTTCATTGCGGACCATCCGGCGCGGGTCATTTCGTCAAGATGGTTCACAACGGCATCGAGTACGGCGTCATGCAGGCTTACGCCGAAGGATTTGACATCCTGCGCAACGTCAATTCGAAGGATGTCCCGGAAGATCGCCGCTATGACCTGAACCTGCCCGACATCGCCGAACTCTGGCGGCGCGGCAGCGTCATCGGCTCCTGGCTCCTGGACCTGACGGCCATGGCGCTGGCGGAAAATCCGACGCTCTCCGAATACACGGGCATCGTGCAGGATTCCGGCGAAGGGCGGTGGACGATTAACGCGGCCATCGAGGAAGCCGTCCCGGCCCAAGTGCTGACGGCGGCGCTCTACGCGCGGTTCCGTTCCCGGCAGGACCACACTTTTGCGGACAAAATGCTTTCCGCCATGCGCCAAAAGTTTGGCGGACACATCGAACTGAAGAGCAGAGAATAAAAAACAACAAACAAAGAAAGTCTCTTATGGCAACACCACGAGTCAAAGAAATCCTAAGCTGGTACGGCGGCGATAATCCCGGAACCCTCACCAACCTGGCCCGCTTGCTCAACCACGGCAAGCTCGGCGGCACCGGACGGATGGTCATCCTGCCGGTGGATCAGGGATTCGAACATGGGCCGGCCCGCAGCTTCGCCGTCAACCCGGCCGGGTACGATCCCCGGTATCATTGCGAACTGGCCATTGCCGCCGGCTGCAACGCCTATGCGGCCCCGCTCGGCTCGCTCGAGGCGGCCGCGCGCGAGTTTGCCGGGGAAATTCCGCTCATTCTCAAAATCAACAACCATGACGTGCTCCAGGATGAAAAAGACCCTTTGTCCGCCCTGACCAGCGCGGTGGACGACGCCTTGCGCCTGGGCTGCGTGGCCATCGGATTCACCATTTATCCCGGTTCGGCGCATCGTGTGACCATGTATGAGCAGATTCGCCATGGCGCGCTGGTGGCCAAAAAGGCGGGGCTGGCGGTGGTCGTCTGGTCATATCCTCGCGGCGCCTCATTGAGCAAGGAAGGGGAGACGGCGATTGATGTTTGCGGTTACGCCGCGCAAATCGCCGCGCAACTCGGCGCCCACATCATCAAAGTCAAGCTGCCCAGCGCGCATCTCGAACAGGAGGCGGCGCGCAAAGTGTATGAAAAGGAGAAAATTCCCATCGGCACTCTGACCGAGCGCGTTCGCCACATCGTCCAGTGCGCTTTTGCTGGACGCCGCATCGTCATTTTCTCCGGCGGCGCGGCGGCGGCGGATGAGGCTGTGTTCCAGGAGGCCACGGCGATTCGTGATGGCGGCGGTTTTGGCTCCATCATCGGGCGCAACTCATTTCAGCGCAAACGCGCGCAGGCGCTGGAATTCCTGAACAAAGTCATGACGATTTACGCCGCGTAAAAAATCGCGGCGGCCACCCCATAAAATCAACGCACCAGCCTTGCCCCTGATGGGGGCCGAAGGAAGGTGAGGATTTGCGCCTGGATTACAAACTGGCCCGCGAATTCTAACTGCAAAGGACGCGCGGCGTGGTATGAAGGAAGGGTCGCCGAATGAAGAAATCAACCCTAGTGACGCTGGTGCTCTCGGGCGCCTTGATGGGCGGGTGCGATGGCCGGAACCGTTCCGGCTCCGCGGGCTATGCCACCGACGCCGATGTCACCAATAATACCTATGTTTCCGGGCTGGGTTATTATCACGCGCCCTATCATGGCTGGTACGATTATCCCTACAACTATTACCGGCCCGGCTGGGGTTATTATCACGGCGGCATTTACACCCCGGCGCCATTCACGAGCGACATTAGCTCGAGCCGGCCGATGAGGTCGCCGACCTTCAGCGGGGGCGGGATAGGCGGCGGGGCGCATTTTGGTTCCGTCGCCCATTCTTCGAGCGTGAGCCGGGGGGGATTCGGCTCCATCGGCCATGGCGGCTCCATCGGCTCATGAACCGCGTCGCCATTTCTCCGCGCCACGACTGGCAGGCCAAGGTCGAGGAAGTCGGCCTGACTTACCACACGCCCGACGGACAGAAGTATTGGGATGAGTCGGTCTATTACCAATTCACCGCCGCGGAGGTGGACGTTCTGGAAAAAGCCGGCAACGACCTGCACGCCTTGTGCCTACAGGCGGCGCAACACGTGATTGACGAGGATTTGTTCGAGCTGCTGGGCATTCCGTCCGAGGCCGTCCCTTACATCAAGAATTCCTGGGAGCGGGATGACTTCAGCGTTTATGGGCGGTTTGATCTGGCCTTCGACGGGAAGACTCCGCCGAAGTTGCTGGAATATAACGCGGACACGCCGACCGCGCTGGTGGAGGCGGCGGTGGCGCAATGGTATTGGTTGCAGGAGGTCAGCCCTCACTCCGACCAGTTCAACAGCATCCACGAGGAGCTGGTCTCGGCGTGGAAACAATTCGGGGCCAAAGCGCCGGGCACCATTCATTTTGGCGGGCTGAACAACAGCTTGGAGGACGAGCAGACGGTGCTCTACCTGGAGGACACCTGCCATCAGGCGGCCTTGGCGGTCAGCTCGCTGTTCATCGAGGATCTGGGCTACGACAAGGAGCAGCGGCAGTTTGTGGACCTGCAAAATCAACGCGTGCTCAATTATTTCAAGCTGTATCCGTGGGAATGGATGTGGCACGAGGAGTTCGCCTATTGTTTGAAGATGGAAATCTGCAACTTCATCGAGCCGATGTGGAAGATGCTCCTTTCCAACAAGGGGCTGCTGCCCATTCTGTGGAAATTGTTTCCCGGGCATCCCAATCTTCTTCCGGCTTTTTTCACGCCGGCGGAATTGGCGGCGTGCCCCCAGGCGCCTCCCGGCGCCGGCTATGTCAAGAAACCCAAACTCAGCCGCGAGGGCGCCAACGTCAGCGTCGTTTTGCGGGGCGAGACCGTCCAGTCCACCGGCGGCGATTACGGCGAGGAAGGTTACATTTTTCAGGCCCTGGCGCCGGTGGCGGACTTCGAGGGCAAGCATCCCGTCCTGGGTGTCTGGATCGTCAACCATAAAGCCTGCGGCCTGGGCATTCGCGAGGACGACACGCTCATCACCGGAAATTTCAGCCGCTTTGTGCCGCACCTTTTTTAAACCCACAAACAAAAGCAATTATGAATACAAAAACAGCCCGCCTGCTGGCGGGAATCATCGCCATCACCACCTTTGCCGGCAACGCCCTGGCGCAGCCGGGCGAGGCGGAGCCAAAATCCATCGGACGCGCGCTCCTGAATTCCGTGGTCTTCGCCTCGGTGGCGATGGCCCTGGTCTTCATCGCGTTCAAGATTTTCGATTGGGCCACGCCGCGCATTGACATCCAGAAGGAACTGCTCAACAACAACGTTGCCGTCGCCATCATGACCGCGGCGGTGGTCGTGGGCGTGAGCCTGATCGTGGCGGTTTCCATCATGTGAACTGTCCGCCCGATCACGGTTTGCTCGATCACGGTTGACTCTGCGGCGCGCGCTTCATTACGCTTCACCCCCATGATTATCGCCCCGTCGCTGTTGGCCAGTGATTTTACCAAGCTGGGCCGGGAAGTCGCGCGCGTCGGTCGCTCCGGCGCGGACTGGCTGCACCTGGACATCATGGACGGCCATTTCGTCCCGAACATCTCGTTTGGCCCGGTCGTAGTGGGCGCGATCCGGCCGCTGAGCAAGCTTATCTTCGACGTTCACCTCATGTGTTCGCGCCCGGAAATCCTGCTGGAACCCTTTGCCCGCGCCGGGGCGGATCGCCTGACCATTCACGTGGAACTGGACGGCCAGGTCACGGCTCTGATCTGGAAAATCCGCGCTTTGGGCAAACAAGTGGGCTTGGCCATCAACCCGCCGACGGCGATGCGGGCGGCCGAGCCGTATTTGGGGAAAATTGATTCGCTGCTGATCATGACGGTAAATCCTGGTTACGGCGGGCAGGCGTTCATCACCGAAACCCTTCCCAAAATCCAGCAGGCCCGCGCCTGGCGCGGCCAGCGCGGCTTGAAATACCGCATCGCGGTGGACGGCGGCGTTGACTTCGAGACCGTCGCCCAGTGCGCCCGGGCGGGCGCCGACACGTTCATCAGCGGCACCGGTCTTTTCTCCCGGCCAAACCTCAAGACCGCCGTCGCCCGGATGCGGAAGCTGGCCGGCTCCTCCGCGCACGGGCGGAAGATTCCGGCGGAAGCATGAGCATCAAATTCGGAACCGACGGCTGGCGGGCGGTGATCGCGGGCGATTTCACCTTTGCCAACCTGGATCGCGTCACCCAGGCCGCGGCCGATTTCTGGAACGCCGCGCCCGTTCCCGGCACGGAAAAAAAGATCATCGTCGGCTACGACCGCCGTTTTTTGTCCGATCAGTTTGGGCGCCGCGTCGCGGAAGTCCTGGCCGGAAACGGCTTCGCGGTCGTGCTGAGCGACCGCCCCACGCCCACCCCGGCGGTTTCCTACGCTGTCAAGACACAAAAGGCCGCGGGCGGCCTCATGATCACCGCCAGCCATAATCCGCCCATCTTCAACGGCTTTAAAATCAAGGCGCACTACGGAGGCTCGGCCGAATCGCCGCTTTGCCAGGCGGTGGAAAAACTCATTGACCAAAACCCCGTGCGCGCGGCGCGGGCCGCCGACGCCATCCAGTCCGGGCGGATGAAGGTGCGCGATCTCCGGCCCGCCCTTTTCCAGGCGATTAAACGAATTGTTGACTTTAAATTGATCGCCCGCTCGAAACTCCGCTTCGCCCACGAGGCGCTCTTTGGCGTGGGGGCGGGCTGTTTTGACGAGTTGTTGCGCGGGACGACCTGCCGCGTCACCACCCTGGACGGGCGGCATGATCCAAACTTCGGCGGCGTGAATCCCGAGCCGGTCGCGCAGAACTACAGGGCCAGCTCCGCCTGGCTGAAAAAGCATCCGCACGACATCTGCCTGGTGACCGACGGCGACGCCGACCGCGTCGGCGGAATGGACGGGCGGGGCCGGCCTCTGACCACGCACCAAATCATCTGCCTGTTGTTGCATCATTTCATTGTCAACCGCAAGGGCAGGGGACGGGTCATCAAAGCGCTCACCACGACTTCCATGGTGGATAAAATGTGCGCGCACTACGGCTTGGAACTGGTGGAAACGGGCGTCGGCTTCAAATACATCTGCGCCGAAATGCTCAAGGGCAACGTGTTGCTCGGCTTTGAGGAAAGCGGGGGCGTTGGCTTCCCCGAGTTGATGCCCGAACGCGACGGCATTGCCGCCGGCATGATGCTGCTGGAAATGCTGGCGACCGAGCGCGTTGCTGTCAACAAACTTCTTCAGCGCCTGGAAAGGCAGTTTGGGCCGCATCATTACGCGCGCTGGGACACCCATTTCCCGCTGGAAAAGCGCGCCGCCCTGATGGAATTCTGCAAAACCAGCCCGCCGACCGCGCTGCTGGGATCGCCCCTGGCCGAAATCAAATCCTTCGACGGCGTGAAATTCATCGCGCAAGACGGCGCGTGGCTGATGCTGCGCGGTTCCGGCACCGAGCCGGTGCTGCGCATCTACGCCGAAGCCGCCACCGCCGCCGGCGCCGCCAAACTGATCCGCCAAGGCGCCCGCCTCACCAAGCTGGTTTAGCAAGTCATGATCTGTAGCGGCGGTCTGCGACCGCCGGTGAATTATACACGGCGACACAAATGAATTCGCAACGGCCAGATCGCCCGCCATCCGAAAGCGCCAGAGGGCAGGCGCACTCCAGGACGCTTCGCGTGACCGGACACCGCAATATTACTCGCACCAGCGTTTTGGACTGCGGCTCGCACCGTTGGTGCGCTTCCCTGTTGTTCCGTCTGTCCTCCGCCGCTCTCGCGCGCCGTGCGCAATTACTTATGACGCTGTGTATAATGATTCGGGTCCGAAATCTGGGGCTTGCCCAAAGGGTTGGGAAACATTAACTATATTGCATGGGTTGGCCAGAGCAAGCCGCCAAACCCATCGATTTCGCAAGGTGGTCGGGATTTCTGGTTGGAGCAGACATCCGATTTTTTAGCCGGGCGGCAGCACTGCGTCTGGCGTTCCGGCCTCCTTGGATTTAGGACAAAGCATCGCTTTA
>Ga0182027_10007969_pt1 | contig 15503 bp, 16 predicted proteins | sample 712E1DmetaG_FD_121300 | JGI IMG/M metagenome (GOLD analysis project Ga0182027, IMG submission 121300) | Permafrost microbial communities from Stordalen Mire, Sweden - 712E1D metaG (Illumina Assembly) | ecosystem: Environmental > Terrestrial > Soil > Wetlands > Permafrost | place: Sweden...
CAATGCAAGTGGAATGCCGAACATGGCTGTAGCCAGGAACGGCACCACCTCGGGCACATTGCTCGAGAAAATATACGTGATGAATTTACGAATGTTGTCGTAGACGGCGCGGCCTTCTTCAATCGCCGAAATAATAGCATCGAAGTTATCGTTGGTCAGGATCACATCGGCGGCCTCCTTGGCTACATCCGTACCGATAATACCCATTGCGATCCCAACATCCGCTTTACGCAGTGCAGGGGCATCATTGACTCCATCGCCGGTAACAGCCACCACATCGCCGCGCGCCTGAAATGCGGAGACCAAGCGAAGCTTGTGATCCGGCGCCATGCGGGCAAAGATCACTTCCTTATCCAATGCCTGCCTGAGCGCGGCATCGTTCATGGCCTCCAACTCTGCACCGGTAATGATGGTCGGGTTGGGTGAAGTGATCATCCCAACACGCCGCGCCATGGATTCTGCGGTCAGGCCGTAATCGCCTGTGATCATCACAATGCGAATGCCCGCCTTACGGCAAACTGAAATGGCGCGTTCCACTTCCGGGCGCGGCGGATCCATCATCGCCATCAGGCCCAAAAACGTCAGTTCACGCTCGATGCTCTCCGGGGTATATGCGCCCGTGCGCGGCGGCAAAGCGCGAGACGCCAAGGCAAGGACGCGCAAGGCGCGGCGTGCATATTCATCATTCGCGGACATGATCTCGGCGCGCACATCCTCCGTCAAGGGCAAAGTTTCGCCGTTAATCAAAATATACGTGCATAACTGCAAAACTTCACGCGGTGAGCCCTTGATAAATGCCAGGTCGCCTTCACGCGAACGATGGATGGTGGTCATCCGCTTACGCCGCGCGTCGAAGGGCAGTTCATGCATGCGAGGATACCGTCCGTTGACCCAATCTTCTTCAATATCCGCTTTCATGGCCGCGACTTTGAGCGCCGCCTCGGTTTGATCGCCGAGACTCGTCCAAGTGGGATGCTCTGCCGAGGGCGGATTGATACGGGCGTTGTTGCAGCTCATGGCCGCTTCGAGCAAAGCGATCAAATCCCCTTCAAATGGCGCGCCCGATGGATCCGGTTTATATTGGCCTTTCGGTTCATACCCCACACCACTGACTTGCAGTTTTTGCCGCGCCACCCACACTTCACGCACCGTCATTTGATTCTGGGTCAGCGTGCCGCTTTTATCCGTGCAAATTACCGAGACGTTGCCGAGCGTTTCGACAATGCTGAGCCGCTTGCATAACACCCCGCGCGTGGTCAGGCGTTGGACGGCGCGCGCCAGGGAAAGCGTCAGCGTGACCGGCAAACCTTCGGGTGTGATGGCAACAATGATCCCCAACAACAACAACAACGGATGGATATTGATGTGCTGTCTTACCGATGGTTCATACAGGCTGATCAATAACACGAACGCGCCAATGGCGAAGGCAACGATGGAAAGGGTGCGGCTAAGGCGACTCAATTCCTGCTGAAAAGGCGAAGGTTCTTCGTGAACCGTTTGAGTCAGCTGTGCGATGCGGCCAAATTGAGTTAACATGCCGGTGGAGTAGACGATGGCCTTGCCCGTCCCGGATGCGACCGATGTCCCAGCAAAGATCAAGTTTGGGCGTTCGAGTTCGCTGACCCCGCTTACCAATGAAGCATCGGCGGTTTTACGGGCAGCCAGCGATTCCCCGGTGAGCGAAGAGTTGTTCACGCGCAAGCCATATTCCTCCACTACGCGTGCATCCGCCGGGATATTATCGCCCTCGGCCAGGATCAGAACATCCCCCGGAACGATCTCGGACGCAGGAAGATGAACATCCCTGCCATCGCGGATCACATGGGCATAGGTAGGAAGCAAGTGTTTGAGTTTTTCCACCGCCTGCTCGGCCTCGTATTCACGCCAAAAAGAGAACCCGGCGTTGACCACTGCCACCAGCAGGATGACCAGCGCCAGTGCGAATTCCTTTTGCCAGAGCGAGATCAATCCGGCGGCCAGCATCACAAGCACAAAGGGATGGGTGATCTGCCCCGCATACTTGCGCCAAATCTGCGGCCTGGCTTGATCCAATAAAGTGTTTTCCCCGTATAAGGCGCGGCGCGACCCGGACTCAGCAGTGGACAGGCCCTGCAAGGAGGTCTCCAGAGATTGAAAGACCTCGTTCACGCGAAGACTATAGATCGGTGTGGAACTCATAAGCGTAAAAACGCGGGAGGTACTAACCTCCCGCGTTCAGTCATTCGATTTTTCCCTCTTCATCGCCGGGAGCCGTTTGCTTGGGAGCGCCGCCTAGTTTTGGTTCAGCGGGTTCATTATCCAAATATTGTTCCAACAACGATGGAGCGTCGGGATGATCCACATGTAAAGCTTCGTTGTAGTCACCTGCAATCACGGGTGCGTCATAGCGTACCGGCCGATTGATTCCAAAGAATTGCCAGAATCGCGCAATCCCTACCAGGAGGCTAAAGCGATATTCCTGCATCTTGAGCGACTGCCATTCTACAATGGATGCCATTGCACCCTGGATACGAGCTTTTTCGCGTACGATGCGGTGGATCTGTTTCGGATCCCGATATCCTAGAGGTGATAGTATCACCAGATGAGCTGACAAGAACAGAATAGTAAAAGATATCAAACGAACCCATCCACCTTCTTCCCATTTGCCTATGATTTGGAATACCCAGACTGAGGCGGCAAGAATAGCTGTAAAGAGAGCCAAGCGCGCTCCCCAGCGGCGTATCCAACCTGTTACCGTCTGCAGAATATGCTGCCGCATGGCCAGGCCCATGATCGTGATCGGTATGAACACCCCCACACCATAGAAAGGCGCGGCAACATCGGTATTGCCTTTGACCAGCAGCATGATGAGAACGGCCAAGCCGAAGGTGATGGTTACTGAACGGGTAAAGGTGCCTCGTTTATCGCGGTAGATAATTGCTTCGGGAATTTCTCCTATGGCAACGTCGCGCCATTCGGTAGCCTGAGCATCCTGGAAAGCAGTCATTGAGGCAAACGCCAATAGAATCACGGCCAAACCTTGATAGACCCAATAGAGGAGTATTCCGCCAGGAATCTGTCCAAAGCCGATCCACGCCAAATTACCCACCAGAGTTTTGCCACCCGTGCCGTCAAAAACGTTGAAATGGATCGCAAACGCTGTGAGGATAATCGTCGTTACACCGCCATAGAATAGGAATGCAGTCTGTACAAAACGTCCCACACCGGTTTTCCCGCTATAGAAGCCCCAGATCTTGTTCCAATTGGGGAGCTTTTTCTTGCCCCACTTTACCAGAGGAACATCCTCATTTATAACAAACTGAATTCCATTTGACATGGCCTCGAGACCGGTGAGAGCCACCATGCCCTTCATTGAACCGGTGAGGATGTGATAAAGGCCATCCGCTAATGTCGCTGATTGAGTTGCCGCAATGGCTGGCGCGGGAGGCACTCCATTGTGAACTGCCAAGATTAATCCGCCCCAGTTGACAAGGGTGAGCATCAAGAAGACTGCCAAGAACCCAAAGCTGACAAAGGAAGATTCACCTCGCCCGCGTATGGTCAGATACCAAGTGACAGTTGCCAAGACAGCCCCAATGGCAAAATGCCAAAACCAGGGCGCGCTATACGAGTTAGTAATGGAGAGCAATTGATCCGAACCCGATAAGGCTGAAACTACGATCGTCAAAACGTAATCTTCTATGAGGGTGACTGCAACCATCAGACTGAGTGTTGGCTTTAGGTAGCGCATCGAAGCAGTATAAGATCCACCTCCCTCATTGAATGGAGCCAGCGAATACATATAGAGTATGCCAAAACATATATTGGCAAAGGCGATCAAGCCTGCCCCGATGAAGCCAAAACGCTGCAACCCGTAAGGCCAGAGGACGCTCATGAGTTCGCCAGTACCATAGAAATACGATGTAAAGAAATCTATTCCAAAGAGCGCCAGCGCGGCCAGCATCGCAATCTGTCCCGCGCCGTGGATATGAGCCTGCTCTTTATTTTCGCGCGGCGCAATCCGAAAGGCAATATAAACAATCGCGATTAACAATAGACCAGAAAAAAATATAGGATTCATACTTTGAATTTACTTATTCTTTCGTGGATGCAAAAGCATCCTCCAACATTTTGAGTTCGATCATTAGATGTTTGCGCGTCGAAATGTCGAAGCGGGTATCCTGATCCACCTTGACTTCCTCTTCACGCGCGGCGCGTACCACAAACGATGGAACAAACATAATGCGTCCAGCCGGGATCACCACAAAGTGATAGGTATCCGTCTTCAATTCCTGGTCATCAAAATAGGGCAGGCTCAAGCTTAGGCCACGATTCAAACTTTGCGCGTCAGCGCGTTCCTTGATGACGCGGATGATATCCCGCGTTTGATAACGCGCCAGTGAGCGTCCCTGGTTGATCAACTGGCCCAACATGCCGTAGCGTTTCTTTTGATATTCCTCATCCGCCACCATATAAGGCGCCAGCGAGCGCGCCGCAAAGATCACGGTCAGGAATCTCTGCATCGAAGCGATATGCGCCTCCGCCTCACTGACAGAGTTGACCAACAGCTTGTCGTTCTCATCGAAAGCCACCCACTGCGGAAGATAGAAGCGGCGCGCGGCCCCCACATAAGGCACCAGCAGACTGCCGCGTCCCTCTTCGTTTTTACCATCCTCTACAATCGCATCCGTGGACGCGGTGAGTGCCGAGGCCGGCTCGAGCGTGTCGCCGGTTGGAATGGTCGGCACATCTTCATCCTCTACCGGCATATAGGTCACCGAGCGGCCGGAGGGCAGCATGTTATAGATCATATGCATGGCTGTGGTGTGGCGGATCAGTTGTGCGCCGAGTCCCACAGCCCGTTCGGAAGATTGTTCCAGTTGAGAGAGCCGGTCGCGCAAGGTGACATGCACATCATTTCCCGCCAGGCGATCACGCAGGCCACCCACGGATTGTTCACGCATATTTTGTGGGATGGTTAACGTGGATAGTGCACCGTTCGTTTGCGAAATGACCCGGTCAGGCAATGAGAAGTGGACACGGGAGCCGCGCTGGACAAACACCTCCGCCACCTGGCGCGCCTGCGCTTCCAAAAAACGCTGGATGATGGGCGGCTGGGCCTTGAAGAGCGCCTCCTGCTCCTTATATTCCTTTTCAAAAGATTCGGTGGGAGCCAGATACGACATGCTTCCTGCCTTCCGTAAAATGACAAAAATATATGCCCTCAGCCAGTGGGGGCATGAAAGGATTATACCTCATCGAGGGAGGTGTTTTTCTTTACGGATGTATGAGGAATGAATAGAAACGAATGCGGATTCACTCGTATTTCCCGATCATTCGTTTTTCGTTTGGCGGGAGGTTTTGATTATTTTTCTCTGATAAATATGAAATAATTTATGGAGAGTGGTGGGGGCGAGCCGAGACGCAAAACGCAACACGCAAAGCAATTTATTCAGGGGCAGATGAGCGAACTGCTTGGAGAGTAGGTGAGCAAGAGGGGATACCAACAGAGGGCTTCGTTGTCGCTGGGCCTCGATACGGGCGAGAACTACACTCGCCCTACTCTACCACCGCTCATGCAACGTGTTGACCATCGCTATCGTAGGGGCGCCCCTACGAAACCCGCAAAATCTTCTTGCAGGTTATCTGATCGCATAAGCAGCCATGCCGGCCTTCATCGCACCCACAACCGTGCCATCCACAAATTCTTCACCAGGAAAGAACCATTCTTCAGGATCGTACTTTTCGTCTGAGTATTTGTAGATGGCAAAACCCCAATCCTGCATGCTGCCGTTCCAAGTGAGGCGGCAGATGGGCAAAGGCTCGCCGCGATCTGTTCGATCCAAATAAAGGAATCTACCCTTGAAGCGCGCTGAATAACCGCGTTTTATCTTTTTTGAGAAAAAGGCATCCAAGAGTGAAGCGGAATCTTTCAGGTTTAAACGGTTGAACTCGTCAATGAGTTTTTGCACTTCTTCCTGGATGTCTGTTGGAATGGCTTGTTTTTTGGGCATGGATGCTCTCACTCATTCAAATACACGTTGGCCGAGATCAGAAAAGCTTGTTCCGGTTTACCCGTGAATTGACCGTCAGCATACATGGACAATTCATATTTATCATGGCTGTAGGTATAAAACGCAAAACCCCATTGGTCGCTGCCGAAATAACGCAGGCGGCAGAGATGGGCAGGAGTATTGCGTAACCGCTCGGCATATTCCTCGCGGGTTTCATCCCAGTCTGATGGAGGCCAACCGGCGGTGAGCACAGGCTCGGTGTATGCGTCAATGTAACAGAACTGGTTTTTGAAGCGAAGATTCAGGCGCGTATATTTTCCTTTGAATTCCTTTTCCGCAACAACCCGAATCCGTTTCTCTACATCCGCCTGCACAGCAGGAGGGATTTTTATGCCGCCTGAATTGGGATCAAACACCCAGCGTTTTGGCGTCATTTTGCACCTGCCTTCTTTCAGGAACTAAAATTCTCGCTCAATGATAACTCAAACCATCTTCCGCAATTCGATCACTCAGAAGGGCCAGGGCACAGCGCAGGAATGCACGGGTTTTTAGGAAGAAGTGTGCCGCTGTGCCCCTACAATGCAGGCAAACAACCTATTCGGATTCGTATGATTATCAACACACGAAACATCTATAATCTAATATTATTCCCAAATGGATAAATCAATACAGGAGATCAATTATGGCAACACCCAAAGTCAAGGGATCTGGAACCAAAGAAAAGCCGTGGCAATTGACTACACCCAGCGGCTCGTCGGAATATCAAATGTATCGGGATGAGACCGCCACTCCGCCCGCGCTGGTTTGTATCGTTGGAAAGACTGAACTTCGCTATCACCTGCGCTGTATCGAAGATTTGCACGCGATGCTCAAGGCTCACGGGGATTGGATGTCCTTGGGCAGCGCCGACGAGCAGAAACCTGCCGCCGAAGGGACCGTGGAAGCCTGGGGACGGTCACCGAAAAACCCGGTGGGAGGCTGGTACGGCTTGAAAAAAGGTCTGCGCGGCCGCTTCGGTATGTACCTGCCGCCCTTGTTGGAAGCGCTGGGGCTGGCGGAAGTTGAGCATAATCCCAAGAACAATCGTATGCGGGCACGATGATCTTGATTCGCCTGGAAAAATTAATCCTTTTGCACCTATCAAGCCCAGCACATTGAACGCCTAGCGCAACCCTGCGCGGAAGTTCAGGGCAAGTAACGATTGAAACAATTCCTGCCCGCGCGTGGACTGAGTCTCGATACGGCAAGACGAAGACCCTAAGGGTTTCCTTGACAGACTCACGCCTTGGCAAGCAAGACTCGCCTGCCCGACATGACGAAGGTTCACGGGAAAAACCCTTAGGGTCTCTATGCGATGATATATGATCATTTCATCCTACGCATCTCGGACAGAATCTCAAAGTCTGCGGTACGCGGGATCAAGTTGAAGGTTTGGAATAGTTCGGGGGTTGGAGGAACCGGCTTGCGTGCCGTTAGATCGAGGATCGCGCCTTCAAGGTCAATGCTGACGGCTTTCTTCCCGTTGGATTTAAGAACTTCATGATGAACTTTCCAGCGCGCACCCTGCGGTGAAAGACCGGCGAGGGCATAGGTAATGGTGACGGTTTCACCCATGCGCACTTCACGCAAGAACTGAGCATGGATTGAAGTGTAGATCGGACCTACGCCGAGCTTTTCAAATCGTTCAGGCGGAAAGCCGTGTTCGGTAAAGAAGCGGTAGCGCAAGTCGCCAGCGGCGTCAATATAGGCCGCATAGTTGACATGGCCGTTGGCGTCGATATCCGACCAGCGTATTTCGTAGGTTTTGGAATATTCGTTCAAGTGACCTCTTGTATAAGTAATATTTGGGATGATACTCTGAAAAAGCTTAAACACGACCCTCAAAGAACAAAGGGCAAGCGGACACTAACGCTTTGCGTGCTTCGCGAAGTACACAAAGGGAAAATCTCGATATGGGCGAGACGAAGGTTCACAAGACAAACCCTGAGGATCTCTTTAGCTCGGGGGCGGGTCAACGCTTTGCGTGCTTCGCGACAGACCCGCCCCTACATATGCGATTTAGATTCTCGTCATTTATTATGATTTCGGGCGCTTAAATATGAGACGCGGGGTTTCATTATTAAATTCGTCCGCTGTATAGGGTGCAGAGATCAACTCCCAGCCTTCATCACCCATTTGATTGGCATAGTCGTATAGCGTAATGGTGGTTTTCCCGATTGCTTGCTCCTTGCCATTTATTTTCTTTATGCGCCATTCTTTATCTTTCAAAGCAGCACTTACAAACATGTATTCCCATTTTTGCATTTGATATCTCCTTTTATAGGTCTCTCTTATACATCTTATCTCGCACGGACCTTCCCTGCGGGCGCAGTCTCACAATATGGGTGGAGCAGCGCTTTGCGTGCTTCGCGACCGCTCCGTCCCTACATGTCCGCTCCTCCCGCAGCGTCGCCAGCCGCGTTTGGAAGCCATCGAGATACGCAAGGAGGCGCCGCTGTTCAATCATTCCTGCCATGGGATTTTAGATCAAGAGACATAACATCCAATGAAATTGCACGTTCGGTGCGATTTTGAACAGTCTGGAAGCCTCGTTTTAAAAATAAACCTTGAGCATGAGTTGTCTCCAAAATAATTTTCCTGCAACCTTCCCTGCGGGCAAGCTCAATCAGCCTGTCAAGTATAAGTAAACCAAAACCTTTGCCCCGATAATTCATTTTGACAGCCATGGCTGTGATGCAAAATATCCTGCCGTCAGGCTGGTGGGTCGTTAAGGGATTCTCGTCCAAGCCCGGCTCGCGCTCCGTCAGCCATTTTTCTGAACAACCATAAGCTGCAATCTCATTATCCGCCACCAGAATAATAAAACCATCCGGGAATGCTGTCAGTCGGAGCTGAAAAGTTTCGGGCTTTTCAGCGGTTCCATAAGGTGAGAATGCTTCCGCATCTATTTCCACAACTGCGGGAATATCCTGATCTCTAGCCTTTCTAACAAGTATCTTTGTGTTATCGGACATGAGCCAATTCCTTTCGATAATTACGTCTATAAGTTCGGGCATTTCAGAATTTCCTGCCTTTCGTTTCACAAAACCTTTCCATTCACCTTCCCCTAAAATGGCACTATGGATTTGGGAGATGGACGGGATGGGGGTTACAACCATCCATCATACACCTCTCCCCACTATGCTGCGCTAGGGGCGACTTCGTGCGGTCGCAACACGGACCAACTTCACCCACTTCCCGTTGACATCCAAACCCTCGATCTTCCAGCCGGCATTTGACCAGGCGCGCGCAGTGACATGGTTGCCCTCTTTCTCGTGGTCCCACCAGCGCCGGTCTTCATACGCGGACGATGGAAGTTTATCATTCAATATTCCTTCGATCTGTTCAAAACCAAGGGTAACTTCCCTTTGGCTTTCAGGAAGGCCGCGCAAGAATTTCTCGAGAGGAGTATATTTGCCAGCCATAAACATTCCTTTCTTTACAATGGCTCTGCCGCAGCGGGTTGACCACCGCCATCGGCATCTTATTGCTCCTCCAAGTCGGGTTTATCATCACGATCTGCGGGAATGTAGGGGATCAATCCCTTCTCAAATGCAATTACCTGCACTTCACGCGGCATACTACGAATATCCACCATGTAACCATTGACCTTCAATATCCAAATCATGGGATTGTGATCCACACGGCTGGGCAACGTCCAATCAGGATGCAGTGGAAAAATATCGAGCATGTCGCGGATTTTTTGCGCTCGTCCGCTGGCAGTTTGTTGGGAAACGCCCATGCGCTTGCACAGTTCATCGGCGCGCATATAGGGTGGGTTGGATTTGTCAAACAGGAAGTTGACTTGTCCCACCGCGTAAACAATGCCAGCCGCCCACGATTTTGCCTGCCCGTTCACCAGCGGCGAGGGACGCTTACGCGCCAGCGTCGCCGCCATTTTGCGTGTCAATTCCAAATATTCAGCATTGAGATGTTCTTCGCAAAAGGCGTCGCTAATTGCAGTAATTTCATCATACAATGCCTGCATGGATTCTGGAACTTTCAGTGAGTTTGTTTTCATAATTCACCTTTGAATGCTTTATCAAGAATTGACGGCATCAACGTCCGCTCAAAGAACAGGCGCAACTCCTTCCCGCTCGCGGACCGGGTCTCGATACGGGTGAGAACCACACTCGCCCTACTCAACCACCGGCCCCGCAAGAGTCCAACTGTTGCTCAAACTGGCGGGATGATTGCAATGCCTTCGGGACGTTCATTCACTTCCCTTAAAAAATGTAACGCTCGACTTCAGATTCTGGAAAGGCGTCGTAATTTTATACTCAGGTTTTTCATCCGGGTGCTCACGCCAATAGGAAAGGGATTTCAGATTCGCTTTTGCGTTTTTGTATCCGGGATCTATTTTCAGCGCGTGCCTGTAGGCATCTTCCGCCTCATCAAAGCGGTTTTGCATCACAAGGCTAATTCCCAGATTTCCCCAGGGCTGCGGCAGGCAATCTCCCATTTCAATGGATTTGCGAAATGCAAGCTCGGCTTCTTCCCATTTTCCCTGTCCCGAAAGGTTATTGCCGTGCTGGAATAACTCTTGCTGCTCGATTAGCTGCTCAAGTGTGAAATTCTTGCCGCGAAGTCTCATCTCAGATAAGGCGATTTTTCTGGCAAACCCAAGTGCTTCCTCGAGCTTCTCAGACACCACACTGTCTTGTTTCATCACAGCCACTTGTTCAAAATCCCGCAGGGACTGTCCCGTGCGCGAAGTGAAGCGCGCTGAAAGTCCGCGATTGAACAGAAGATAGGAATCATCGGGGTTAATCCGCACCGCTTCACTGAGAGTCTGATATGACTCTTCAAATTTCTTTTGAAGAGCGTACGCCATTCCCATGAGACCCAGCGTCTCGGCACAGACCTTATCCTTTTTGGGGATGTATTTCAAAATGTTTCTACACGTTTTGACAGCATGATCGTAATCCTGAGCGACTAGTTGTGAAGTTGCTTTCGCCAGCATGTCATCAATTTGCTGTTTGCCAACCAGCCAGCCTTTTGGCAGTTTCTTATGCTTGGTCATGAAAGTTGCTCCTGAAAAACGTCCCGAAGGTTTGGGTTACAGAATCTTGGCGCATGAACAAAACCTTCGGGACGGGGATTGTGATTAGGGTCGGTGAGCATGAAGGCTAAATCAATCCTTTGAGTTTGGCTTTGGTGTATGCGGCAATGGTGAAGCCGTCAGTGATTTTTTCGTTGGTGATCCACTCTTCTAATTCTTTGACTGTTAGCCAGAAGAAGGAATCAATGCCTTCGTTCTCATTTGCTTTTCCAACAGAAGAAAGTTTTGCGTAAAATAAAGCAACGGAAGCAGTTTCATAACCCGTATTGTTATAGAACTCTCCCAGACTCACAAGGTCGGATATTTCGCCGCCAGTTTCCTCTTCAATTTCCTTGCGAGCATTTTCATCCGCAGGAATGTTCGGTTCTCCATATCCGCGCGGAACTTCATAATGCCACTGGCGCGTCGCATGGCGGTATTGATGAAGAAGCATAATCTTCCCTTCATACTCAGGAAGAACCACCACGCCTTTACCACCTCTCAAACTGGCGGTAGCAATCGAGCGACCATAACCTCGAATGTCACCATCTGGAAATTCAACCAAGTCACGAACTATTAAATTATATGGATCATCAAGAATAACGCCTATATCTGCCCATTCAAGAGGCAGCGATCTTGTTTCAAGTATTGATTTTCGTTTCTTCTGCCATGCGTGAATTACATCCCTGTCCAGCACAATCTTGAGCAGAGCATCGTTATTTGAGAACAGACTAGGATGTTGCTTTGCAAGAGAGTCATAGTCCATCATTTTAAAAGTTCCTCATCAGACTTTACTGTCACCGCTTCTTTCAAGGATGTGCGTATTCGTCCAGCTGCTGATGTCACCAGTTTCTGGGGAGGGGACTTTTTGAATCTATCCTCTAATACTTTGGAAAGTACGGCTCCCGTAGCCGCGCCAACCCCAATTACGTAATGAATTTGACTAGCTAATACAGCATCTAATGCTGCCCCGGTCCAAGTGCCAATAGTGATAGCCAATGTCGATGCATTTCGCTTGGCAACTTCTTTTCCCAGCATTGTTGCTAACAAATCCTGGTGTTTGTTCAACGCGTCGAATGTTCGGCCTAACCAATTTGTGTATTTAGAATGATAGTTTAGATCTTGAGGATTGAGGTAATCATAATCGCGAATTACCATACGTAAAAAATGCGAACTATGTCCAAATTCTTTGTCGCTTAAGATGCGCAGGAACTCATCCCATTTAAGTGTATATTTTATCTTTTTTGGATCAACACTTAATACCACCTGGCCCAGAATCCCTTCAGGATCGTTTGGGCGGTCTGCTTGGGCATCCATACGAGAATCGAGGTCGACTGGGGTATTGGGATCATGGTCAGTGAAGGTATATACCCCTTTCCCTTTCGATACAGAGAGCCCCATTTTTTCGTTATAAAACCTGTCCACGTATTTTCTTATATGAGTACGCCTTGGCTCATCCATCGTATCAAGCGCTTGATAGAGCGCACTACGATATTCTACTCGATTTGGGCCTTGCGTCTCTTCGAGATATTGTTTTATATGCTTGAGCTCACCTGACTGAATGCCGTCGGGTTGATCAGCCATTGCTTTCATACGGGGCCATAAATAATCGCCCACAATACTAGCGGGAAAACAAATTTCTTTCTCTTTATTGCGTGTAAGGTATTCATAAAATTTCTGCAAGCCAACTGCTTGGCGATTCAAATCTTCTGCTACTCTTTTGTCCAAAGAACTTGTTACTCCCTCAAACATTAAATCAAAACGAGGCATAGGATGTTTTTGTAGATTTTCTACGACCTTGTTGCGTAGCGGCAAATCCACTCCTACCCAGGCCGATAACTTGAAATTCTTGTCTTTGAAATAGTTGATGACCATCTCAAGTAAAGAATCGTTTGTAGGAATTTGCCTTGTACCAAACACCGCCATCGCAATTGGCTCCCAAGTCATGTTTAGTGTCGAGAAATCCTCGGCCAATTGAAGCCATCCTACCGAGTCGGTTGCCTGGTTGTTGGAGAGGACAATCGTATCTCCATGAAGCAAGCGCACCATCATCTCGGCCCTGGCTAACTCTCTCGAGTGTTCCTGCTCAAGGCGAATATGCGGTCTCCACCACTCGCTTGACACTTCTTCAGTGTGAGCAGTTTTAACACTATCAAACAAATCTAGATATAACATTTTGCCTCCAATCGTCGCGAAATATCTTCAAATAGGCGAGCCGGTCTTTTATTTATTTACTGTCAATTTCACTAAAGAATACGCAAAATATACTTCGTAACTTCATTCGGCGAACACTCTTCCAAGTATTTAAAGTCCATAAGAAATTCAGGTATACTATCACGACTAACTCCCTTCTGGGTGACTATGAGGATTTTTTTACCAGTAGCATAAGCGGATCCAAGCTCGAAATAACTCAACGGATTGTTAATGCTACTCGAACTTAAGGTTAGGACAAAAAGATTGCTTTCTCGTAACGCTCTTTCGTTTTGTTGTTCTAATAACATTTCTTCGCCTGGAAATATTTCGCGTGTGTTAGACCAAATTGACAATCCTTTACGATGAAGAATTCTGGCCAATTCGAGAGCCCAAACCGCATCTTCATTAGAATAAGAAAGATAAGCGTCGTATGTCCATTTAGCAACTTTTTTCGTCCGTTTGCTATTGGCCCTTCGCGATGTAAACGTCAATGCCGACGCACGACTGCTTAACTCATCAAAATAATTGTTAATATTATTAAGTTCAATAATATATAGCTTTTTCAAGAAATGTGGAATATCATCCCTTGAAACAAAATCATGAATGGTAATTCCGTGCAAAACAATTACAATGAGAATACTATCTGGCCGTGACCATGCTCCTCCCAACTCAAACCAAATATACGGTTTTACTAAAGCCCCCGGCGTAAACAAAACAAGGAATTCATGAGTTTCTTTAAGAAACCCGAAAATGGTTTTAGCAATAAACGAGCCAGCTTGTACTTTTCTTTTATCTAAGAATGAAATTGCTCCCCTCTTTTTAATCCTGAAGTCGATTTGCTCCGCGATCCAGGTGTCTGCGCTAGAGTGACTTATAAAAACTTTTCTCTTGGTCTTTGGTGAAGATCGTTTTTTCATGTGTTTTTCTTTTTACTCGTCAAATTCCAAAGGGAGAATGATTAATGATGAAGTTGCTTACTAATCAACAACGCATACGCCCACAGCGAAAACCAATCGCTGAGTCATCTTTTTTGCTGTGGTTTCTGTTCGGTTATCATAACGAAAAATATTTTCTCTTTTGCGCCATTAGAAATGCTATGATTGTAAACCAATCAGTTATTTTATTGTTCAAAATCCATTCGTCCACATCCTTGATATCAATCAATTCTATTTTTTGAATCGCTTCACCATCTTGAGTTTGCGGTTCGCCATCGTCCATTTCTGCATAAAAAAACATAGTATCAGATCTGCCAAAAACGGGGATTAATTTCCTCGGTAATAAGCCAACCTCTTCTGATAATTCTTTAATGGCATTTTGCTCTGCTGATAGCCCCGGGGTTCCGTATCCTCTAGGGAATTCCCAATACCAATTTCTTGTCTCATGGCGATAATGTTTTAAAAGTAATACCCTATTCCCCTGAACTGGCATTATTACAACGCCAGTACCACTCTCAAGATTTTTACGATTTAGATCTCGACGAAATCCTCCGATTCTTCCATCAGGGAATTCTACTAAATCTCTTACTATATAATCCCATTCGTCTTCTGCCAAAACGCCAATGTCAATCCAGCAGGAAGGTTTGCCTTCTTTTTTTAGTTTGGCACGAATTTTCTTTTGTTCGGCCAGAATGCGTTTTTCATCGGTTATGATTTTTATCTCGCCAATGTCGCCAGAATTGCGAAACATGTCAGGATTTTCTTTGATTAAGGTCAAATATTTATTCAAAATACCCATGATATAACCTCGAGACTATTGATTGCCGTTCTATTGGCAACTTCGGAATTCTCCGAGAATTCCGAAGTCTTGGTCAACCTTTCTTTTCAATATATTTTACGCCCTCCAACCCTTTGAAGTGCGCGTCCTGGGTCCAGAGCGTGGCATTGTGAGCGCGGGCAGTGGCAAGGATAATACTGTCAGCCATGGCGAGTTTCATCTCGCGGGAAATCTGAGCGGCATCAATGGCGATATTGCGATCCAACCCGATTTCGCGTCCGTGCGACATGAGTCCCACAGAGAGCAGGGCGGAATCCTCGTCCCGTTCCGCCAGCAGACGCTTGAAGACTTCATAAATACAAATGGTTGGAACGACCAGATTCTCCACATTACGGATGGATGGGGTGAAAAAATCCGCATTTCCACCCTCTGTAAAATACTCGATCCAGCCCGATGAATCGACAACGTTCATCAGCGCTCCTCGTCAACTTCTTCGCGAATATTGTCCGTATTCATTCCTTTGA
>Ga0182027_10007971_pt1 | contig 15502 bp, 5 predicted proteins | sample 712E1DmetaG_FD_121300 | JGI IMG/M metagenome (GOLD analysis project Ga0182027, IMG submission 121300) | Permafrost microbial communities from Stordalen Mire, Sweden - 712E1D metaG (Illumina Assembly) | ecosystem: Environmental > Terrestrial > Soil > Wetlands > Permafrost | place: Sweden...
AAAATCGTAACTTCTCTCTCATGACCGGTTCCCTCCGCTTGTGGCTCTGGACTGACGTTCTTCAAACAAACTCAGCCTAACCCACGACTAGCGCATCGAGCCGGTCACACCATAATGACTACTTATGCAGAGGTCAATAAAGTCCCCATTTTTAGGCACTTCTTTCGGCACGACTGAAGTCGTGCCCTTTTACGAAACCATTTATGCAACCAGTTCCAGGCCCTCCGGCCCGGTCCAGCTACCACACGCGGCACATGGTTGCGGGCACCATTGCTTGACCGGGTTTGCAGTTGAAGGCGTTGCCGAATTCCGGCATGTTCCGCACCACGCCATTGGCGCGGAACTCATCCGGCGAGTGGCCATCGGTCTGCACCTGCTCGCGTTCGCGCTCCGGCCGCATTTCGGCGCACCAGTTCTGCGCAAACGCCACAAAGAATTCCTGCAACGGAGTAAGCCCATTCTGTTTGCTGTTGAGGTCGATCGTCTTGCGCTTTGCGTCTTCCAAAAATGCCGCATATGCGAGTCGAATGCCGCCGTTATCGGCCGTGTTCTCGCCCAGTGTCAGCTTGCCATTCACGTGAACGTCGCCTGGAACGGTGAACTCTCCGTACTCCTTCACCTCGCAGTCCGTCTTGTCCACAAACTGCTTCTCATCCGACGCGGTCCACCAGTCGGCCAGATTGCCATTGGCGTCGAACTGCCGGCCCTGATCGTCGAAGCCGTGCGTCAGCTCATGCCCGACGACCGCTCCAATGTGGCCGTAATTCACCGCATCCGGCTCGCTGGGATCGTAAAACGGCGGCTGCAGGATGCCGGCAGGGAAGTTGATGTCGTTCATGAGGGGGTTGTAGTACGCGTTCACCGTTGGCGGGCTCATGAAGAACTCGCCGCGGTCGACCGGCTTGCCGATCTTGTTCAGTTCGCGATGATTCTCGAACTCAGCGGCGCGGAACTCGTTTCCGAGTTCCTGTCCGCGCACAATCGCAAGGCTGGAGTAATCGCGCCACTTGTTCGGATAGCCGATCTTGTTGGCCACGGCGCGCAGCTTCTCTTTGGCCTTGGCCTTGGTTTCCGGGCTCATCCAATTCAGTTGGTCGATATCGGCGTCCATTGCCGCCTCGATGTCCCGCACCATCGCGAGCGTCGCCTCCTTGCTGGCTGCGGAAAAGGCCTGCGCCGCGTACACTTGCCCCAGCGCCTCGCCCAGGGCAGTGTCGGTCGCGGCCACGCACCGCTTCCAGCGCGGACGCTGCTCGAGCTGACCTCTGAGAATCTTCCCGTTAAACGCGAATTGCTCCGCATCGAAGGCATTCGGCAAAGCGGTGGGCGGAATGGAGTTGATCAGTTGCCAGGTGAGATAGGTCTTGAGCGTGTCCAGGGGAGTGGATTCAATCAAGGCGTTCAGTGTTTTGAAGAAGTCGGGATTGGTGACGTTGAGATCGGTTACAGGAGGAGTTTTCGTGATCTGCAGCAGGCGGCTCCAATCGATCGCGGGAGCCGTCTTTTCCAGATCGGTCAACAGGACCATGTGATAGACGTTGTTGGGGTCCCGCCGCGAGGTCACGTCCATTGATGCTTTGGCCAGCGCCGTCTCCAGGTCCATGACTTGCCTGGCATCCTCGGCCGCCTTCGCATCCGGCTCGCCGAGCAGCTTGAAGGTGTTGGCGATGTGCGCGACATACTGCTGGCGGATCTTCTCATCCTCGACGCCTGTGCGCAGGTAGTAGTCCCGCTCCGGCAAGCCGAGGCCGCCCTGGTCCAGCGCCGCGATCTGTTTCGTGGCATCCTTGAAATCCTGTTGTTCGCCATAGCCGAACAATGCATTCACGTTGATCATCTGATCGTGCGCCAGCAGCCCGGTCAGTTCCTCCTTGCTCTTGAGCGCAGCGATGCGGTCGAGCTCCGGCTGGAACAGCTTCAGCCCTTCCCGGTCAATCGCGGCAGTATCCATGCAGGAGGAATAGAAGTCGCCGATCTTTTGCTCGTTGGCCGTGCGAGACGCCCCGCCCGCCGCCGATTTATCAAGAATTGCGTGCAGGATGAACAGATTGTTTTCGTAGACCAGATCGAAGTTCCCCAGCCGCGACCGGTCTGCCGGAATTGGATGCACCGCGGCGAAGTTGCCGCAGGCGTACTTGTAAAAGTCGGTGCAGGGATCGGCGGTCTTATCCATAAACGCCGTATTCAGGCCCGGCAACTGTTCCGGCGCGTCTTTCGCTGCGCTTGCGGGCGTCTGTGCGATGGCGGCAACCCCGGCCTGCGCCGCCATCAGCAGCGCCACAGTCAATAAGCTCATCTTCATTGATTCGCTCCTCGGGCCCGGCAACCGGGCCTCGGCTAGTGGATCACAAGCTCTTCACAACACGCGTGAAATGCGAAACCCGCGGTCCGATTCATTGTACTTTCCCGTACCAGTGGGGCCTGACAACCGGCGGATCAAGAAACCTTCTGTCGCGCCGGCGCCCAGTCGCGATCAGCCCAACCTCGCTGTTCGAAATCAGAGACGCGTTCAGGGGCCTGCGCTAAAGCATTGTCTGAGGGAATGTCGAGGAGGCTCGCAGGCTTAGACCGCCCTTAGCACCCGCGCCGGGAGGAAGATGATTGCCCTCACCAGCTCCAGAACACCGTCCACTGCGATGCCAACGATTCGGAACGGCAGGAGCAGCAACCACACAAGCGGATACAGCACCAACGCCACCAGCGCCAGCGGCCAGCAGAACACCAAAAGAATGCACCAAAGAAGAAACTTCACCATGGCTTCGAGCGCCTCGTGTGCCAGGGCAATCGCATGAACGGGCAGTCCTGGCCGCACTTGCCCCCTTGCGCCGCCCCTACGGGGCTGCGGGACTTGTTTTGGTCCGCTTTCCCAGCGTTGAAACGCTGGGCTAACGAACATTGCGCCTACGGCGCGGGCAGATCGGAACCATTGGAGTCAATGAATTTCCGTCATGCAATTGCCCTGCCTCGTCTGCGCATGCCTGCGATTACCGCAGCCTAACCTTTTCTACGAAGATTCGAAGGCCGAGGTTCCCGCGCGACGCGCGTTTCGCCCTCGCCCATCCGTTGCCAGCACAACGTTCCCATCCTGCCCTTCGAGAACCTCTATTTCTTAAGCTTCTCAAGCTCGTTTTCGAATTGCACGCGTTCACATGCCCACTTGCTACCCAAGTTGCAGCCCCTCTTCAACAGCGCCATGCCTTTTGGCTTGTCCTCCTTGAAGCTAATGCCATACCAGTACTTGTCTCCCAGGAGCCGGCATCCATCGCCCTCATTGGCGTCGCACGCTTTTTGATACAGGGCGGCCGCCTTGTTGCAATCCACGGCCAAGCCTTCCCCATCGTCGTATTGGACTGCCAGGTTGTAGCAAGCCTCCGCATCGCCGCCATCGCATCGCGCGGAAAAGAGAGTCGCAGCCTTGGCAAAAAGCAGCCATGATCGGCCCCAGTTCCACCCGACCTCGCGATAGAAGCCGGCGAAGCTCGCGCAACCCTCAGGATCGCAATCTCAGGACATCGCCGCGAACAATCTCCTGACTTTATCCGCTGCGCCTCTTGCCGGCCGCTGCTGGCGTCTTTTTCCGTGCGGCCGAGCGTCCTGCACCTCGCGCGGCCAGCGCCTTCTTCCGCTCGCGGATCAACTTCGCGCGTTCCTTCTCCGGCATGGCCAGCACGGCCTTGGTGCGCTTGGGCAGCTTTTCGTAAATGAGCGCATGCGCCCGGCGTAGCTCGTCCTCAATCTCGCGCGCTCGAAGCGTGTCCCAGCGCTCCACGGCGACCCAGTGCGCGCGTGCGAGGTGCGGCGCGGACAAGATCCCCTCACGCTCCAGCAGCTCGTGGAACCGCTCCGCTCCGCAATGGAACCACAGCACGCCGACCCCGGTGCCGTCCAGGTCGGTCATGGCAAACATCTTTCCGCCGATGTCGCGGTCACCGGCCCAATACACCAGGTGATGGCCCCAGTTGAGGGTTTCCGTACCATGCGGCAGAGCCAGGCAGATCTCGCGAATGCGCTCGTTGTCCATCAGAATTTCGCCTCGAATGCCCGGAACCGCCGCTCCAGCTCCCATTGCGCCGCGGCCTTTTCGCTGCCATCCAGAAACGCCTTGCACGCCGCCGACGGCGTATCTCCGCCCAGCGTCTCTCCTTGGCAGGGCCTCTTCGAAGCCGCAAAATCATCCGGCCACGCCCACAGGCTCGCGCCCGGCAGAAAGCTGTGCTCCAGCCCCGTCCGCGCCAGCTTTTTCAGGTCGCGATAGCCCAGTTTGTAGTCAAGCGCAGCACGAACGTACTCGTTCGTCAGGTCGATCCGGCTCACCCCCTCGTCGTCAGTGGAGAGCGCCACCGGCACATTTGCCGAGCGGTAGACCGGGAACGGATGATCCGCGCCCTTCACGCCCAGAATCGCCTGGTTCGAGCTCAGGTTGATCTCGATCATCACGTGCTTTTGTGCCAGTTCCTTCAGTAGTCCCTGCGGGTCGCCCTCCTGCATCAGGTCCACGCCGTGGCCGATCCGCTCCGCATCAGCCAGTTCCACCGCCTGGTGGATGTGGAACTTCAGTTCGCCGGGAGGCACAAGGCCAAACGCCAGCTCGCCGGCATGCAGCGAAATGGGAACGTTGGGATACACAGAATGCAGGTAGCCGATCATCTTCATTTGCAGCGTGTAATCGCGCATGCTGATGAGTCCGTCCTCGGGCATCACCAGGTTGATGCCTACCCAGGTGTCGTCCTTGGCGGCCATGCTTGCCTGCACCGTCTCAAATCCCAGCAGCGCCTGCGCGAACACTTGCTCGGGCGCAATGCCGCGCAGGATCTGGTAGAGGTAGCGAATCTCGACCTGGCACGCGGGCGCGGCCGGCGGCGTTCCGCAATGCTCCATCTCCTCGCGGCCCTTTTCGGCCGTGCGCACTGAGTCCTGGTCAGCTACCACCTCGTCGCGCAATCCCTTATCCAGCAGTTGCTGCCGGAACTGAGCGAACGCCTGCAGGTCAGCCTGCCCCAACTCCGGGCTCCATCCAATCTGGTGCGCGATCTGAGCGGCATGCCTGAAGGGCGGCGTCACCATCAACTCAAGATACTGTTCGTTCTGCGACGCGGCCCGGCTGGCCAATTCGTTGACCCACTCTGCCATGTGCATATTGCTCAATCCGCCGAAGCGCGCAAATGTAGCGAAGAACTGGTCATGCGCGCTCCAGCCCGCCGAAGGCACAAAGTTGCGGATGGAGAACGCGTCGATCAGCTTGTCGTAGAGCACCTGGTTGGCCGCGGTGATGTTCCCTGAGAACTGCGACGCAGGTACCAGTTGTCCCGTGCAGGGCGGCTGGGCAAACTGGAGCGCCACAGTATCCACGCACAACCCGTCCTCGCCTGCGTCGCGAATGAAGGTTTCCGCATACACCGCTCCCGAAAGATGCACGTGCAAATCGGCGCCCTTGGGAAACCCCTCCAAGAAGCTCCGCAGCACCGGCGCGCCCTGCTTCACGGCCACCTGGTAGGCCTGGTCGGCGCCGGTCGCGGTCCGTTGCCCCGTCGTGGCCGCGCGTTGCCCGCCAGGAGCAGGCGCCTGGGCGAAAATACCGGCCGCGAAGGCCAATGCGAAGCTAGCGAAAATGCGAATGCGGAACCGCATGATCGTCCTCCACTGTCAAACTGGGCGCGAGCCCCGGAGGGCGTAGCGTCCCGGTTCAACGCGTAAAGTCTTAATGGGGGAGCAGCAACCTTGTCAACCAGTGTAGAACAGGTTCGGGGGTCCCCCGAGGCGGCGGTTTCCGGAATGATCGCCGTATTGCAAGGGCACGGCGGTGACGCCGGATCTGGCCGCCCACAATCGGCGTTGGTATACTAGTTCAGGTTGTTTTGAGCGCACGGCAAGTGGATCGACCCACCATTCCCGGCACAGCCGGAATCCGCGCAGATTCATGCAACTTCACGTCTCGACTGAGGCCAGGTAGCTCAGTGGTAGAGCGCGGCCCTGAAAAGGCCGGCGTCGGCGGTTCAATCCCGTCCCTGGCCACCATTCTTTTGAATAGCTTAAAGCAATTCCAGCAGAATTTCTCCACCCGCCATCCACCCGTAATTCGTTAATTCGCCCGCGGTGGGGGCGCAAAAAGCGGCAAGACGATCATTCCGAATCCATCGAAATGCGATCGAACAGCCCAATACGAAGTTGGCGAGTGATCTGTTCTCGCTCGCGAGCTGAGCACTGGAACTCTGAGCAAGACTCCGATGCGTAACGCGCTCCAGCGAATCACGAGGACTCGATTTCGCCCATTCACCGTGGAGGGTCTGGAGGGGGATAACTTGTCAGACTCGCATTGCAGGCAACATACCTCGACGAACGCCGCAGCCTCGGAAGTCAGCGAGCAGTTATAAGCGCTGCCGAATCTCATGGCCTCATACTCGAATGGAAGCTCGTAACACCTCTAATAATTGATGAATCTCCCCTCGGAGCGCGCATCGGGGGACCGGGCCCTTCAGCACCGAGAAGCGCACCTTTGCGCCCGACAAACCGCTGCCCGATTGCTCTGTCGACTGTTTTCCTGGGCCGTTCCGCTATTCTCCTTACTCCGCTCTTGACAACCGCTCACGTCTGTTATTCACTTGTATTCAGTCGGTTCCCCAAAAATCTTCCCCGATATGATGACGTCAATTGAAGCCTTTCTGACTCACAGTGCGCCGTGTCGGGCTGCGCTTTCGTCGACGATTGCGGGGTTGCTGCCGATTGCAAGGTTTATGCGCCAGGGGTCGGGACAATCTGGAACGAACCTCGCCTTCTCGCGCTGTTCATTCAAGGCATTCGGGTCCAGCTGAATTCGTATATACGACTGTGCCTTAATTCACGGAATCTTAGGCAAAGAGAGCCTGGATACGGCTCTTTCACAAGCAGCTCCGATCCCAGGAGATCTCAAACATGACGACCCAGTCCTCTGCCTCGGCTTCCAGAGTGCGTTTCGCAGGTTTTCAACGGCACCTGATCGTGGCGCTGTGTGGAGTGGCCTTCGCAACTCTTTTCCCGCACCATAGCTCGGCCCAGGCAGTGAGCTACTACGACTTCAACACTCCCTACGCAAACTCCAGCCAGGCATCGACCAGTTGCGGCACAATCTCCGGCGGACCTGCCGTGAGCGGCGTCCTTTTCTGCTTCAATTACACGGGCAGCGGTCTCAGCTATATCCAGGATTTCTACCCACCGCTCATCGATCCCAATGCAAGCACCGACAGTGACGCGGGCAGCACGAACGATGCGCTGCAGTTGACTCAGAGTTCGGGAAGCCAGGACTCGAGCATGTGGTACTCGATCCCGCAGAATGTCGAGGATGGCTTCGACGCCTGGTATGCCGTGAAGCTAACGCCTTCGGCGAGTTCCACCTTCACTGCCGATGGTCTCGCCTTCGTGATCCAGAATTCAGCTGGCACCCCTCCACTTACAAAGGACCCCATCACAAGCTGCACGGAAACTGGTTCGGGCTTTACCGTCCTGGGCGAAGGCGGCGGTGGCATCGGCTACTGCGGAATCGACAATAGCGTCGCTCTCGAAATGGACACGTTCTGGGATTCCCCGTATGACCCGGAAGACTTTGCCCACGGCTACGCTTACGACGACAACCACCTCGCTCTGCAGAGCTGCGGCCCCGGCCAGCAAAACTCGGTTGCACACCTCGGAACACCCAACTGCCTTATCACGCTCGGCGGCACAAGTACGCTCGTTTCCAATCCGAATACGTCCGCTGCGCCTCCCGCGACCGCCAGCGCGGTTACCCTCTCCGACGGCGCCCCGCATCAGATCGTCGTCGTCTACAACGGCCCGAACGACTCACCGAAGAACTATCTCTACGTTTATCTCGATCCGGCGTTCAACGCGGGGACACACACGCCCGTTGCAGGATCGACGCCTCTTTTCTCAGGGACGTTCGACATCGCGAATTACATCAATCTGAACAATGGGACTGCTTATGTTGGCTTCACCGCCGGCACCGGCGGGAGCTTTGAGCAGCATGAGCTGATGGGCTTTACCTTCACGCCGCACGGTTACGGCTACGCAAACGTTTGCCCGTCGGGACAGACCACTCCTGCGCCGTGCAGCAGTACGGTGCCGGTGACGTTCACCGTTCCGACGGCCGCCATATACGGCACGCCCCAGGTTGTCACGCAAGGCGCAGCCGGCCTCGACTTTCAGTTGGGTAGCGGGAGCACATGCTCCGGCGCCATGATCGTGGGCGAATCCTGCACCGTCAACGTTACCTTTGCGCCGCTCGCGCCTGGTTTGCGCATGGGGGCGGTGAATCTGCTCGACATCAGCGGCAATGTGTTGGCCACAAGGCTGGTCTACGGCACTGGCCAGGGACCGGCAATTGCCTTTGGCCCGGGCACGCAGTCCACAGTGAACACTACCGGAAGCTACCCTCTAAACCAGCCCAAGGGCGTGGCGGTGGACGCAGCGGGTGATGTCTTCATCGCGGATACCGGCAACCAACGAGTGGTAAAGTTTGCAGCGAACGGCACTATGACTACCGTGGGCTTTAATCTCCAGTACCCGCAGGGTCTGGCGGTGGATGGAGCGGGCGATCTCTTCATCGCGGATAACAACATCAATTCAGGCGAGGTGTTGGAGGTTCCGGCCGGCTGCACCAACAGCAACTGTCAAAAGGTATTGATTAGCGACCAAACATCGGTAAGCGGTGCGACTACGGCCAGAAGCGAGTTAGGAGTGGCCGTGGATGGAGTGGGCGACGTTTTCTTCAGCGATTTCCTGGACGGTTACGTCGCGGAGATTCCCGCCAATGGAAGTACTCCAACTGTCGTGTATAACCCAGGGCCTGATTATAAGCCGGGGTTTAGTCCGAATCCGGTCGGTTTGGCGGTGGATGCAGCGGGTGACCTGTTCGTCGCCGATTTTGGCTTGAAGGAAGTCCTGGAGATTCCTTCTGGTTGCACGAACAGCGGCTGCTGGTCCCCTGTGGGCACCGGATGGGTTGAACCGGAAGCCGCGGCGGTGGATGCGGCGGGCGATGTCTTCGTCGCGGATGAAGCGCCCAAAGTGGTGGAGGTTCCCGCCGGTTGCACCCTCAGCACCTGCCAGATCACAGTTAGCGGAATCCTTGCCTACGGCGTCGCTGTGGATGGAACGGGGAATGTCTACATCCCCGATCTCGACAGCCTCATCTCTGTCCCGGATTCCGACAGTAACCAGGTGGTCGTAATCAACCGCTCGCAGACGCCCTCGCTGAGCTTTGCCTCCACGAATGTTGGCAGCACGAGCAGCGACAGCCCGCAATCGCTCACCATTCAAAACATCGGCAACCGGACATTGAGCGCCATTAGCCCAGGGCTGGCCGTCTCTGGACCCAACTTCATCCAGGCCCCTGGCGCAAGCGCCCTTGCCGATTGCTCCGCCACCTTCTCACTCACGCAGGGCGCATCCTGCAATCTGAGCATCAGCTTCAAGCCGCAGAGCGCCGGCAATCCGCTCAGCAGCGCAGCGGTCTTTACCGACAACAACCTGAACGCTATCTCTTCTTCTCCTGCGGCTACGCAATCCGTTGCCCTCAGCGGCGTGGGCGTCAGTGTGACGTACACGGTCGGTGGCTCGGTAACCGGTTTGGCCGGCAGCGGACTGGTGTTGCAGGATAATCTCGGCGACAACCTGTCCATCAGCGCGAATGGTTCGTTCACCTTCGCCACGGCGCTCAGTACAGGTAGCCCGTACAGTGTCACGGTTCTTTCCTCGCCCATCGCGCAGAATTGCGCAGTGAGCGATGGCGGCGGTACGGTCGCGAATGCGAATATCACGAACGTTCTGGTCACCTGCACGACAATCCCCAGCTATGGGCTGAGCGTGACGGAAATAGGCTCCGGCAGCGGCACGGTGACATCCAGCCTGGGAGCGATTAGCTGCAACGAAACCAACGGAAGCGTCACGGGAACGTGTTCCGATAGCTATCTGAGCGGATCGCCGGTAACGCTGACGGCGAACGCGACCGGGACCTCGACATTCCTGGGCTGGGGCGGCGCATGCGCAGCCTCGGGAACGAGCCCGACGTGCAACGTGTCCGTGATCTCGGTGCTGAATGCGACCGCGAGTTTTGTGCAGCAGAGTTTCGGCAACGTCAACGTTTGCCCGTCGGGACAAACCGCTCCTGCGCCGTGCAGCGGTACGCTCACGCTGACTTACAATCTCGCCGCGACCACTACGATCGGCGTGATCCAGGTCGTCACCCAAGGCATCAACGGCCTCGACTTCTCGCTTGGCAGTGGCAGCACCTGTACCGGAACCATCGCTGAAGGCTTTTCCTGCACGGTGAACGTCAATTTCGCCCCGCTCGCGCCTGGACTGCGCACGGGTGCGGTGCGCCTCTTTGACAACGGCGGCAATCTGCTGGCGACGACGCCAATCTACGGCATTGGTCAGGCGCCAGCGATTGCGTTCGGTCCGGGCACGCAGACCACTGTGGCCAGCGGACTGGCTGGCGCATCCGGCGCGGCGGTGGATGCAGCCGGCGATGTCTTCATTTCGGATAACGCAGGGGCGGTGAAGGTTACGCCCTCTGGCGTCCAGTCCACGGAGCCCACCAGCGGTCTATCTGGCGTATACGATGTGGCTGTGGATGGAGCGGGGGATGTCTTCCTCGCGGATACTGGCAACAATCGGGTGGTCGAGGTTACGCCCAGCGGCGTCCAGACCACGGTGCCCGCAACCGGTCTGTCTGCTCCAACTGGCGTCGCGGTGGATGGATCGGGCGATGTCTTCATCACGGATGTAAACAACAACCGCGTGGTAAAGGTTACGCCCAGTGGCGTGCAGACCACGGTGCCCACCAGCGGAGTGATCCGTCCTTTCTATCCGGCCGTGGATGGGGCGGGAGACGTCTTCTTCCTGGATTCCGGAAACGAGCGGGTGTTGAAAGTTACACCCGGCGGGGTTCAGAGCACGATACCGATAAGCGGATTGGCTTCAGGCAACGGCGTGGCGGTGGATGCAGCGGGCGATGTATTCATCACGGATCAAATCAACAACGTGGTGCTGGAAGTTACACCCAGTGGCGTTCAGACGACGCTGCCCACCACCGGTCTGAATGTTCCCGCCGGCCTGGCGGTGGATGCGGCGGGCGATGTCTTCATCGCTGTTAATGGACAGAACCGTGCGGTAGAAGTGAACCGCTCGCAGCTCCCATCCCTCAGCTTTGCCCTCACGAATGTGAGCAGCACAAGCACGGACAGCCCGCAATTGGTTTCGATTCAAAACGTCGGTAACCAAACGCTCACGGGCTCGCTTGCCCTGTCTCTGGGTACGAATTTCGGCGAGAGCGGAAGCTCCACTTGTGGCAGCGGGTTTTCGTTGATACCGGGCGCAAGCTGTTCCGAGAGCTTCAGCTTCACGCCGCAAAGCACGGGCTATCTGACGGGTACGGCGGCTTTCAGCGACAACACATTCAATCTTTCTCCTCTTGTCGTCCTCCAAACCGTCAATCTCAGCGGCAACGGCGGCCTGAACGGCCAGGCAGTCGGCGTGGCTGTCCCCAACGTGGTTGGGCTGACGCAAGCGGCGGCGACGACGGCGCTCACCAGTGCGGGTTTGACGCTGGGAACAGTGAGCACTGCGTCCAGCAGCATCGTGCCGTCCGGAAGTGTCAGTGACGAGAATCCGGCGGCCGGAACGCAGGTCAGTGTCGGATCCGCGGTCCGGCTGCTGGTTTCAACCGGCCAGGCGCCACCGCCGACGCCAAACCCGCTCTCTTTCGAGAACAACTATTTCGTCACCGGTGACTTTGCCTCCGCGGGAGTCTCTCTGCGAGGAACCGGCGTGGGAGGCATAGCTACCGGAACCATCACCATCCCCGATAGCACCACGAGCCCCGGAGTCAGCCAGGGTATTCCCGACGGCGCCGACATTCTGGCTGCGTACCTCTACTGGGGAACGCTGGAAAGCACGCCGTCGCCTTCGGCCAGCAGTGGAACCTTCCTCGGTTATCCCATCACTGGGCAGCAGATAGGGAGCGACCTTCCCAACTACACGGACGGTACGTTTACCGGGACGCTGCGCATGTATCGCGCCGACGTGAACACCTATTTCCCGATAGGGGCGAACGGGGTGCGCTTTGCCTCGGGCGCGTTCACGGTCTCACTGCCTGACAGCGGAGGAACCGCATTGCCACTCACCGAGGGCGCGAGCCTGGTGGTCATCTATCGCGTCTTGTCTCAGAACTTCCCCCTCAAGGCGGTCGTCATTTACGACGGTTCGACGATACCAACGACCTCTACGACTCAGAACATGCAGGGATTCTATGACGCGGCCGGCACGGGCGAGAATACGACCCTCTTCGCCGCCGGCGGAAGTTGGACCAACAGCTCCAGTTCTATCGCGCTCCCCGCACATACGAATCAGTTCAGTGCGTCGCTGAATTCTGGCGACGCCTATGCTGCGGTGATTCTCTCGACGCCCGTGAACAATAGCGATAGTGACGCAATTCTGGACGCTTGGAAGGCCGGCCCGCTTGCCGGCGATTTCCATGCCGGGCAGCCGGGTTATTACGACGTGAAGACCGGATCGTGGGTACCATTGCCGGGCGCGAAACACGGCGAAAAGGATCTGTTTGTTCAACTCGATTACATGTGCGGCGCCGTGCTGCCTAACGGCGCGTGCGATCCCAGCCAGGAGAATCTGTTCCCCTCACCCGACGCCCAGGGCAACGATCCGCTGGCGATGGTGACGAGTGCATTCGCCGCGGATGGAATCGTGCTCCATCTCGGAATTGGCAACGCAGTGCCGGAAAGCACCTGCACGGATAATCTCACGACGAATCCGCCGCAACTATGCCAGTTCCCCAGCGAGCCGGGAGTGATCGGTTGGAAGAACAGCCTGGAATTCTCGAAGTTGTGGCCGCGCAATCTTGCTTCCTGCGCGGCGGGTGGCGATTGCACAACTCGTTTCCCCTACGGGCAGAAGGACAGCTATCACTACGTTCTCTTCGGTCACTCTCTGGCGATCCCGGCCTGGAACAGCCGTTACGGAAGCTTGACGTCGATACAGGTGTTGAGCGGAGTAACGACTATCGTCACCACCGACCGAGGCAACGGGATTAACTATTGCCCAAGCCGCATCACGATTTCCGGTGTGCTTGGAAACCCGACCCTCAACGGCGTGTACAACACGACATCGTGTGCCGATGCGAAGACAATTACCGTGGCAACTCCCGGCGTCCCCAACTGGAGCTATCCCAACACCACATTGCCTGAACCGGTAATTGGCCTCACTTCCGGCACGGTCACAAGCATCTCCGGCTACTCCGATCTGGGCGGCGCTGATTCAGCCGTCACCCTGGGACTTTGGGAGACGGCGCCGAACCAGAACATGAGCAAGCGCGCCAACGTAATAGCAGGCACGTTATTCCATGAGATCGGCCACACGCTCGGCTTGGGCCACGGCGGGCTCTACTATGACGGCCCGTCGGGCAGTTACGTCCCCACCTTCGATGTCAATTGCAAGCCGAATTATCAAAGCGTGATGAACTATCTCTTCCAACTCGATGGGGTGGGACCGAATGCAGCCGTTGCTTACTCTAACCAACAGCTAGACGGCGAATCGTTGAGCGGACCACCCGCCACCATTTTGTCTCTGAGTTCGCTAGGATCGGTCGCTCAACTTACCGATGCCTCCGGCAATCCCGCGACGTTCCCAACCTCGGCCTGGTACACCCCTAACGCCCCCAGCACGACGGCCAGCGCCGCCACGCTGCATTGCGACGGCACGCCGCTCAACGGCGATGCGGGATATCGCGTGAACGGGACCATCGCGCCCATCGCTCCGGCGTGGTCGTCTGGGCAGAACATTACCTTCGATGGGGTGCCGTATACGCAGTTGCGGGGATACAACGACCTAGCCAACATCGACCTGCACCAGGTGGGCGCCACCGGTGGCGAGTTCGCATCTCTGGCGACCGTGCTTTCGTTTGGTGCTTCTCAAGCGCCATTGAACGTTGCGGCAGGCGGAAACGTGACCTTGGGCAGCGGTGGCACGATCGCGCTCGGCAGCGGCGGGAACGTCACCCTCGGCAGTGGCGGAAATGTCACTCTGGGCAGCGGCGGCACGATCACGCTGGGGAGCGGCGGAAATGTCACCCTCGGCAGCGGCGGAAACGTAACGCTCGGCAGCGGCGGGACCATCACGCCGGGCGCCGGCGGCAATGTCACGTTGGGCAGCGGAGGCAATGTCACGCTCGGCAGTGGCGGCACCATCACTCTCGGCAGCGGCGGAAACGTGACCCTGGGCAGCGGTGGCACAGTCACGCTCGGAAGTGGCGGGACGATAGCCCTTGGCAGCGGCGGAACAGTGACGATTCCCTCGACGGGGGGCAGCTACACCATCGATAGCAGTGGCGGGACTATCACGCTCGGTAGCGGCGGAAATGTCACCTTGGGCAGTGGGGGCAACGTCACGCTTGGGAGCGGCGGCACCATTGCCCTCGGTAGTGGTGGGAATGTGACGCTGGGCAGCGGTGGCAACGTCACCTTGGGTAGTGGCGGCACCATCGCGCTGGGCAGCGGCGGGACAGTCACGTTGGGCAGTGGTGGCAATGTCACTTTGGGTAGCGGTGGAACCGTGACGCTGGGCAGTGGTGGCAATGTCACCCTGGGCAGCGGCGGCAATGTCACCCTGGGCAGCGGTGGAACTGTGACGCTGGGCAGTGGCGGCGACGTGTCTGTAGGCAGCGGTGGAAACGTCACGCTGGGCAGCGGCGGCACGGTCACGCTGGGTAGTGGCGGCACCGTCACGCTAGGCAGCGGCGGCAATGTCACTCTCGGAAGCGGCGGAAACGTCACCCTGGGCAGCGGTGGGACCATCACCATGGGCAGTGGTGGAAACGTCACGCTAGGCAGCGGCGGCAACGTCACTCTCGGCAGTGGCGGCGACACCATCACACTGGGTAGCGGCGGCAACGTCACACTCGGCAGCGGGGGTAATGTAACCCTGGGTAGTGGTGGAACCATCACGCTGGCCGGCGGCGGTGGCACGGTGGTTCTCGGCGCCGGCGGCAGTTACACCATTCCCGCTAGTGGCGGCACAGTTACTCTCGGCAGCGGCGGCAACGTCACCCTGGGCAGCGGGGGCAACGTGACGCTGGGCAGCGGCGGCACCATTGCCCTCGGCAGCGGCGGCAATGTCACCCTGGGCAGCGGCGGCAATGTGACGCTGGGCAGTGGCGGCACCATCACTCTGGGCAGCGGCGGAAATGTGACCTTGGGAAGCGGCGGTACGGTGACGCTGGGCAGTGGTGGCAACGTGACCCTGGGCAGCGGAGGCGTTGTCGCCCTGGGCAGCGGCGGCAACGTCACGCTGGGCAGCGGCGGAACGGTCGCCCTTGGCAGCGGCGGAAACATCACGCTGGGCAGCGGCGGCACGGTGACCCTGGGCAGCGGTGGAGTCGTCACCTTGGGCAGTGGCGGAAATATTACGCTCGGCAGTGGCGGCAACGTCACTCTGGGCAGCGGTGGCAACGTGACGCTGG
>Ga0182027_10007973_pt1 | contig 15501 bp, 13 predicted proteins | sample 712E1DmetaG_FD_121300 | JGI IMG/M metagenome (GOLD analysis project Ga0182027, IMG submission 121300) | Permafrost microbial communities from Stordalen Mire, Sweden - 712E1D metaG (Illumina Assembly) | ecosystem: Environmental > Terrestrial > Soil > Wetlands > Permafrost | place: Sweden...
GTCGACGATGGGGCCGTCCAGAATGCCGTTGTTGTAGTCCAACTGCGCCGACTTGGTGACCGATCCCGAGGAGTTGACGGAGTAGAGGTAACCGCAAGAGTTGTTGGAGTTGGTGGACGAAGGCTCGCACGGAGAAGACGAACCGAGGAGATAATCGCCCACAAGAATCTTCGCGCTCGCCGCATCGTAAACGGGACTGTCGAGCGAAGCGTTGACATTCACCGTCACCGGCCAACCGCCTGTCGTTGCCTCGGCGGGGGTTCCGGACGAGGCGAAGATGTTCGTGAATTCGTGGAGCACTCCAAGGTCGTCGCCGACGTAGACCGTATCCGAGCCGTAAGCAATGAACGGCGAGGAGTGCGTGTCATTGGGATTCCCGTTAAACGTCATCGTGGTCGTGCAGGGTGCAGTGCAGCCGTTGTACGACGCGGCGGCTTCGGATGTGGGGCTGGCTGGGCCAGCGAGGGTTCCGTTTGACGCCTTCCACTTGAGCAGGACAAGGCTCGCCACGCCGCTGGAACTGCTCTGAACAAAGGCCACCTGTGAGCCATCAAGAGAGAGTGCCACTGAGTTAACCACGGTTCCGCCCGTATTGTAGGCCCAATAGACGGTAGGAGTGCCGCCGTTACAGCTCGAATAAAGATTGTTGAAGGCGATGATGTTTGCCTGCGTGGACGACCCGGCCAGGCCAGTGTTGAAAACGGCGAAATCGTGGGCGCAACTCATTGAGCTAGTAGTGAAGGTGGCCGGGAACACACCCAAGCCGGCGGTCCCGCCACTTCCCAAGGTCTCGCTCCAGTCTGTATTGATGCGGTTGCGTTTCCTCTCCCAGCGAGAGCCTACCGGCATGCGCCTGCGCAGGGGGGCCTCGCTGCCTTGCTCCACAGGAGGTGGCAGGATGGCTCGGACAAGCCCGAAGGGCAGCCCGCGATTGCCAATTTGAGCAGCCTCTCGTTCCCCAAGACTCATCTCGATGGCTCCGGCGCCCTCGTCCTTCGCCTGGACGTAAGCGTCAGTTTCCTCGTCCGTGGGCTCGAGCGCCGCCGGGTTTACCGCGGATACGTCCTCCGATGAGCCCTGGAGGTCGCCGCTCGAAGCGTTTGCGCTTCGCTTCTTTTGCTGCATGATGTAGCGGGGATCGGCGGCGATCTTCAGCCAATGCTCATACGCACCCTTTTGAATAGCCTCATCGGCCGTGCCGGGATGGGAAAAGACCAGGTGAACGTGACTCCAATCCAAAGGCACACCGCTCGCTTCCTGGCCGTGCAGCAGAACCGTTGGAGCCAGGGTCACACATAGAATGACGGGCCTTATTGCCAGCCGGGAAAGCCGGCCGCTGGTGCTCTTCATGCTCTCGATCCTCGCTTCATTGCCTTCTCCCTGCGGACTGCCGGCCGCCTGGTTTTCTCTACCAGGCGCTATTGAAAACCAGGTTGTAGGCATTCACGCTGCCGATTCCTGTGGCAAAATCCCACCCCGGCGTGGTCCCGTAAGCCGGTTGCCAAGAGGCAGGGGCGGAGGTGGTGGTTGGCGAGGCCGAGCACGTGGCGCCGGTTCCTCCACCACCCGTGAGCGTGCAACGCGTGCCTCCCGCATATCCCTGGCCACCGGCAGTGATGGTGATGCTGGTAACAGCTCCGCCCGATACCGCCGCCGTACACGTCGCCAGCGTTCCGCCACTCCACAGGATGGCGCCCGTAGGCGACAGGTATTCGCTGAGATTGCTGGGGGCGCCGAGCGTGCAGGCAGGAGCGCTGGTGTAACCCGAGCCTCGCGTGATGACGGTACCTGGGCTGACCAGCGCCTGCGTGCTGAGCGAACCATAGACGGTGGTTGAACCCCCGTAGCAACCAACTTCGATGGTGGTGCTTCTGCTGATTCTGTTATTCAGGCAGTCAATGTCGATGTCGCCCTGGGTGATGTCGTAAAACGCGCACGAGGATGCCAGGCCCTCACGCGGCGGCTGGTTGATGGAGTAACACGAACTGTTGCCGGCAGAGCCGAACTCAGCCTTCGCGATCTGGTAGTAGATGGGGTTGGGGTTGCCGCTGCGCGATGCACCCGAGCCCTGCCACGAGGTACCCCACTTTTCGTTGACCAGGGCCTGAATGGCGGCCATCATAGGCGCTGAAACAGATGTTCCGCCAAAGCCGGCCCAGGTACTTGGCGCACCCGAGCAGGGCAATCCTCCCCGGTTGTCGGTGGCGTCAGAGAAGCAGACGGTGACGTAATGCCCCCAGATGCCGTTTGAGGCAAAGAGCGAAACGTCGGGAATATCGCGTACCCCGTCGGCAGGATTGCCAAAGATGCCGGACTGCCACGAGGGCTTGGTGTACCCCGCGCACGTTCCGTCAACGACCGCATAGTCATTCTGATCCGTTCCCCCTCCCCCGGTGGCGCAGCCGCTCGGGCCTCCAGAGCCAGCGGCGGTGCTCCGGAAGGTCGCACTGGCGCACTCTCCTGAGGAGCCGTATCCAGTGGATTTTCCCTCGTAGTTATAGAGCAGGTAGCCGGAACAGGAATCATTCCAGGGAATCTCTGGAACATAAGACTTTGCCGAGCCATCGGTGATCGTGTTAGACGTGTTCCAGTAAGTGCTGATGGGGGTCGCGGTCTCCTTGGCGTTATACGCGTCCTCAAAGTCGGTTCCGCCGACGGAAACGTTGTAGACCGTCTCGCCCCATCCCGTGATGCCTATGCCCGGGAGAGCTTCTGTTGAGCCCGCGGTGTAGAGTGGCGCGCACATTGAGGCGCCGGCATCACCCGCGGAAGCGAAGATCGAGGTGCCCGCTGCCGCCCCAGTTTGAAATGCCGAATTGAAGGCTGCATTGGAAGCCGAACCGTTGTAGGCTTCGCACTCGCCGTAACTCTGGCTGATAATCGCCGGAGGAGTAGCGGAATTGACCAGGTTCTCGATGGCAAACAGACCGCCGAAGGTGGTGGTTGAATCTGCGCATGTCGCCACATCGATGGCCGCGTCGGGTGCTATGGCGCCGGCAACCTCCGCATCCAGGTCCGCCTCACCGTCAGCCGAGTTGGTGCCCGGATCGGTGCAAGCGTTGTCGCCACTCGGGTGAGTGGTGGTCACGCTGCCCGTCCACTTGCTGAGAAAAGTACTGCGGTAGACGGATACGTCGTTGGAGTAGGTGTCGCTGTCCTCCACCAGCGTGATGGTCTGGCCCGTTCCGTTGATTCCCACCCGGTAGAGCGGATTCAGGTTATAGATGGTCTCCAGGTCCGCTGGCACCAGCACGTAGCAGTCGCCGCCAGTGCTGTCGGTGCCGCCGGTGCAGTCCGCAAAAGTGTAGTTCTTGCGAACCAGCGGAACGCGCATCTGCTGCGGCTTAAAGTCGTGCATTGAGACCACGCCGGCCACAGCGGTCGCGAGCGCTTCGGGAATCTGCGGATCGCTTATGTTGGCGATGTGATGCTCACCGCGCACCTCCAGGCGGTGAATCTCGGTATGGAAGGCTTTGCGGATTTCGCCCGCAGTGCCGGAGAAGTCGATCACCATGCCGTTGGGGTAGACGTAATCGACGCTGAAGCCGTGAGACTCAAGCCAGTTTGTGATGGCGTCGAGGTCTTGCTGCGCCAGACCGTACTTCTCCCCCTGTTCTGCGGCCAAGATCCATTGGTGGAAATTGGGCGAGGCTTTGTCGGTGAGGCTGTCGATGTATTGGTCGAACTCCTGCTCCAGCTCCGGCGCCCGCTTCAATTGCAGCAGCATGTGTTCCATGGGGAAGCTGTCTTCCACGCGGCCGCGGTCGTTTTGGGCGTTGGCTTCCGGACGCGTGTTACCCAAAAGCCTGATCGGCTTGCCTTCGTCGATGGCCCCGCGGATGAGGATGGGCTTGCTCTCGCCGTTCGTCCCAGCCCATGCCGGCGGAACGCCCTTGTGTGCGAGGACCAGCGCCAAGCCGGCTAGGACCAGGGCGCAGATCCCCAACTTCCGCGTCATCGATTTCAAAGTCTGCGTTTTCATGGTTTAACCCCCGCTGAAATTGCCGCTCCAGGGCAGCAGCGGCCTTGGGGCCCGGTGGCTTGCCGCCGCTTTCCGCCAGTTTCGCTTGCTTTGGTTAACTCCGGTCGCATCTCCTTCATAGCACAACAGGCAGTAGCAATGAAGATTCTCGCCTTCAGAATCTCCGATTCCGACACCGATTTGCCTGAATGGCACCGCTCCTGATGGGAATTGCAACGCCAACACAAGATTTGCAGTCGAAATCCGGTGGAGTGCACCCCTAGAGTGAGACAGAGTGTATCTTGACAGTTTGCAGGGAATGGAACTTGCGAATGAGTCAGGAATCGAAGCCACGGAAGTTCACGAAAGAGTTCAGAGAGATGGCGCTTCGCCGTCTGGCGCTGGCCCCGAATGTGGCGCAATTGTGCCGCGAGCTGGGCATCTCGCGCCAGTTGTTATACCTGTGGCAGGTGAGTCAGCAGCGGGAGCAGCAAAAGCAGTTCCAGAGCGCCGAGCAGCGTCTGCGCCGATAAAGACGACTGCCCCTACTCCGACGCCTGCCCCCGCTGTGTCTCCAACGACGACGAAGATGATGACGACTAATCGTCGCTCCCTTATTCCCTCGTTCCCTGTCTTTAGGTCCCTGCTCTTCCGTTGCAATCAATGACTCGCGCGATAGAATGACTCCAGCGCGCGAGCAAGCCAGCGAAGCGCCCGGATGGCGAAATTGGCAGACGCAGCGGACTTAAAATCCGCAGCACCTAAGAAGTGCGTGGGGGTTCAAGTCCCCCTCCGGGCACCATAGAATCAATCGTTTTGATACCATGACCCAAACGCATCCCGGCCTGAACCAGGGTGCGGCAGCGTAGCAATGCGATGACGACCTCTGTGGTTCAACGCGATTCCGGACACGACTCAGGACCCGGCTCAGGGCCACCGAACTCCGGCGCAGGCCCGCAATTGGTGCAGAGCCTGGGCCTATTCAGCGCCACCACCATCGTTGTGGGCTCGATGATCGGCAGCGGCATCTTTATCGTCGACTGCGACATTGCCCGCCTGACCGATTCGCCGGCGCTGTATCTCGCAGCATGGGCCGTCACCGCCGTCATGACCATGATTTGCGCGCTCAGCTACGGTGAGCTGGCCGCCATGATGCCCAAGGCCGGCGGCCAGTATGTCTACCTGCGCGAGTCGCTGGGCCCACTGTGGGGATTTCTCTACGGATGGACGCTCTTTCTCGTCATCGAGACCGGAACCATCGCCGCCGTTTGCGTGGCCTTCGGCAAGTTTCTCGGCGTCTTCTTTCCAACGATCTCCAGCACGCACTGGCTGTGGCACATCGCGCATGTGCCGCCCATCTATGTGGGACCGATGGTGCTTGGAAATATGGAGATTGGCATCAGCACCGCGAATCTTGCCGGAATCGCCGTTGTCGTTTTCCTTGCCGCCGTGAATATCTTCGGCATGAGGTTCGGCGCGCTGGTGCAGAACGTCTTCACCGTGGCCAAGGCGCTCTCGCTCGCGGGCCTCATTCTTCTGGGATTCACTGTCGGCCGCAACAGCCTCGCCATCGCAGCCAACTTCGGCAGCCATTGGAGCCAGTTTTGGCGAAACGCCGGCTGGGGCTCGCTGCATCCCGTGCAGGTGGGCGCACAGGGGCCCACCGTCATGGTCAATTTGATCGTGATTCTGGCCGTGGTGCAGGTGGGCTCTCTGTTTGCCGCCGATGCCTGGAACAACGTCACCTTCACGGCCGGTGAAATCAAGCATCCGCGGCGCAATGTCCCGCTCTCGCTCGCTCTTGGTGCTGGGTTTGTGCTGGTCGTTTATATCCTGGCCAGCGCGGCCTACATCATGGTGCTTCCGCTCGACGGCGATCCCCACGGCGCGACGGTCTTCGCACGGGGAGTGCAGTACGCCGCCGAAGACCGCATCGGCGCCGCGGTCTTGCAGCAGATGTTTCCGCACATTGGCGGCTACCTGATGGCAGCGGCGATTCTGATCTCAACCTTCGGCTGCGCCAACGGCATCACGCTTGCCGGCGCGCGCGCATACTATGCGATGGCGCGCGACGGCCTTTTCTTCCAGTCTGTCGGCAAGCTCCATCCGCGCTACAAGACACCGGCTGCCGGACTGATTGTTCAAGCTGTCTGGACCACATTCCTGTGCGTCTCCGGCTCCTACAGCCAGTTGCTCGATTACATTATTTTTGCGGTGCTGGTCTTCTATATTCTGACCATCCTTGGGCTGTTCGCGCTGCGGCTCAAGCAGCCCGATGCGCCCCGGCCGTACAAGGCCTTCGGCTATCCGTTTCTGCCTGGCTTATATATTGTGATGGCGACGGGCATCTGCGCCGCGCTGCTCCGCTACAAGCCGCAGTACACCTGGCCCGGCCTGATTCTGGTGCTGCTGGGAATTCCGGTGTATCTATATTGGTCGCGGAGCGCGGCAAAGTCTGAATTCGCCGGAAGCTAAGCTGCGCAGGTACGATCGCGATCTCGACAATGTTAAGATGCGGCAGGAATCGGAATCCAATTTCAAGAAGAGGAGAGAAACCTTGAGCCTACGAGGGTTGGTAGCGGTTAACAGAAACTGGACACTTAACGACGTTGGGCTGCTGTTCTTTCGCGTGATGTTGGCTGGAAGCTTGTTTTGGCATCACGGATGGGAAAAGCTGTCGGGCTTCTCGCGCATGTCGCAGCACTTTTTGGACCCGCTGCACATTGGACCCGTCCCCAGCCTGCTCTATGCCGCCTTCGCCGATGGAATCTGCTCATTACTGATCATCTTCGGCGTGGGAACCCGCATTGCCTCATTCTTCGCGCTCATCAACATGGTGGTGGTCTATTTTGTCGCGCATAACGCGCTGGGGCTGGCGATCTTTAAATTTGTGCCACCCCCAGGCATGCCCCCGATGCCGCCCATGCCGGGTATTGGAGGTCACCTGGAGCTGGTTTTTCTCTATCTGGCCGGATTTCTCCTGCTCACTATCGTCGGAGGAGGGGCACTGGCTTTTGACCGGATGCTCGGCAGAAAAAAGTAGCTCGCCGGATAAGCCATAGGCCGTCTGATTCTCCCGCCTGGAAATGTCTGCGTGAGTCTTGATTGCAAAGCAGAGATCCCATTGGGGGCGTTTGCCGTCTCAATTGCCATGCTTCTGTGTTGGTCGCGGCAAGGGGTGTCCTGTGCTCCCGATTTTGGGACCCGGGAACCACTGCCGCCGGCATCTACGGGTCTCGAACCGCAAACTCACTGCGACAGGCGGTGCAGGGAACCACAAACGCCCACAGCGCGCACTTCCGGTCCACTCCACCTCGCCCACAATCTGCAGCGCAATGAATCCTAGCGAAAAGGCGGTTTTGGGTACGAATCTGCGGAGCTTCAACGGCATGTTCGGTGCACTACCGAATGCGCGGCCCAGCGCGGAGGACCGGACGGTCAACGACATGGTAGTTACGGGGTAGCCGGTTAACGGCCCGGAACGCCGAATTCAGATCTTTGCGAACCAACTCGGGTCAATACTGACTTCCTCTACCATCTTCGTGGTCACTCCAAGCTTGAGGTTTTTTAGGAGATCGCAGAGGGAATCGCCGTCGATGAGGTCAATGGCGGGCGCACCATCGCGCGTAGCCTCCTTCTTTGCCTCGGCCGTGAACGCTCCAGTCGTTATGAACAAGCCCTTATCCGTGCGACCAACCATGGCCCCGCGGAAGTCCCGGATTGCACCGGGCGAGACGCTTCCCTTGTACCTCTTGCATTGAAAGTAAACCTGGAAGGAAAGCAGCGCGAGGCGTAACACCCCAACGCCATCTATACCACCATCGCCACTCCGCCCAGTCACTTCTACCTTCACGAACCCTGATTCGCGAAGGATGCGTTGCGCCAGGCGTTCGAATGCGTCGGGCTTGAGCTGGTTAGTCAGGACCGCCAACAGGCCATCCTTCCAGTCCTTCAATTCTTGCGGCAGATCCTCTGCTTCCTGGAGGTTTTTCGGTTTCTTCCCCTTCTCAGCCTTGTAGAGATTTCTGACTTCGGCTGGAATCAGCCCAACCTTATCTGCCGTCAGAGCGTTGCCCTTCTCGGTGATCGCCCATACGCCGTGCGTAGGGTTATCAAGTGCACCTGCTTTTCCGAGATATGTCCTCGCCCACGCAAGGCGGTATCCAAGCTTAGTCTGGTGCTCGGTGTGCATGACGTTCTGGACAGCAGCGGAGATACCCTCCACCTCGATCACTTTGTCCAACAGTTCGTCGTTTGTCGCTGACCCACCGAGTGCCTTGATTGCCTTAAGAACGGGCCAAAGGAGTTTGTCATAGGTTGGAACTTTTGCTTCAGAGGGCATTTCGATTTACTCCCGTTTGAAACTCTGTCCACTGTTCTCTGTTCGCTGTTCTCTGTTCACGGTCCACTGTTGCCTGTTCTCTTGTTCCTCTTCGCGTTGCAATCGAGACAAGCCGTGACCAGATTTTCAAGGCTGTTGTCGCCGCCCTCGGCAATCGGTTTCACGTGGTCGAGTGTGGCCGTTAAGCGCGTGAGCTGCTTTTGGCAGTAACGGCAGATGTAACCGTCGCGCTCGTAAGCCTTTGTGCGGTTCTCGCGCAGGGTGTCATGTTCCTTGCCCGAGGGGTCGATGCCGGTGTGCGGGAATTTGAATTGCGGCTCCAGTGCCGCCCGCTCCGCAGCCACGCGCTCGGCGCGGAATTTGCGGCAGGCTTCGATTTCTTCCGGGATGAGGACGCGGTAGAGGGTGCCGTCGCGGTTGGGCTCGCCTTCTTTGCGAATGGCGCCGATGGCTTCGAGAGCGCGCAGCGTGTCCTGCACCTTGCCCAGCGAGACCGGGCTTTCGTCGGCCTGCGAGTAGGAGGATTTGACCACGGCCGTGCGCAGGTGGCGCGTGCTGACGCGAAGCTGAGGATTTCCGTCATTGGCGATGGAATGGCGGAAGAGGAACCAGTAGAACGCCGCGTCGTAAGGCGAAAGCTGCGGCTGCAGGTCGTCGACGATTTGCTGAATAATAAGCGGCAGTTCCAGGGCGGAGAAATCGCGATCCCCGGCCGGAGCGCCCGCCTTCATCTCTGCTTCAAGCTCGCCCAGAAGCTTGCGTATCTGCTGAAGACGCTCGTTCATCTTGCACAGCATTCTACGCCGAAAAACCGGCAGGCGGCCGCAGAATTCGATGCTCAGCCCAGCACGGCAGCGAGGGCGAAGCCGTCGAGGCCCTTGACGCCGGCGGTCTGGAGAGCGCGACAGCGCTCAGGCGCGGCCATCTATTTCTCCCGCGCGACGACGAAATCGGGAACCCAGAGCAGGGCGCGCTTGAATTCGGTGTCGGCGAGCGGGGCCAGCGCCTGGCGCGACTGCTCGGCGTAGCGGTCAGCGGCGGCCATGGCGTATTCGACCGACCCGTTGCGCACCAGGATCTCTCTGATCTGCTGGCGGCTTACGTTCTCAAAGCTGCGATCGTCGAGAACGCGGCGGATGGCTTTGCGGTCCGCGGCGGTGCCGTGGTCGGCGGAGTGGATCACGGCTAGAGTAGCCTTGCCTTCGCGCAGGTCGCTGGCCACGGGCTTGCCCAGCACCTCTTCGGTGGCCGTCAGGTCAAGCACGTCGTCGACGATCTGGAAGGCCAGCCCCACGGCGCGGCCGTAGGCGCCCAGGCTGGTTTCCTGGGCCTCGGTGGCTTTGGCAAGCACTGCGCCCAGGCGCATTGAAACCGAGAAAAGGCAGGCGGTTTTGCGGAAGATCAGGTCGTAGTATTCGGCTTCGGAGACGGATTTGCCGAGTTTTTGAATTTGCAGCAGCTCGCCCTCGACCATCTGCTTCGTGAGGCCGATTAGCAGATCGAGAACGCGCAGGTTCTGCTCTTCGAGCGCCACCTTGAAGGCCTGCATGTAAAGCCAGTCGCCGGCCAGTACGCATTTCTCGTTGCCCCATGCGGTGTTGGCGGAAGGGCGGCCGCGGCGCGTGTTTGCGCCGTCGATGATGTCGTCGTGGACCAGCGTGGCGGTGTGCAGCATCTCGACCACCGCGCCCAAACGGATGGCGCCCTGCCCGGAGTAGTCAAGCTGATGCGCGGAGAGCAGCAACAGCGAAGGCCGGATGCGCTTGCCGCCGCCCTCGCGCAGGTACTCGGCAATCTCTGTGATGGTGCTGACGCTGGATGCGGCGTCGCGGCCCAGCTCCTGCTCCACCGCGACGAGGTCCTCGCGCAGCAGCTCAAAGACCTCTTTCGCCGACGCTATGGTGAATGTGCTCAAAGCTCTCCGATTTTAGAACATCTGAAGAGAAAAACGCGAATTGTGCTGCACTTGGTTCAATTGGTGCGGTAGTTCGTGAACTGCAACTCCAGGCCCATATCCCTGCCACGCAGCATGGCGATGATGGCCTGCAACTCGTCGCGGTCCTTGCTGGAGATTCTGACGGTGTCGCCCTGGATGCTCGCCTGCGCCTTCTTTCTCGAATCCTTCACGAGGCGCACAATTTCTTTGGCCTTCTCCACGGGAATTCCCTGCTGCAGGCTGATCTTCTGGCGCACTCTTTGGCCCATGGCCGGCTCCAGCTTGCCGTAGGTCAGGTTCTTGAGTGAGACGCCGCGCTTGACGAGCTTCTGCGCAAGGATGTCCTTCACCGCCTCCAGCTTATATTCGTTGGCCGAGGCCAGTTGAATGCTGTCGTTGCCTTCCAGGTTGACCTCGGAGTGGGTGTCCTTGAGGTCGAAGCGCTGGCGAATCTCTTTTATCGCCTGGTCGATGGCGTTGCGGACCTCCTGGATGTCCACCTTGCTGACAATGTCGAATGAGTTGTCCTGTGCCATGGCTTGCTTGTCCTTGATGGGCCGGCTCGATGGGGGGCGAACCGGGCGAACGTTATTAGTGTCCCACGTCTGGCCTGAGGCTAAAAAGCCGGAAGAAGTTTTTCGTGGTGGCGGAGGCGATTTCAGCCTCGGAGAGGTTGAGCAATCCGGCCAGGGTTTGGGCGGTTTGGGTCACAAAGGCAGGCTCATTGCGCTGGCCGCGATGAGGAGCGGGGGCGAGCCAGGGCGCGTCGGTTTCCACCAGAATCCCGTCCAATGGCATGCGGGTGGCCACATCGCGGAGCGGTTGCGCCTTGGGATAGGTAAGATTGCCGGCAATTGAGACCAGGAATCCAAGGTCCAGCGACCGCCGCGCCTGCTCCCAACCGGCGCCGAAGCAGTGCATGATGCCGCCCAGGCCAGTGGGCCGCCAGTGCTCCTCCAGAATCAGGAAAAGATCATCCCAGGCGTCGGTGGTCTCGTTTGTACCCCGGCAATGGATGAGGACGGGCCGTTTGCGCGCGGCGGCGATTTCGAGCTGGCGGCGGAGCCCCTCGCGTTGCACGGCGCGCGGCGCGCCCTCGTGGTAGTAGTCCAGGCCTATCTCGCCGCAGGCAATCACCTCGGGCATGGCCAGCAGGGCGTCCAGCTTGGCCAGAGCGTTGTCATCGGCTTGGGTTGTGCTGTGGGGGTAGATGCCGGCGCTTGCGTAGAGACGGGGGAAGTTAGGCCTGCCGTTGTATTGGCGGCAGAGGCCAAGGGCCTGATGCATCTCGGCTGGCCCCTCGCCGATGCCGATGGAAAGCACCGCGCCTACGCCCGCTTCGAAGGCGCGCGCGAGCATCGCATCGCGGTCGCCGGTGTAGCGCTCGCTGTCAAGGTGGGCGTGAGAATCGATCAACAAATGCGGCCTCTGAAAATGGAAATTAATTGGGCACGCCTGCGGACGGATCGACAACGCTCAGGCCGAGGTGATCCGCGAACCTGTCGAAGTCGCTGTCCCGGTGCAGTAGATCGTGGCCGTGCTCGATGCAGAACGTGGCCACAAACGTATCGACCGTGCTGCGAATGGTAACACCCAGTTCACGCAGTCTCCGGTAGTTCCGAGCCGCGGCAATGGCTAAAGCCGAACTGTCTGTTGCGAAGATCACGAATTGTTCCAATGCATCCACGGCTTCGATGAAGCGCTTGTCACTGCGTATGCCCTGCAGAGTTTCGCACTGAATCAGGCTGGTGATTCCAATCGGTTGAGACCCAACATGGCGGACGAGCCAATTGGTCTGCGGGTTCTGCCGGCCATAGAGAAAATCGATCAGAACAGAGGAGTCGACGATGACCATTGGCTTAGCCAAGTTCCTGTCGGTGGACGGGTGCTTGTTTAGATGCCCGTGGGCCGGACCCGCCTCCATATTCCGGCTGTTCGGCTTCGCGGCGTTTTCGACGGATTTCCTCGTCCGAAGCAAACCAGTCGTCATCGTGACCGCGCCAGACCACTTTGCCAAATAACCGAAGAAGTTTCTCCTGCTTCTTAAGCTGCACTATTCGACGCAAAGACGCCTCGACCGCCGCCTTCTTGGTCGTCGAGCCGGTGGCTTTCATCGCCTGCTTCATTAACTTGTCGTCAATGTCGATATTGGTACGCATAAGCTGACCTTCCAATGTGTAAGTATTGCACGTTTTATGTGTATGGAGCAACAGCCAGAACCGCGCCTCTGGACCGTTCGATCAGCCGGCTTTGTTGCGAGGTTTTCTGCTTTCCCAGAGTTTGGCAGCCCCCCCTCGTCTACCATCGGAGCAGCAGATGCCAGCCAAACCCAAGCTCGGGCAGAACTTCCTAATCGACGCGCAGGCCGCGCAGCGGATTGCGGCGGCGCTGGGCGAGCTTGCCGGCCGCACGGTGGTGGAGATCGGCCCTGGACGAGGCGCCATTACCGGGACTCTGGCGGCGAGGGCTGGGCGCGTAGTGGCGATTGAGCTTGATCGCGCGCTTGCCGCGGGCTTGCGCGAGCAGTTCGAGCCTGGGCGCGTGACGGTGGTCGAGCAGGACGTTCTGCAGTTCGATTTTGCTTCGGCGGCACGAGAGGCCGGCGAACGGCTGCGCATGGCCGGCAATCTGCCCTTCTACATTACTTCGCCTATCCTACTGAAACTGGCTGCCAGCCACGCGGCCCTGGACCTGGCGGTGCTGACGGTGCAGCGGGAAGTGGCGGACCGCGTGACAGCTAAGCCAGGCACGCGCGATTACGGCCTGCTCTCGGTGACGGCGCAGATGTATGGGATGGTGGGGCAGTTGTTCACGCTGCCGCCCTCGGCATTTTCGCCGCCGCCGCAGGTGCATTCCACGGTGATCCGCTGGCGGTTTGCGCCGCGCTTTGCAGAGCTGGGCGTTCAAGAGGCCGGCTTTCTGCGGTTCCTGCGCCATGCCTTTGCGCAAAAACGCAAAACGCTAGCCAACAACCTGCGCGCCGCCGGAGTTGCGCCCGCGTCCGCGGCGGCTGCGCTAGCGCAAGCGGGAATCGATGCGCAGGCGCGCGCCGAGGCCGTGCCGATAGAGGCTCTTGCGGCGCTCTGGCGAGGGCTGCAAAACAATTAAGGCCTGTCAACACTATCTGGAATGGATGACGATGCGAGTGAAAATCGGCTGAGACAAGCGAGAGCCCTCATCATCCAATGGGCGCCTTCGCATTCCTGTGGGGCGTCTTTGTGGAGGCCACAGCCGTCGGCGTCGCTGCGGTCGCCCCATGATGCGCGGCCAACGCGGAATTCGGGAGATAAATCACCACATCCTGATTTTCGAGAACGGGCTGGTAGTAAGCCTGGATGGCCGCGGCGACGGCCGGCGCAAACGTATCCCCATAGCCGGGTCTGTCCAGTTGAATCGCTCCATACTGCTGCTGGCGCAGGGCGGCGACAAGGACGTTGGCATCGAGCCTGTGGAGGGCGATCATGCGCGTTGCGTTGTAGGGATCGTAGACATTGGGCTTGTCTGCAAAGTAACAACGCAACAAGCTTTCGCAGAGTGCCGGGCCGGGTTGGCTGCGCAAAAAGGCTACCTCCTGGTCGAACCGCTTTTGCTCATCCGAGATCCGTTGAAGAGCCAATGCAGGATTCCAGTTGACCTGAGCGGAGGCGCGCTCGTCGAGATGCGGGACAAGCAGCCAGGGAATGAGTAGCCATGCCGACAGGAGCAACGGAGCGTATGTCGCGTGGCGGGTCGCATTCTGCTCCAGGCGCCAGAAGAACAGCCCAATCAAAATGCTCATGGCTAAGTAAAAGCCGAACAGAGCGTTGATGGAGACGCCACCGCCGCCGCGAAAAGAAATTCCCATGAGCAGGCTCAAGGCCAGCAGGATGGCCGTAATGCGGCGCGTGCGGTCAGCGCGCAGGCGATACGCGGTGTAGAGGCTGATGCAGAGCGGCAGCAACAGCGGGGACAATTGGACAGCCGAGTACTCGATAGCGTTTTCGACGGAATACACACGTGGCGCGAGCATGGCGTCGAGGAAATACGGCCCGCCGTAGTGCAAATGCAGGCCCACGGAGGCAGCAAGAAGAATCATGCCGCAGGCGCAGAACCACAGGGCGCGGCGAGGCGCAACCAGGAGCAGGTCAAGCAGGACGGCAAGCGGAAATTCGATGGGGTTGTGCTTGATGGAGACAGCCAGAACGAACAGGAGCGCGGAGAGCGCCAGGCTCCACCGGCTTCGTCCCAGGCGCAGATAGGCCCAAAAGCCGCCCAGGAAAAAGGCCAGGGCAAGTAATTCTGGGTCGTCAACGCCCACGTAGGCCGGAAAATCGGCCGCAACCGCGAAGAGGGCCAGGCAGAAAAAGCCCGCCAGCAGCGCCGGCATCCATCCAGAGGCGAGCCTGCGGACGATAGCCGCAACCAGCAGGCAGCAGACGCAAAGGGAGAGCAGGGAGAGCACGCGCGCGGTGAAGAGATAGTCGTGCGTCCAGTGATGGAGTTGTGCCGCCAGGACATAGAACAACATGGGGTAATTTACGCTGGTCCAGCCGGCTTTCGCGGGATAAAGCTGGCCGTGCGCTGCCTCTATGGCGGCGTTGTAGACATTCCAGCCCTCGACGTAGTTCAATTCCACGCAATAGAAGGCGCGTGCGAAGGGAACAATGGCGGTGAGCAGTGCGAAGCCGAAACAACAGGCCAGCACCCAATTACGGGGCGCGGTGAGCAGCGTGCTTTTGCGCGGCAGGCCGGCAGGCGAAATCCCTGGCCCTTGGAGCGTTCCTATCGGAGGAATGGAATGCCTCCAATCGAAAACCTGCGATCGTGGAGCCTGGACGTAATCGAAATCATATTTGTTTGGACGCTCGAATCCTGAGTACCTTGTTTCTCTCGGCCGGCGTTGCCCTCTACATGGCGGCAACCGACCTGGCGCCCGAGGTGAATCGCGGGCCGGGCATCCGCATGGCGCTGGTCTTTTTGCTGGCGTGGGAGCGTTCCTGCCGGTCAGTGCCTTGCTTCCCGCTCAGTAAGAAGCCAAGGAAACGAACAGGCTCAACCCCAACGCCTCAAGCCACATCTCCAGGCGTAGAGTTTGACCAGAAGTTTCGCGTAATCCCACCCGATGCGGAAGTTGGCCTTGCTGGCTCCACGGGAGCGCAAACCGAAGGCGATCGGGATCTCACGGACGGAATCAATGTGCCCGCGCACCAGAGTGTCCAGCAGAAGCCTGAAGCCCGTGCGTTGCGGTTGTAGGCGATCGACGCAATGCTTCCGGACCATGAA
>Ga0182027_10007974_pt1 | contig 15501 bp, 17 predicted proteins | sample 712E1DmetaG_FD_121300 | JGI IMG/M metagenome (GOLD analysis project Ga0182027, IMG submission 121300) | Permafrost microbial communities from Stordalen Mire, Sweden - 712E1D metaG (Illumina Assembly) | ecosystem: Environmental > Terrestrial > Soil > Wetlands > Permafrost | place: Sweden...
TCGCTTTTTTATTAAATTCTTCTTAATTTTAAACCCGTCGCCGTGTCTTCAACTAAATAGCCCAGGTCCGAAATCATTTTGCGAAGTTCGTCGCTTTTGACAAAATCTTTGGCTTGGCGGGCGATTTCGCGGTCCTGTGCGAGTTTTTTTATTTCATCGGGGATGACTTCAATTTCAATTTTATCGAGCCGGAAACCAAACACCTTGTCAAAATCGAGCAAAAGGCCGTATTTATCCGCGTCGGGCAAACCGGCGTCTTTTAACAATTCCCAGGCGACAGCCAAGGATTGCGGCATATTCAGATCGTCGTTGATCGATTGCAGGAATTTGTCTTGGTATTTTTTTGCGGCATCGCTAAAACCAACCGTTGGGGCGATATTTCCGGATTTGAAAGCCTCAACTTTATCGTACAATCCCTTGAGAGCGTTCTGTGCTCCCTGTAAAGCTTCCCAGGAAAATGCCAAGGGGACGCGATAGTGCGTGGTAAAGCACAAATAGCGGTAGGCCAGGGGATCAATCCCTTTTTTTACAATATCGGCCACGGTCACGATGTTGCCCAGCGATTTGGATATCTTGTCGCCCGCCAGGTTTAAGAATTCACCGTGCATCCAGTAATTGCACATTGCCTGCCCAAAAGCGGCTTCGGCTTGCGCGATCTCGTTGGTGTGGTGGATCAAAATGTGGTCTATGCCGCCGCAGTGGATGTCGAAAGGCACCCCCAGCTCGCCGGTGGACATAACCACGCATTCGGTGTGCCAGCCCGGAAATCCCTTACCCCAGGGCGAATCCCACTCCATTTGGCGTTTGACGCCAGGCGGAGTCAGCTTCCAAAGGGCGAAGTCGGTGGCGCTTTTTTTGCCTTCGACCATTTCCACCCGGCTTACGGTTTTTAGATCTGCCCTGTTGGGCCAAAGCCGGCCGTACTCGGGTAATTTCACTGTGTCAAAATAAACCCCGTCGGTAATGGTATAAGTGAAACCCTTTTCCTCTAATTTTTTGATCAGATCAATCTGCTGGGGAATAGTATCAGTGGCTTTTATCCAGACATCGGGTTGGTCGATTCCAAGCAAAGTCAAATCTTTTTTGAACGCATCGGTGTAGAATTGCGCTACCTCCCAAACGGTTTTTTGTTCGCGCTTGGCGCCTTTTTCCATTTTATCTTCACCGGAATCTTGGTCAGAGGTCAAATGCCCGACGTCAGTGATGTTTGTCACGTGTTTTACTTTGTAGCCGTTGTAACGCAAAACCCGTTTTAGAACGTCCTCAAAAATATAGGTCCGCAGATTGCCGATGTGCGCGAACCAATAAACCGTAGGCCCGCAAGCATAAATGGCAACCAAATCCTTATTGATCGGCCGGAATTCCTCAACTTGGCGCGTCAAAGTATTATAAATCTTTAGCATATTTTTGTGGCCGCTATTTTAATGTTTGATAAGACCAGCCTTGATTAATCGATAACCTTTGTTTGATCGTTTGACAAAGTTTGCAATTATGCTATATTCTAAACGACCTCATCCATTACAGGATTGTCTTCCCACCCTCCTAGGTCAGAGTATTTGGGGTCAACACTCTGACCACATAGTTATTTTACAGTCAGTTACGGATTCCTTGGCCCGACACATTTAATTGTTGTTTGGCCTCTTTTTTTACCTAGGCATCAAACATCGGGGTGCTTAAATACTTTTCGCCGCGGTCCGGGAACAGGGTCACGATCGTGCCCTTTTTTATTTTTTTGGCGTAGAGTTGGGCAATAAACAGCGCCGCGCCCGAACTGGCGCCTACAAACAAACCTTCTTTTTGCGCCAGATTACGGGCAGCCGCGAAGGCGTCATCGGCGTTTACGTCAATAATAATTTCGATCAGAGACTTGGAGTGGTCGGCGCAGGGGAGACTGGAGCAAAGGATGGGCGGGATATATCCGTCTTTTAACGATTTTAACCCTTCGATTTTTTCGCCGGGCGCCGGCTGCAATCCGATGACCCGCAGTTGAGGCCACTTTTGGCGCAAGCGCCGGGCATTGCCGGTAATTGTGCCGCCAGTACCAACGCCGGCGATGAAGTAATCGATTTGGCCGCCAACTTGTTTTAATATTTCCTTTCCGGTTGTCCGGTAATGGACATTGCAGTTTTCAAGGTTTTCGAACTGATTTAACATCACCAATTTTTTGTCGGCGTCGACCATGGCCTTGACCTTTTTTATCGCGGCATCGCGCCACTCTTCGGGTTTTACCAGAATCAGTTCGGCGCCGAAAGCTTTGATCATTTTGCGACGCTCCACGCTCATGTGCTCGGGCATAACAATTACGCATTTGTAGCCTTTCATTGCCGCCACCATGGCCACCGCAATTCCGGTATTGCCGCTGGTAGGTTCAATGATGGTTTTTCCTTTTTTCAGCGCGCCAGTTTTTTCGGCGGCTTCGATCATTGCCAGGGCGATGCGGTCTTTGACCGAGCCAGTGGGGTTAAAACCCTCTAGCTTGGCAAAAATTTTGACATTGGGATTCGGGTTCAGTTTTTTTATTTCGACCAGCGGGGTATCGCCGATCAGATCAAGAATTGTATTCATATTTTAATAGGTTTTAAAATCCGGCTAACAAAAAACCTCTTTTGGCAAGAGATCGGTTTTGATTTAAAAAAACCAGTCCCTTACCAAAAGAGGCTTATACAGATGCAGCGTTTGTTTACCTTATCGTAGGCCATAAGTGTTCAATTAAAGCTTATCAACACTAAAAAAAAGTGTCAATCGCGTATCATACTGGCAAGCGGGCCGCGCCTGTGTTAAAATTCCCAAATGGACGGAAAAACCGCATAATTTTTTAAAAAATGAAAAAGCAAAATTTGGTTTTAGCTATTGTTGCCGGCATCGGAGTGGCTTACCTGGCAATGGGTTTCGTCAAAGACTTGGCCAGTAAATACGCCGAGGTTGGATTGGCGTCATATGCTGTTTTACCTTTGCTGGCAATTTTTGGGTTGTGGCTGGCTGAATTGGTCGGAAAAAAATTCCTATTCGTGCTGCAAGCGGCCAAGTTCGTGTTGATCGGAATCGTCGCCACATTGGTCGATCTGGGAGTGTTAAGCTTTTTAATGGGAATTACCGGCTTTGTCGCCGGTGTCGGTTACGCGGCGATGAAAGGCCTTTCGTTCGTAGTCGCGACCACGTTCAAATATCCTCTCAATAAGTTCATGGCTTTCGAGCAGAACAACAAGAAAGGCATAGTTAAGGAATATATCGCTTTTTTTGTCGTAACATTGATAGGTTTCGCGATTGATGTTGTCATCGCGACCAAGGTTGTCGCCGGCGGTCCGATGGCAGGATTATCGGGCAAATCATGGGGGATAGTCGGCGGGATCGCCGGCGCCCTGGTGGTGTTTGTTTGGAATTTTATCGGCTACAAATTCATCGTTTTTAAGAAATAAAAACTACGTTTTAATATACTTTTATGGCAAATTTGGTACTTTATCGTAAATACAGGCCGCAAACGTTTGCCGAGGTGGTAGGGCAGGAGCATGTAACGACCACGATCGAAAACGAGATCAAAAGCGGACATGTGGCGCACGCTTACTTGTTTTCCGGGCCGCGCGGCTGCGGCAAGACAACGACCGCGCGCATTATCGCCAAGGCCGTCAATTGTCTTAATCGAAAAGAAGGCCAGTCCGAACCGTGCAATGAATGCGCCAACTGCCTGGATATTACAGCCGGCCGATCCATGGACCTAATCGAGATCGACGCGGCGTCGCACCGGGGTATCGACGACATCCGGGAACTGCGCGAAGGCATTCGGTTTGTGCCGACAAAATCAAAATTCAAGGTTTTCATCATCGACGAATGCCACCAATTGTCAAAGGACGCCGCCAACGCATTGTTAAAGACATTGGAAGAGCCGCCGGCGCACGCCATTTTCATTCTGGCCACCACCGAGATCCACAAATTGATACCCACGATCTTGTCGCGCTGCCAGAGGTTTGATTTCCGCAAACTGCGCCTGCCGAAATTGGTGGAGCGCCTGCAGAAACTGGCGGACAACGAAAAGATAAAAGTGGAAAAAGCGGCTTTGGAATTGATCGCGTTAAATTCGGGCGGATCCGTGAGAGACGCCGAAAGTTTGCTGGGCCAGGCGCTTGTCTTTGCCCAGACCTCGGAAAAGGAAAAAGTGACCGCCCAAGACATTCGCGAATTGTTGGGCGTGGTGGAAAGCCAATCTATTGGAAATTTCGTCGACCTTATCGTCGCCAAAAAGACCGCCGAAGCAGTAGCGGCTCTCAATGATGTGGCTGACAAGGGCTATGACCTGCAAGAATACTGTAAAAGTCTGATTAGCTATCTGCGAGATGGCCTAATCTTGGGAATTACGGGCGCGAAAGGGCCAAATGACGGTGAATTGGTTACTGGTTTGACCGACCAGGAATTCGAAAAATTAAGGACCCAGACAACGGCTTTGGGTACTCCAAAATTGCAAAAGATCATCGAGTTGTTCCTGTCGGCCCAAGACCGCATAAAATATTCCCCGATCCCGCAGTTGCCGCTGGAACTTGCGATTATCAGCGCCTGTTCGATCCAATAATGCGACATTACCAAAAAACCGCCCCTTCGGAGGCGGTTTTGCTTTTACATCGCTTAAGCGAAATCAAAATTTCTATTAATTACGAATTAACTTTTTCCCGTGGTGGTCATTCGTAGTTTTCGTTGCGGATCCGGCAACGCTGGAAGCTGTCGAGATTACCGGTGCGGATGGTGCGTTGGCCACTGAAGATGTGGCGGATTGAACCGCTTCGCTTGGCATTGTCAATCTTCCTGCCTGAGCTGTAATCGCCTGGAATGCCGAAAACGAGGCAGTGTCGGAGCCTACCAGCCAATCGCATTCTTTGTTTTCATTAAACCATACCCAGCCGGCAATACCGTATTGGCTGACACCGGCGCCCATGTCCGCGATCCATTGCGCTTTCCCGGCCCCTTGACTAGACGCAGTCGAGAAGATATAAACCGGCTTGTTGTACTGTTTAACCGTGCTTATAGGTGCGGAAAAAACCGATTGCCAGCTTTGCCAAGGATTGCCGAAGTTAAAACCGCTAATGCCGACATAATCCACATAGGCATCGCCCGGATAATAAGCAGAGATCGCGTTAGCCTTGGTATCGGGAACAGACTCATTGTTTACGTCCCAGCCGAATTTGACGTTCGATGAAAGAGTGAAGAATTTGTGCACATAACGCCAGGCATTGATCATTTTTTGCGGCGTATTGCCGCCGACGGTTCCGCCCCAGATATCCCAGTTGCCGTTCATTTCGCCAAACGGCACCAGGATCACTTGACCGCCATAGTTCTTGGCGCTCGCGGCAAACGATGCCAGGTAGCCGTCCCACTGGCCCGAAAGGATGCTATCATAGTCGACCGACGGTTCCCAGAACACCAGCAGGGTTTTGCCGGTATTGGCAACGGCCGCTTTATATTCCGTCGGAAAGTCATCGTCATTGCCCCAACCGGTGAAAACCGCCTGGATATTGGCTGGATTTCCAACCAGCGATTCGAATCGAGAAATATTGCCGTCGCCAAGGTAGACCCCCCATTGCACGCCGGCTGCCTCGCAACGATGGACGGATAAAACGATTGACAGCAGAAAAGTGGTAAAAGCCAATATTTTTATCTTTAACATAATTATTTTGGGGAGGATACGCTATCGATTGTTAAGTTTTTTGAAACCTTGCAAAAAGCTTTTTTGCTTTTTGTTCGAACACCGGAGCAGCGCGCAGACGTAGGGCCCCTGTGCCGCGATTCCATTTTTAGCTGCAATCTACGATGTCTAAAGACATTAAATCCCTTTCTCTGCGAAAGGGGATGGTCGTAGCATGCGACTGTTCTGTTGAATAACGGGCATATCCGTTCCAATGCGAAACTTTCCATCCGGAATATGCCAATGTTGCCAGCCTAGCAATGCGTAGTAAAAAAATCAATAACAACATCCCGTTATCTGTGGATAAGTCTTAAACCCGCGCTATTGCGTCTAGTCGATGATTTGAGTCACATTTAATTGTATGATACAAAACGTGAAAGCCTATGTTTCGGGGTCGTCTAATGGTAGGACATGTTTCTGTGACTTGGAGTAATCAATAGCATCAACCCCGGACATAAAGATATCAACCCAAGCGGCCAGCCGCGCTGATCTTGACAAATAATGCAATTTATTTTAATAATTAGGAAGTTGGCGGGAGGCCTTTGTTTGACAACAGAAGAAAAGATTGACCCAAATTTGTCGATGTTGTTGTCCCAGCTGATGATCTTTGGGGCTGCGACACAAAAAATGATCCAAGGTTCGCATATCCATTCATTTGCTATTGTTTGGCCAGGCTTGCCATGCAAAAAAAGAGAGGCGATTGAAACCTTCCTTGGGACCAAATGCAACCATTTATTGATCGCAAATTGGGTCCAGGAGCACTCAACAAATTTAGATCGAGCCAACGTCTTTAGATACGCCTCTTCCGGTTCCGATGAATTGGAAAGCAAACAAATCTCAATCCAAGAGGCGCCGACTGACATTGGCGGATGCATCGATTTTTTGGTGAAAAACTCCACGGGCAAATCTATCGCAATATGCGCGACTATCGATGTCTTACCAATGATTTGCTTAGCTTTGTATAAGGCATTGTATGACGGCAGGAAGTTCTTGCGAGTTATTCCGGTGCCAATCATGGTTCCCAAGGGCTCTAGGCCGGTCAGCTTTGCACTCAAAGGACTCGAAGAAAACAATCCTGGTTTAATGCATGATCGCGGAGAGGGCGCGACTCCAGATGATATTGCCGAGGTCCTGTATTTGGGAGAGGTTTAGTGATACGCCAAGCATTCTGTCGGGCGTTTTTTATTTCTTTCAACAATTAAATTTTCTTTTTTATTAGGCTCGAAATTCCATCTATCGTTGAGCGATATAATGATTTAAAGCAGACTTAAATAGGTTTAACCAGCTTTAAACTTGAATTTGCCTAATTTTAAGGTATAATAAATTCCGTTCGACTATATTGCGGGGTCGTCTAACGGTAGGACATCGCCCTTTGGAGGCGAGTATTCAAGGTTCTGCGCCAGAGGCGCACCCGCCTCAGGCGGGGAATCTCATCCGAAAGCGGGTGTGGGTTCGACATACTAGTAATAATTTATGAATGTATGTACGTCTACGTTTTGAGAAGTATAAGCCACGGGAACCGATATATCGGGCAAACTGAAAATATTGTCAAACGCCTTGAGGAACATAACCAAGGTAAATGCCGATATACATCAGGCCGGCGGCCATGGGAATTGGTCTACAAAGAAAAAGCTACATCAAGAAGTGAGGCGCTGGAACGCGAGCATTTCTTGAAATCAGGACAGGGCAGAAAGTTATTAGACGCAATTTTAAAATAGTTTTTGCGCAAAGCTGCGGGATCGTCTAACGGTAGGACATCGCCCTTTGGAGGCGAGTATTCTAGGTTCGAATCCTAGTCCCGCAGCTTTAAGCAAAAGCAAGGTTCTGCGCCCCTAGCACATGAGCCTCACAGGCTTACTCAAGCATGAAAAACGACTTGATTGACGATCATTTGATGCACATCGTCAAAAACACCAGCCTTTGCAAGGACCGGTTTGGTTAAAAAACAGATGGCTTTTGGGAAGAAAATGGAAACCAAGAGACTAATCAACCGTTCCAAACCCGCAAAAAATGCAGAGATCTAATCTCCGCATTTTTTATTAAATTCATTCCAATCGAATTCATTTGCCGTGCCGTATCCCGGTTTGCAGTTGTTTTCCCAATATCGCGACCGAGCATTCGTTTGTCCCGGAACAGCTAAACAAATAGCTCAAATTATTGCGGGCCAATGTTTATCAGCGATATCGTATAATTTAATTTGACGGAAAAATAAGTTTTGATAATATTGAATAAACAGTTTCATAATCTATGGAAAAATCGCAAAATCCAATTAAAAATCCGATATGGCAAATAATTTACCCGATCAATATCGCGAAGCGTTGAATGAATTGAACGAAAACCAGCTGATTGAGCTTAATAAACTTATTGTTGCCAAGATCAATCTTTTTGGCCGGGCGCGCCAACTTGGCGCAATGACTCGATTTAACGCGGGCGACCGCGTGTGTTTTATAAACAATGGACAAAAAATGTTTGGATATGTTGAGCGCTTAAATCAGAAAAGCGTCAGTTTGCGTTGCGATGACGGCGGCCGTTGGAAAATATCGCCCTCGTTACTGGAAAAAGTTGATGAGCGGCAGAAATATAGCGGAAATTCAAACAATTAGCAAAGTGCGAATACAGAGTCTGACTCTGTGTTTGTGCGAAAGGGGGCGATTAGTATGTATTAAAATATATACTTAGTATATACTAATCAACTTTAACGATTATGGTCAAAAAAATTTCCAAAAACAACATTCGCAAGCTCACCCGCCTGGGAAAATTTTCCCTGGCAATCACCCTGCCCAAGGATATTTTGAGCGAGCTTGGCTGGAAGGAAAAACAAAAATTGGTTGCCACCAAGCGCGGCAAAGGCATCCTGATCACCGACTGGATAACGTAAACAACCACCCCGCAGGGGTCGGACACCCGCATTTTTTTGTTACGAAATTTGCAAGAATTACTATCAAAAAAAATATTAAACATTAACATGCAATTACCTAAAGAAATAGATACTAACAAAATTATTAAAAAAGATGCTGAAAATATAAATCGCATCCTGCAAGAAACAAATAAACATTTGGGTAAGTTGCAAAAGAATGATCCTTTAGGTTATTTTGTTTTGTCATGGGGCTTAGTCGAAGCTTCTTTGCCTGGTTTGATAAGATTAATTTTTCATAGGTTGTCTTTAAAAAATATTCCAAATTTGGAAAGAATGAGTATGTCTCAATTGATTAAATGTTATTACTTCGTTAGTCAAGATGAGGAATTATATAAAAAACTAGTAGAAGGCAATAATTTGCGTAATAAAATTCTTCACGAAATATACAATAATTATGATGGAAATGAGCTCAGAAAGAGTTGCGTTTTCGTTACGGAAAATATTTTTTTTCCTTTGTTGGACAGACTGGAGGGTAAACATCCGATTCCAGTTTTAACGCTTTATGCAAATGGATGGAACGATTGCCGCGCTAGAACTATAAAGCGGTTAGAGCGTCTGAAAGAAACGTACAGAAAAGAAGCTTCATAAGAGATAGTCGGGAATCCAATATTGAACAAAGCCGTTCCAACGTCATCCCAGGCGACCAGCCGTGGCTTGGTGTCGTTAAAATCGCCAAGGGGGCGGTTTTTTGGTAGGATGGAGTAATATAAGATAAAAATATGGCAAAAAATAATTTTTCGGTTGACGAGGCTAAAGTTGTTGGGGAATCGTTGGGGGTTGATTGGAGTGCGTTTGATGTTGAGCAATTCAGGATGGGCATGGATGTGGAATTGGAGCATGGCCGCCGCGACGCGCGGACGAACGTAACCAATGACGATCCGGTAATGACGGGCAAAATCGCGCTGGCTCATTTAAACGAGCTGCCGAATTATTACACCAGATTGGAAAAAATGGAGAGCGAAGAGAAACCGAAGATTTAGGCCCAAAACCAATATTTCTATACTTGCCATAAAGCCGTTCCAATGTTGTCCCGGGTAGCCGCGTCCAAATGATCGAAGTTCTACCTTGATCTCTTATAAATGGAGCGCGAGTAAAAAAGGGCTGGCAATGTTAAGCACGCCACCGCGAATTGAGACTCAATCGATCTTTTCCCGGGTGGATTCTTCTAACCCTTTTATTGACGCGCATTAGCACATAAATAAAACTGCCATACACTAAAGATCTCTAATACACTTGGGTACAACCTGTCATCCATACAGGTGAGTACTATTGCTTTTTCTTTGCTTATTTTATCACCTTTACGCAAAGATTTTTACATCAATCATTTTTTATTGTCGATGACGACGCTGTGTTTTGAAGTTTCGTAACTTGTCAGATGTCTTACTTCTGCTGATTTTAGATTCGGCAATCTCTCAAAGAATTGCGATGATATATCGCATTGGAAGCGGCAGATAAATCAATATATATTTCTTAATCGAAGTTCCCCGCCATGGCAGGACCAGAGGATGCTTCATCTGGACTCCTCATTAATTTTGTTCCACCTAGCCAAGGCGGGGTGGCCTAAAATTAATAAAATACTTATGAAAATTTGTAATGGAATATTTAGTATCAAAATGATATTAAAGATATAGTTGATCAAGGTTTAACCTCGATCATTTGTTGTGTTTATAACTAAACTGTAAATACTTTTATTTTCTAAATGTATTTCGATACCGCAGGGTGTAACAAACTATAAAAATGAAGTTTTTTTAATTATCTATATATGTACATAAAACAAATACGATACGCGCCGGTCGTTGCCACCGCTCTTTTTTGCGCCATGCTTTTACTGGCGGGTTTTTACGATTCGAGAAAAGTGATAATTCGGGAAAGCAGACAGGATACCGGATCTGACGCGGTTTTTCGGAATATCGCGCTGGCATACGCCAATATTTCCCAATCGGTCACGGAGCGTTTGAATTTGGGCCGGTTTTTCGAAAGCGAAAATAACACTTGGCAATCCTTGAAACAATCGCTGTTGGTGTTTGGCCAGACGGAAGCCGCAAATGTTTCTTTGGATGTCAGGCCGGTTGCTTTTGCCGCGGTCGGCAATATCGCTTCCCAAGGCGAACCGGTTGCCGCCGCGAGCGCGCCAGCCATCGCGGAAACTTCTACCAGCCAAATGCCGGCGGCGACGGTTGCCGCCCCCGATAAAAAAACCGCCAATTATAAAATTTTGATCATCGGCGATTCGTTTATGGCGGCGGGCGGAGGAATGGGCGATCCGCTAGAAAAGACGCTTTTGAATTTCAAGAATGTTGCGGTCGCGCGTTTCGGGAAAGTTTCCAGCGGCTTGTCGCGCCAGGATTTTTTCGACTGGCCGGCCTTTGCCAAAAAATTGATTGCCCAGAATAATCCTAACGTGGCGATCATGATGTTTGGCTCCAATGACGACAAACCCATTATCGACAGCAATGGCCATGTGATTGCTTCGTGGGGCAGCAAGAGCTGGGACAGCCAGTATAGCGCGCGAATCGACCAGATGCTGGATATTTTCAAAGACCAGAAGGCGGAGGTTTTTGTCATCGGCATGCCGTGGATGAAAAACGCGAAGTTGTCGCAAAATATAAAGCACTTCAACTCGCTCTATCAGGCGGAAACCGCCAAATACCCAAACGCGCATTTCATTTCCTCTTGGGACTTGCTCTCCGACAAAAACGGCAATTATACCAATTATTTAACTGACAAAAACGGGAAACAAAGATTGATCCGCACCGCCGACGGCGTCCATCTCCAATACTTTGCCGGCTACGTCGTGAGCGATGCCATTGCCGCGGATATGGAAAAATATTTGTCTTTGCAAGGCAAATAGTTTTTAAAAAAGATCGCGTCCGACTTTGACGGAATCGCATCGAACCGGTCGGACGAATTTCCTAATTGTAATTATTGGTTTTTCGATAGGTTTCAACATTGTCCCGGATGGTCAGCGGAATGACTCGGTTTTATAATAAAAGATGGGCGAATTATTTAATAATACCCATCATCTGCGCTACAACGAAAAGCACCGCAATGACCGCAATAATAGATTTTACCGCCGCGAGACGATAATTTTTAGCACGGTATGCCGGTCTTACGATCAATACGATTGCCATAACAAGCATGACAATATAGAAAAGTACAAATGACTTATCGTCCAAGGTCTCATCTCCTCGGACAAAAAGGAATTACCTGCAGGGGTGGGACCCCTGCGTTTTGAAATATGATTTTATGAAATTTTGTATTAATATCAAAATAATGGAAACAAAAGGAAAAATCATCCTGGCAATAACAGTAATAATTTTATCGGCTCTGGCTTTTTGGGGCGGCTGGTATTACGGTCATTTTACGGTGCCAGCCGGACACGGATGCAAATCAGAGCCAATGAGGCAGAACGGTTTTAAGTTTGTGCGGCCGTTGCTGGTTTGCGACACCAATTCGCAAAAGGATCTGCGAGACTTGGCGCCGCTGCAAAAAAATTTGCAAGACATCATTACTGAAGAAACAAAAAACGGCGATATCACGGATGCTTCGGTTTATTTCCAGGATTTTAATTCCGACGGCCGGATCGACATAAACCCCGATGAACAATTTAACGCCGCCAGCATTGGCAAGGTGGCAATTATGATCGCGGTTTTAAAAATGGCCCAAGACGACCCGGGAGTCCTTAGCCAAAAAATTAAAAACGGCGGCGGCGATGATGCCAACGCCAGCCAAGAAATTAAGCCGGCCGACTGGGCAAAAAACGGCCAAATTTACACGGTCGGACAATTAATTACGCTGATGATTAAAAATTCCGATAACAACGCGTTTAGCTTGCTGGAATCGTACGCGTCAACGGCGCAACTGGGCATTGTCTTTAAGGATTTGCAGATACCGTTCCAATTTGATCCCAAACAACCAGAGCTTTATGATTTTATCACTACCAAGGAAATATCTTATCTTTTTCGCGTACTCTACAATGCCACTTATTTGAATAACGATTTATCCGACGAGACGCTGGCCATTTTGAATAGTTGCGATTATAAAAACGGCCTTGTGGCAGGCGTGCCCAGCGGCACCGCCGTGGCCCACAAATTCGGATTGAAAACATATGTCAATGATTCTAATCAGGTAGTGAAGCGCGAACTGCACGATTGCGGGATAATTTACCACGATAAAAACCCGTATCTTTTGTGCGTAATGACCAAGAGCGCTTCGCCCATCCCCAACATCGAAAACACAATAAAAAAAATTTCTTCGGCAGTTTACCAATTCCAAGACAAACGTTAGCCCATATAATACATTTGACTAAAGACGGAAAAAAATCAAACATCGTTCCAGGCGGCCAACCATTGACAATACCACATTTGCGTGATATCGTTTTTGTATCATATTGTATGGAAAAAGGAGGCTTGTAAAGAAATGTTGCAAAAATTTTTCTGGTTCCTTTTTGGCAATAATCGGAAAGCAAGCCAAGGAAGAATTATCATCGCCCTTAATAAAGCGGGCTGGGGAAAGTTAACAAAGCCGGAGCAGTTGTTGGTTCTTTGCGGGTTATCAAATAGAGAAATCGGACAACTCCGTGATATCTTTAAAGATTAAGGCATTAGCCTTTTTTATTTTACTTAGCCATTGTTATCTACACAGGAAGCCAGCATTGCGCAAAATAGGTGCTGCGCCAGGACGTACGCGATCCTAGCCCGCAACCATTGACAATACTATCTAAATATTGTATTGTTTTGTTATGATTTGTTCTACAAGATTGGTCGAATGGGGTGCGTGCAATGGATAATAATTGGTGGCTTATCGGAGGTGGGTTATTTTTTATTATCTGGTTTGCGATCACGGACGAATCAGATTGGATCGGCAGGATTGACCGCTGGTCTGTAATGCATGGTTATGCGACAATAGTTGTTGACCCATCAAGATCCCTTTCGGCATGGAAGCGGCCGATAATCATCGATGATATGATGGGGGCATATTATCATGGATGGTTACTGCGGACAGGTGTGATTTTTTGGAAAACAGTAATATTTATCGCAGGATATATTCCTGCCGGGTATTGCTGGATCAAATTTTTCACGCATTGAGTAACTAAAATTTGTATAGTCGCGAGAAGAACAATATCTTCTTGCTTTTTTTTGCACGGGTGTTCCAATTTTAATAATCACCGCGAAATTTTTGAAGCCTGACATCAATAATTTAATACTTACCTTAAGGACCAAAGGTAAGGAGAAGAACGTATGTGTTAATTTTTTAAGGAATAATCCGCAAAAAATCGGCGCGGGGAGTTGTAAATACTTTTATTTTATTAATCGCGCTGACGCGCGGGGTATTAAAATTTGATTAATAAAAAAAGGCCTAATTAACGGCCTCTGCAAATCTGCTGCCAGCGAGCCTGCATCGCTTTATCACGCCTCTTACAAGGTTCGAGGTATCGTCTTTGGTTATATGATGAAAGAATAGTTGCACCTATAACCGACAGGGAAGCCGTGATGGCCACAAGCCCATAACTGAATCCATTTAGATCAATCCACGTGGCACCGCTGCATATAACCCAGAACATGAATGCCAATCCCGAAATTACAAAAATCGCCATCACGGCTATGAACGCGGGCCAATTAACATCGCCATAGGTCATTTTTTCACCTTTTAAGAGCTATATTATTTGATAGTAATGATTAATTGTATTTGAGTCAATTGTAATGCAGTAATTAGCTCTATCCAAGTTCAGGCCTCGGAAATTATAAAATTTTAAAATATTATTTAGCAATACGGTTCCCATGGCGTCCCAGGCGGTCAGCCCTTGACAATACCACATCAATGTGGTATGTTTAGTTTTGGAGGTCCCAATGATGGATCAAGAGTCAGAAATAAAAAAATATTTTGAAGGCAAAATCGAGGTAGAGACAACTGAAGATGCAAATATCATAAGACATCCTGCTAATTGCGGTATAGAGATAATACCGTATGGTGACGGCAGAATAACGGTAATATTCTCGTTAATAAGAAAAAAGGATAATGTTTTAGAGAAGAAAGTTCTTTCATTCTTGAAGGCGGGTCCGCTGGATTTCCGAGCAGAAAACAGGTGAAGGTTAGGAATTTAATCTTAATCTTTTTTTATTTAGCATTGCCGTTCCAGCATCGGTAGGCGGCCAGTCAATAATTTTTTACAAATTTAGTCCAGAAATCGACTTTTTGCAGAAAAATAACAGTGATTGCAACTACCTGTAATATTCGGCTCAATTAGTTAACAAAGCCAAAGGCGCAAACTCCGGCTTAGGCCGGGGCAGTTGACTAAAATAATTATTTATATTATAGTTATTATTGGTGATAAAATGGATTATACGCTGGCGATATTTGTTGGTGATCTGACTAATAGAAATTTCTGCATAGCAATATTGGCAATTCTGATGAGCGCCCTGATGATTACGGGAGGAATAGTTTACGCGATAAGGAAAAATGCGAAACATGTCTTGGACCGTAATTTTTACATCGCGGGACTCTTCGAGGATGCAGCTCGGCACTATACAATACTGGCACTAGCGATTTTTTTATCAGTTGGTTTAAAATCAATGAGTAGCTCGCCCGTGAATGAACCAAATTACGCGATATTGCTTGGTTGGGTATGCGCAGGATTCGTCCTTATATTCGGCGTTGTTGCACTGGTATATAACTACCGTCCAAGGGCTGCCTAGAAAAGCTTTTCTGCGCAGTTTTTTTATAATTTGTTACACCTTGCGGAAGGCCGCAGGGAATACCAAAATCAATATTAAAATATATGTCGGAAAAATTAAATCCGGAAAATTATTACGAAAATTATAGAGGTTGGAATCTTGGACTTTTGTTTGCGCGGATAAAAGGGATGGAATTGCCCCGGGATTCGCAAAAAACGATGTGGGAAAAAGATAAGGTTAAA
>Ga0182027_10007975_pt1 | contig 15500 bp, 11 predicted proteins | sample 712E1DmetaG_FD_121300 | JGI IMG/M metagenome (GOLD analysis project Ga0182027, IMG submission 121300) | Permafrost microbial communities from Stordalen Mire, Sweden - 712E1D metaG (Illumina Assembly) | ecosystem: Environmental > Terrestrial > Soil > Wetlands > Permafrost | place: Sweden...
AAAACAGTCCAATCACTCCAAAAGTATCGCCCTCAATCAATCCTGGACGTTTCTCTACTTGACTCATTTTTCGTGTTCTTGGTGGTTCTTTCAAAAGAGGGGGGTTTTTCAGCAGAATCAACAGTCGACATTTGACGCCTTGCCACAATCCCCCTTCGGCGAGGCTGTGCCGTTTGATTCCCCTTGAAAGAGCTATCCACCTTCGCTGAGCCTACGGCGGACAGGCTGCCCTCAAACGTCAGACTCGCCGAAGCCCCGCAGTCAGCCTTCACGTAAAACGTGGTGAACGTCGTGAAGTCGCCGGCTTCCAGCTTGCGCCCGTTTTGCCCCCGCAACATGGAATCCACCGCCATCACCACCAGAAACTGGCGCATTTTTACCTGTCGTGCTGCTTTTCGGCGCTGCTTTTGCGCTTGACTTGCCGGGCGCGGGGTGGCTCAGTGGGCCGGCCAGCCCGGCTATGCATAATGCCTTGATGATTTTAGCGTTTTGGTCAATCGCTTTCGTGACGCTCTGCTCTGCCCTGGCGCTCCTGAACATCTTTTACGGCGTGATCGGGAATGATCTGTTTTTGCATGGCGCCGGCAAGGAAGCCGGCATCGCCGCCGCCGCCTCTCTGGTCGAGGGAGGAGGCGTCTGGCTGATCGTGCATTATGTGCCTTCCGCTGCCCGCGCTCTGGTCGTTCCCCTCATCGTCGTCGTGCTGATTTACAAGGTGGGCCACTTTGAAGACTGGAACACGGGCGATGCTCTTTTCCTCCTGCTCTTCCAGGTGGTGATCGGCTTTTTTGCCGCATCCCTGCTGGGCGGCCGTTTCGAGTCGGCTTTCTTTATCCTGGTCATGTTTGGAATCATGTTGGGCGTCATCAGTTTTTTCACCAAGAACTTGTGAGTTTTCCAACTTGAACCTTTGGGTTTTCCGTCTAACTTTGGGTGTGCGCCACGCACGCGCCATGCCTCAAAACGATCGCGATACGCTGGTGGATTTGCCCCAAGGGCTGCGCCGGCAATTTGAACAGGCCGCGCAGCGCCTCTGGCGCGTCGAAACCGCGACGGCCGCCGGCGGCATTGCGGCCAGCCTCCTCTTTTCGTGGCTGGCGGTTTTTGTTTCCGACCGGCTCTGGGAAACTCCGGTCTGGCTGCGGGTCGTTATTTTCCTGTGCGGACTGGGCGGGGCGGCGGCGGCCATCCTGGCCTGGGCGCGCCATTGGGTTTGGCGCCGCCGCGACCTGCGGGCGCTGGCGGCCTTGGTGCAAAAGAAGTACCGGCGCCTGGGCGACCGGCTGCTGGGCATCGTGGAGTTGGCCAACGAACAGGAGCACCTGTCCAATTTTTCCCCCGCGCTTTATCATGCCGCCATCACGCAGGTGGCGGAAGAGGCGGAGAAGTTCGATTTCCGCCAAAGCGTCAACGCGCGTCCGGCCAAGAACTTCGGCTGGACGGCGGCGGCCCTGGCGCTCTGCCTGCTCGCCGCCTCCCTGGCGCTGCCCCAGGCCAGTGGGAACGCCTTCTTGCGGTGGATTGAACCGGGCGCAAACGTCCCGCGCTACACCCTCGTCGTCCTGGACGGATTCCCGCGGGAAATGGTCGTGCCGCACGGCGAGCCGTTCGAGATTTCCGGCACGGTCCGCTACCGCTCCTTTTGGAAACCGTCGCGCGTTCTGGCCGGGTTCGGGCGGCAGGCCGGGATCCAATCCGCCGCGCAGTCGGGCACAGTTCGCCTGCAAATTCCCGGACAGATGGAAGAGGGCGTTTTGAAGGTGCGGGTCGGCGACGCGCTGGCGCAGGTGGCGATCCTGCCCAGCCACCGGCCTTCGTTGCAGCAGCTTTCCGCCTCGATTCACTGGCCGGATTATTTGCGGTATCCCGACGAGGCCCAGCCTGTGCAGGGCGGGACGTTTCGGGCGCTGGAAGGGAGCCGGGTGAGTTTTGTCGGAACGGTCAGCCGTCCGCTGGCCGCGGCGTCCATGCAAGGCGGCGGGCCAAACCCGGTCCCGCTCAAAGTGGAAGGCCCGGCTTTTGCGACCGAACCCGCCGAAGCGCCGGCCGAAGGCGAGTTGGTTTTCAATTGGCGCGACCAGTTGGGTCTGACCAACGCTTCGCCCTGGCGGCTGGCCCTCCAACAGGAAAGCGACCAGCCGCCGCTGCCCGACCTGCCGGACCAGCCGCGGACGTCCGCCATTTTGGCGGGCGACGTGATGCGCATCCGCGCCGAGGCCCAGGATGATTTCGGCGTGCGCGAACTGGGTTTGACCTGGGAGGTGGTGGCCGAGGCCGGGCAGCCGGAGAGCTTGTCAACGGAGATCAAGGCCGAATTGCCTTCCTCCCAGCAAAAGAAGGTGGAAGACATTTTTCTCTGGAGTCCCGCTCTCTATCGGATACCGGCTGACTCCACCGTGGAATTGCAGGGATTTGCGCAGGATTATTTTCCCAAGCGCGCGCGCACCCGCACCGGCTCTTATGCCATCCGCGTTCTCAGCGCGGAATCCCACGCCGAGATGTTGCGCCAGGACTTGGAGGCGCTCATGGCCCAGATCGAGGACGTTACGCGCCTTCAGGAAAAAATCGTCTCCGACACGCGCGAGGTCAAAGAATCCACCAACGAATTGACCGGCGCGCAACCCTTCGCCCGCCTCACCCAGAGCCATGAAGAGCAACAGCAAAACGCGCAGCGCCTGGCGGAATTGGGCCGCCAGGGCGAGGACACCGTGCGCGAAGCGATGAAGAACTCGCTGATTCCCGAAGATACCATCCGGCAGTGGAGCCAGACCTTGCAACAGTGGCAGGAGTTGTCCGCGGAAAAAATGCCCGAGGCCGCCCGCGCCTTGATGTCCGCGGCCCAGGATGCCAAGCCCCGGCAACCGCCGCAAAGCGCCCCTTCACCGGATCAGGCTTCGCCATCGCCGCAGGCGCGCAACGATGGGAGGGAGGGCACGAATGGGAGCAATGGCGGGGCGCGGAATCCGCAATCGCCGCAGGCGCGGAACGATGGGAGGGAGGGCACGAATGGGAGTAATGGCGGGGCGCGGAATCCGCCATCGCAGCAGCCGGATGCCAAAGCACAGGAGGAGGATGCCAAAAGACTCCAGCAGGAATTGGCGGAAGCGGAGAAACGCGCGGAGGAAGTCCTCGAGGCCCTTCGGAAAATGGAGCAGAACGCCAACCAGAACCTGGATCAATTGCAGGCCCTCACCCTGGCCGAACGCTTGCGCAAGGTCGGCGACGAGGAAAAAGGATTGGGCGGCCAGTTGACCACCAATCTAGCCGACACCATCGGCCTGCCGCCGCAGGATTTGCCGGAGAAATTCCAGCGCCTCAACACCGCCTTCGTCGAGCAGCAGGGCGGCGCCCATGATGAATCGGCGGCGTTGCAGGCTGAAATCAGCCGCTTTTTTGAGCGCACCCAAAAGCCCAATTACGGAAAGGTCAGCCAGGACATGAAGGAAACCCGCGCCGCCGATGAGTTGGACCGGATCGGCAGCCTGATCCAAAGCAATATCGCCGTTCAATCCACGTTAGACCTGGCCAACTGGTCCGCGCGTTTTCAGAAATGGGCCGACGACCTCCAGCCCAAACAGGACCCGTCGCAAGCCGGCCAGTCGCAATCCGGCAGCGCCCTGGACCTGAGCCGGCAATTGATCGCCCTGCTGCGCCTGCGGGAAAAGGAATCCACCCTGCGCGACCAAACGGGCGTCCTGGAATGGAGCAAGGACAACACCGCCGATTACAAGGAGCAGGCCGGAGCGCTCGCCGCCACGCAGGAAAACCTGGGCCAGGCCCTGGCCCTCATTCACAAGGCCACTCCGTTGCCGGCGCTGGGTCCGCCCTTCGATCAAACCGCCGCTTCCATGCAAGAAGCGCAGGCGCTCCTGGCCAAACCCCAGACCGACGCCGTGACGGACGGCACCGAGGCCAGGTCCGTGGACGAGCTTTCCGATCTGATCAACCTGATCAATGAGCAAGCCCAGCGCGGCCAGCAACAGCAACAGCAGCAGCAACAGCAGGAACAAGCCGGGGGCGCCAGCGCCGAAGAAATGGCTTTTCTGACCCGCCTGATGCGCGGCAGCAGCCAAAACGGCCCTCCGGGCATGCAACCCCAGGGCCGCGGCAACCTGGCCGGCGGAACGACTGACCGGGAGGGCCGCCCCGTCACGGGCGACGCGGGGGGCCGGGGCGCGGCCGGGCGCATAGTCAACAAAGCGGCGGGTGTCATCCAGAATGCCCCCGCCGAGTTCCGCGACGCCCTGGAGAACTACTTCCACAGCGTCGAAAAACTCAAGAATTGACAATTCCTCTTTCCGAGGAGCGCGTGAGTGGGAGTCAGGACTGCTCGATTGGGCTTACGACCGGTAAATAGAGTGCGTCCCGACGTTGGTTGTCACAACCGTATCGCCGTCCAGGTAAAAAGTAATTCGCAAATCTCCTTCTACAACCACCGCATAAACCGTGCGGCCAAAAATAGCGGACAAAGTGTGAATCTTGTGGGTGCCCAACCGCGAGTCAAATGGGTTCAGCTTGAATATACGCCAAACACGACGTACTGAGGCCCATTGTTCCCGCGGCAATTTGTTAAAATTGCGCCAAAATTGTGGCTGGGCAACGTAACGATAAGCTTTCAAATTGGCGGACGGTCAAAATGCTCGTCCCGAATCTCGATGCCCCGGCCATCTTCGGCTTCCTCGAAACCAATCCAGACATCTTCTGGCACCTCTGGATGCGCAAAACGCCGCAATTGCCGTACCAGCGCCTTGAGCGTGGACGGAGAAAGCTCCTGCAGCGCCCCCCGGATGATGCGCACGCGGTCCGTTTCCGGCAGCGTCTTTAGTTCGTTTTCCAAGATGTCGGCCTTCATACCGTTAATGTTGCTGATTTGAGGCGGCGGCGCAACCAAAGTTTGGGAGTTCATCTTTTTTGTGTTCATCTTTTTTGTGTTCATCTTTTTTGCTGCTTTTTCCAGCGCGCCGGCCTACATTGCGGAGGTGTGGCTGAAGAAATGTTTTTCAACGAAGTCTAACTTTGCGCGGTGAAGATTGAACCTTGAATTTTAACCCCGCCATATTGTTGCTCGCGCTCGCCGGCCTGGTCCCCGGCGGGGCGCGCGCGCAACCGGTCTTCACCGGCCCGGCCGAGATTGTGCCCGAGCAGGTGGACCGCATGTACGTCAAGGGGATGGATTACCTGGCCCGCACGCAATTGCCCGCCGGCAACTGGGCGGATGCAGGCCCCGGTCCGGCGGCCATCCCCGCCCTGGCGGTGGTCAGCCTGCTGGCGCACGGGGACGACCCGAACTTCGGCCCCTACTCGCAGGCCATCCGCCGCGGCCTGGATTTCCTGCTGAAACAACAGGACCCAAAAACCGGCTACATCGGCCCGACGATGTACAACCACGGCTTCGCCACTTTGGCCCTGGCGGAATCTTACGGCGCGGTCAACGACGACCGGCTGGGGCCGGCTTTGCAAAGGGCCGTCCGGCTGATCCTGACTTCCCAGGCGGGCAACGCCTCGAAGGCCTGGCGTTATTCGCCCGAAGCCAAGGACGCCGACACCACGGTGAGCGGCGCCCAAATGGTGGCGCTGATGGCGGCGCGCAACGCCGGGGTGCCGGTTCCCGAAAAGAACATCCAGGACGGCCTGCGGTTCTATTACTCCGTCCAGACGCCGGATGGCGGCATCGGCTACATTTCCCCCACGGCGCCCAACGCGACGCGCACGGCCATTGGATGTGTGGTCATGGCGCTGGCGAAGGAAAAAGACTCGACGGCCTTCAAGTCGGCCTTCCAGTTTCTGAAGAGCGCCGGCAATGACCCGGTATATCCGGCCTATTTTCGCTACTACGCTTCGCAAGCGTTCTTTCAGGCCTCGACGGATGCCTGGAATAATTGGAACCACGACAACATCAATACGCTGCGCGCCAGCCAGGCCGCCGACGGCAGTTGGCACGGAACGTACGGGGCAACTTTTGAGACCGCCGCCTCGCTTCTCTCTTTGGCGTTGAATTATCGCTACTTGCCGATCTATGAGCGCTGACGCCGTTGCGCCGCTCGTATCGCGACCATGAAATCTCGACGCATCTTTGGCAATTCTTCCGGGAGCGCGGGTGTCCTCGTCCGCCGTGTCCGGCGTCCCGCCGGGCACATCCATTCTCCATTCTCCATTCTCCATTCTCCATCCGCGCTTTACTTCCTGGCGCTTTGCTTCTGCCTGGCAACGCCCGCCTATTCCGCCGCCGCGGCGGAGGCGGAGGCGGCTCCGGCATCGGCGGATCTGTTGCAGTTTCTGGACGGCACGATTCTGCACGGCGCTCTCCAAAGTGTGGATGCGGCGCGCGGGCTGCGCTGGGAGCATCCTGAGGCGAATGCGCCGTTTGATTTAATGCCCGCGCATGTTGATTTCGTCCGCTTCCCCAAGGCCAGGTCTTTGGTCCTGACGCCGTCCTGCCATATTCGGTTCGCCGGCGGCGACGACTTGTTCGGTTCGCTGGTTTCGCTGGATGGCGGGACGCTGGAATTCAACACCTGGTTTGGGGGGACGATGAGAATCCCGCGCGCCGCCGTCCAAACCATCACCTTCCTGCCCAAGAACTATTCGATTGTTTATGAAGGGCCGGCCGACGCGTCCGGCTGGGTGATCACAGGCGGAAAGCCGAACGTCGTCACCCGGCAGATGCTCGTCAACGGGAACATCATCGTCGTGGGCGGAGGCCAACTGGTGATTGCGGAGTCGGAGGACGTGGCCCGGAGCGGCCCGCCCGGCCCGCCCAACTGGCTTTATCGGGACGGCAGCTTTGTCACCGCCGGCGCCAGCGCCCTGGGCCGCAATTTCAACTTGACCGGCTCCTCCACCATCGAATTCGATCTGGCCTGCAACGGCCCTTTTAATCTTCTGTTGGGCTTTTACAGCCCGGCGCTGGACCGGATTGAGGTGAACAACAAGTCCCTCGTGGTCGAGTTGGACGGCAGCCAACTCACCCTGGTCCGGGCCGGCCCGGTGCCTTCCGCGGAGTCGCGCAGCGTCAGCTTGACCAATTGGGACGCGGGCAGCAAACCGGCCCGCCTCACCTTCCATTGCAACCAGGAAGAAGGCAGCCTCGCCGTGCTGGTGGATGGCGTGGAGGTCAAACGCTGGACGGACCTCGGCAGCTTCAGCGACCTGGGAACCGGCTTCGTGGCGCAGAACCAGATGGCCGGGCGCGCGGTCACGTTGAGCCATCTCAAGATCACCAAGTGGGAGGACAAGTATGAACCCAGCCTCGCCCCTGCCGCCGCGACCAATGGCGACGTGGCCTTCCTCATCAACCACGATCAGGCGGGCGGAAAGATCGAGGGCATCACCGGCGGGGCGGTGGACATGAGCCTGGGCGGCAACGTCCTCCACATTCCCTTCGGGCGTGTGCGGCAGATTGATTTTGCGCAGTCCAGCGCCGTGCCGGAACCGCGCGGCCCGTGGGAAGTCCGCGCCGTCTTCCCCGGCGGCGGCAGTGTTTCTTTCCACTTGGAAAAATGGGACGGCCAATCCATTGCCGGGCATAGCGCGCTTTTCGGTGCCCTGGCCTTTCAACCCGGCTCCATCCGCGAAATGGAGTTCAATCTGGACCAACTCAGGACCGGCCCAGCCGCCTCCCTGGAGAACCAATACGATGCGCTGGATCAATAGTACTTTCCGCGCCGCGACCGGAATGCTGGCCGGCCCCAATCGCCTCAGGCGGCGAATTTCATGGCCTGGGGAGCACACGCGCCCCCGCGTGTCGCGGTCGGCGCCCTCGCCGATCGCTCCTTTCGAAACTCATAGGATTCCTATCAGGGCATTCAGGCGCAGCACGAACTTCACGCGAGGATTCGGAGCAGCCCTGCTTTTCCTAACGGCGGCGGCCCTGGCCGCCCCCGCGGCGGATTCGACCAACTCCTCCCCCGACACGTTGCTCCTGCGCAACGGCGACTCGCTGGACGGCAATTTGCTTTCCATTGACGCGCGCCAGATTGTCCGCTGGAAACACGCGGACGTGGCCGAGCCGATTGAATTCAAACTGGGCAGCATTTCGCAGCTTGACCTCCACCCGCCCGCCCCGCCGGATCGCGGCACAAACCATCCCTGCAAAGTGTTGCTGACCCAGGGCGACGCGCTGGAAGGCAGCCTGGTTTCCTGCGACAACGACACCCTGATTCTCCAGACTTGGTATGCCGGCGCATTATCCATTCCGCGCAAACAAGTCCAGTCCATTTCCTTCTTCCCAACCGCCCCCGATCTCTTCATGGCCGCCGGGCCGGATGGCTGGACGCAAGGCTCGGTGACGGGTGCGTTGGGCGTCGAAGCCGGCCAGTGGACATTCCGCGATGGCGCTTTCTATGCCGCCAAGTCCGCCTCCATCGCGCGCGACATCAAACTCCCGGACACGGCCGAACTGGAGTTTGACCTCGCCTGGAGCGGCGACTTCAGCCTGTCCGTCGCCCTTTATACGGATTCACTTCAGCCCATGCTGATCGCGGACAAGGATAAGTTGCCCGATTTCGGCGCCTTCTACAGCATGGTTTTTAGAAGCTCCATCGTTCAAGTGGCGCGGATCAAGAAGATGGAAACCCTGTCTTACCTTTCCCCCGTGTTCATTCCCGCCGCTTCTCAAACCAACCATGTCCACATTGATGTCCGCGCCCGCAAACAGTCCAACACCCTGGCCCTGGCGGTGGACGGGCAGTTGCTCCAAGTCTGGAACGACACCAATGGTTTTATCGGACAAGGCACCGGGGTGCGGTTCGTCCATAACGGCAGCGGCCCGGTCAAAGTCAGCAACCTCCGCATGATTCCGTGGAACGGCCTCTTTGAGACCAATCAAACCAACATCCCCCCCGCAGGCCAGGACGCCGTTTGGCTCGCCAACAATACCACCCTGGCCGGCGTGATCGAATCGCTCGCCGACGGAAAGCTGACCCTGCGCACCAATGCCGCCGCCGTCCCATCCGGTAGGGCGGCGCTGCCGCGCCGCCCAGACCAAGACTCGCCCACGAACGAAAACGTGCCCCCGCCTGCCCCACCGGACGAAGTGCAGGTTCCGCTGGATGCGGTCACGCGTCTAACCTTTGCGACCGAACAAGCCGGGCCGGCCAAGGAATCGCCGGGAACCGTCCACGCTACCTTTGTGCATGGCGGCCCGCTTGCGTTTCAATTGGAAAGCTGGACCGCCGAAGGCGTACACCTTCGCAGTCCTGTTTTTGGCCCGGCCAAATTCGACCCGAAAGCCTTCCGCCGCCTGGTCTTTCCGCCTTCGGCCCCCGCCGCCGGCGCGCCCACAAACCGCCCGCCGGGTTTGCCTTAAAGATTCGCGCAATCCTGTTTCCGATTTCTCTCGAAGAGGCTGTCAGAAATATCCGGGTCAGAAAGATAATACGCCCCGCCCCTCGTTTGGAGCGAAGCGTCGAACCCTCATTTTTCTGACCCCATTTTTCTGACACCGCCTTCTTTTTGAAAATGCCGTGCCGGTGTCAGTCATCAGTACTTATACTTTAGTGTACTGGGTTTGTGTAAATAATGAGGACAGACGCCGGCATGACACCGGCAGCACCGGCACGACGGCGGAATGCCAACACGCGAACGCTCCGCCCCGACAAGCGCGCGGTCGTGAAGCCGCTGGATTCCAGCTTGCGGCCCGATCGCCCTTCGCAACATGGACTCCACCGCCATCACCACCAGGGCGTTGAAGGCGGCGAGCGAAAACTGCTCTTGGCGTGTCAGCCTTATTTTCCGCTGTCGCGGAGGACGGAGTTTTCAGACTGCGTATCGTTATATCTCGCAGTGACTCCACCATAAATAAGAACTCCGGCGAACACGAGAAACAAGGCTAAATCCGTGAACACCGTGAAACGTGCTGAACGCTTCCGAAGCAAAAACTGCCCAAGCGAACCCAAACCAACGAACAAAGCCGCCGCCACAAGACCAATGACGAAGAAAATAATAATGAAACCAAACGCCTGCTGGCCATCGCCGGGATACTGCTCGCCCCACCGCGCATGAGATAGTGGCAGCGCATAAACAACGCCAAGTGCGAGCAACAGCCTGAATAGCGTGAGTAAGATCTGCCGTTTCATGGCGATGTGCGCAAGCAGCCTAACGTAGAAAGTTGAGCCAGCGCCGACTCGCGACGTGAACCGCGACAGCGGAACGGCAAGCGCCAACGGAGGTTGGCTCCGGCGACTTGTTAGGTGGCATGGTCATGGCTGATAAAATGTTCCTGTCATCCGCGAAACAAGAACTGGAATAAGATTGGTCAACAATATGACGACAGGATAACCGACAGGCAAGACTGCTATCTTGATCCACGACGATTGCTTGGGCGAACGCCAGACTAAAATCGCCGCAATGAATAACCCCAATATCGCAATGCCTTGGCATGATGCCGCGACAACTCCGTGACCACCCAAAGCCATTCCGCCGGGAAAAAGCTGCAACGGAAACAAACTCAACAACGCCACCCAAAACAGAAACGGTGCCTCCATTGGACTCGCAAGCAAAACGTGCAGGTGCATAAGTCGCTAGTGCCTCCTAACAATTAATATACATCAGGTTGTTCGTGTATTACACTGGCGAATGAATGCCGACGAAGCGGTGCGGCGACTCACGGAAGTTGTTCGACGCAAACACCTTGCATTCACGGCAGAGCGCAATTGCTGCGCCTGGCTCAGGCGATATTCCGACGGCCTCAAAGGGATTCCACTTCATTTTGATGACGATAACGCCCCAGCCCCCAAGAGCAAGCTTTTCAAACGACAGCTTTTCACGCGACACAGGCCGGCAAAAGCGAAATGCTTACGTCCCACGATCTATTTCCATCTTCCCAAAGTACGTGCCGGTGTCCTCACTATTTATACTTTTGGATGCTTCATTTGTATCAAAAGTAAGGGGTGACACTGGCTTCTTGGGATCGGTTTCGCCCAACGGCAAGGCCACATGGTTGGCATGACGATTCGAGCGGCGGTCGCAGACCGCCGCTACAGGGCGACCATCGTGCCATCCACCAACTCCACCACCCGCGGGGCGCGCGCGGCGATCCGGGCGTCATGCGTGGCCATGATCAGCGTCGCCCGCCGCTCCTCGCGCAACGCGCAGAGCAAATGGATGATCTCCTCGCCCGTGTGCGAATCCAGGTTGCCCGTCGGCTCATCCGCCAGGATCAAATCCGGCTCGTTGATCAGCGCGCGGGCGATGGCCACCCGCTGTTGTTCCCCCCCGGACAATTCATAGGGCCGGTGCTCCAGCCGCGCGCCCAAACCCACCCGCTTCAGCAGTTCGCGCCCCCGCTCCGCCGCGTCCCCGGGCGAGACGCGCGCCATGCGGGCCGGCAGCGCCACATTTTCCAGCGCGCTCAATTCGGGCAGCAAATGGTAGGCCTGAAAAACAAAACCGACGCGGCGGTTGCGCAGCCGGGCCAGGGCGCGGGCGGGCAGGGCGCGAAGGTCCGATCCGTCAAATATAATCTCCCCGGCGCTCGGCAGGTCCAGTCCGCCCAGCAGGTGCAGCAGCGTGCTTTTCCCCGCCCCGGACGCGCCGCGCACGGCCAGGAACTCGCCGCGCCGCACCGTCAGTTCAATGTCCCGCAGCACTTCCAGCGCGCGTCCGCCCATGAGATAGGACTTGCGCACCCCGCGCGCGGTGAGGATCGGCCCGCGCGGCGTTTCGGGCGCCGCCGCCGGCGGTTGCGGGGAATTTTGAATGTTGAATTTTGAATTGGGAAAAGGGGAGGTTTTCATTTCACTATTCTCTATTCACAATTCACCATTCTCCGCGGATTGCGGATTGCGGCGGGCGGGCCTCATTCATGGCGCAGCGCCTCCACCGGCTGCAGGCGGCTGGCCTTCCAGGCGGGGAACAGCCCGGCCAGAACACAGGCGCAAAACGCCATCCCGCAAATCAACAAAACGTCGCCCGTCTCCACGGACTTCGGCAGCTCATAGACATTGTAAATGGAGGCGGGGAGCAACTGGGTATGGGTGACATCCCGCATAAAATGGAGAAACGGGTTGCGATACTGCAAGGCCAGCATGGCCAGGCCAAACCCGAGGCTGACCCCCAGGAGGCCGACCACCACGCTCTGGCTCAGGAACAGCGCCAGCACCTGCCCGTTGCTGGCGCCCAGCGCCTTGAGAATCCCGATCTCGCGGGTTTTTTGGACTACAAACGTAATCTGGCTGCTGACAATCCCGAACGCCGCCACGATCATGATGAAAAACAGCAGGATGAACATCATGTTCTTTTCCACCGCGAGCGCGTCAAATATATCGGGGGCTTCGTCCCGCCAGGTCATAAAGCGCAGGGGTTCCTGCAGCGCGGCCTGCAATTGGCCGGCCACCTTGTCCATCCAAAATTCGTCCCGCAATTTCACCTTGATGCCGGTCACCCCGTCCTCCGGCATCTCCAGGAGGCGGCCCGCGTCTTCCAGCGACGCCACGACATGGGTTCGGTTATAGGCGGGAAAATGAACATCAAAAATCCCCCGCACCGTAAATTCCGACGGCAGCAGCACCTCGCCTTGGTTCGCCCGGGCGGCTTCGAGCGCTTTGTGCAAGGTGGCCCTGGAATCCAGGAGCAGACGGTCGCCCACATGGATGTCCAGTTCTCTGGCCAGGTCAATCCCCACCAGCAATCCCTTGTCCTCCACCTCAAATTTGCCCAGGACAATGTTGGTGGGCAGCACGGTGACGCTGCCCTCGGTGTCCGGGTCAATTCCATCCAGGATGGCCGGGGCATATTTGGTGTCATTCTTGCTCTGCTCCGTTCGGATCAGGACCTCATCCACAATAAACGGCGCCGCGCCCACCACCGCGGGGTTGTTCGTGATGTCCTTGAGCAACGCCGGGTAATTGGTCATGGCGGAGCCATCGGCGTTCAAGACCTTGAGATGCGCGTTGAAGCCCAGGATGCGCGTGCGCCATTCCAGGTCGAAACCGCTCATCACCCCGATGACCACGATCAACACCGCCACCCCCAGCAACACCCCGACGACCGAGATGACCGTGATCACCGAAACAAACGTCCGCCGCGGACGCAGGTAGCGCAAAGCCAAAAATGCCTCGAATGGCGGCATCCGATCTAGGGATTTGGTTTTCCGGGCGGATTGCCAAGAAAGCGGAACGGTTCGCCGAAGCGTCCATAATCGAACTTATTGGTGCTGTAATCCTCCGCCTCCACCACCCGCAGAAAACGGTATCGCAAGACCACCGTCCCGTCCTCCACTTTTTCCGGCACGCCATAGACGATGGCCAGCTTGCCGGGGCTGGCGAAGCTTTCCGCCGCCTCCTTGCCCGCTGCTGGGTCGTTCCGGCGCAACACCCATTCCGTGCGGAAAAGGCCCTCGCCCCGCGGCGAGAGGTTTAGGCGAACATGTCCGAAGCGGTGGTCCTCCTGCCAGTCAAAATAATGATGCTCGAACGTCGTCACCGCATGGATCAATCCGTCCGGCCCCGTCTTGGCCTCCGTGCGGGTGATGATCCCGGCCCAGCCCACCCCGGCGTTGGTGTGCAATTCCAGGTTCTGGCGGATGTCGCCGGGATAAACATCCAGCGCGTCCTTCTTCATTTCCGCGCTCTCCGGGCGGCTCCCGGCGCGATAGAACACATTGGAGGCGCAGGAAGAAAGAAAGGGCGCGGCAGCCAGGAGCAAAGCGATGAGACGGTTCATAGATTTGTTCCGAGCCTACCGCATCCCCGTTTATCTTTCCACCAATCTTTTTTCGCCCTTTGGAGGCATGGCGCATGGGCCTTGCGAAACCCTTGCGGAAAGGCGACGAATCAGGGCAGCTAATTTGGAGTGCGGGAGCTTGCTCCCGCTTTCGCGTCCCTCACGATTTGCGTGGCAAAGCGGCGGCAAGCCGCCGCACTCCAAAAAGTCGGGGGTTTCAGTCCAGGCAAACCACCGTTGTCCCCGCAGATTTTGATCTCTGGTGCTCGCAAGAAACGCCGAGGAACCATAATTCTTGATTTCAATAATCAATGGCCACTCCGGCTTTCTGCAACCAGGGCCCGCAACGCGGCCAGATTCTCCACGTCTTCGCGCAGGTCGTCCGATTTCGGCGTTTCCAGGCAGCCGGGAGATTCCAGGAACCGCGCGTCGTTGACGATGTGCCGGAAGCCCGCCAAACCAATTTTGCCCTTGCCGATGTGCTCGTGGCGATCCACGCGCGAGCCGAGGCCGGTCTTGGAATCGTTGAGGTGAAAGGCCAGAATTTCCTTGCGGCCTATTAGCTTGTCCACCTTCGCGATGGCCGCGTCCCAACCCTTCCCCTTCCGCAAATCAAATCCCGCCGCAAAAAAGTGGGCGGTGTCCAGGCACAGGCCCAGCCTTTCCGGTTGCCGGACCGCCTCGAAGATCGCCGCCAGATGCTCGATTTTGTGGCCGAGGCAGGTCCCCTGCCCGGCCGTGTTTTCCAGCGCCAGGCGCACGCGCGATTTTTTCGTTTTGGCCAGCGCCTCGTCCAGTCCCGCCACGATGAGTTCCAGCCCGCGCTCCTCGCCCGCGCCCAGATGAGCGCCCGGATGCAGGACCAAAAACGGCAGCCCCAGCGCGCCGGCGAAGGAAATTTCCTGGATCAACGATTGCAGCGATTTGGCGCGGTTGGGCGAAGGCGGCCCGCCGAGGTTGATCAGATAGCCGGCGTGGCCGAAGACCGCCTTGAAACCGGCGCGCGCCCGGTCCGCGGCAAAACCCGCCGCGTCGTCCGCCCCCGGCGGTTTGCCCAGCCACTGCATGTTATTCTTGACGAAGATTTGGACGCATTCCGCCCCAATCCGCTCCGCCCGTGACAAGGCCATGCGAACCCCCCCGGCTGTGGAACAGTGCGCGCCAAAAATCATGCCGGAATGCTGTCCGAAAAGAAGGTTTGCGCAACGGAAAAATCGGAACTGCACCGCCCATTCATGCCGCCCGTGAAGTTCCTGATTCTCAAGATGCGCCCCAAAAATTGCTGGTAGCGCTTTAATTTGGTGTAGCGTCGAGCCTGTGGCTCGACATCGGCGCACAGCGCCGACACTACATCAATTGAATTAAGGCACTGCTAAAATTGCTTGCCTCTTCGATCAATACCCTTTAACCTGCGCTTTGATGTTGAGTTGCTGCTCATAGATGGCGGTTGGGCCGGGTCGCAATTGTGCTGAACAATTGTAGTCATTTGCCGGCCTGTGGGGCAGTTTGCGAGGCTGTGGCGATTAGCGCAACGCCTCTCCGTTTTGTGCGCCAGCAATTGAACATCAACGGTTTTGCGCGGTTAGCTCAGTGGTAGAGCACTACCTCGACACGGTAGGGGTCACAGGTTCAAGTCCTGTACCGCGCACCATCCCACCATTTGCGACAGACCACGCCACGGAATGACAGGAAGCGACTTTTCCCCTGTATTCGCAAGGGATTCGTGAGCATCGGCGCTTGCCGTTTCCAGACCAAACCACCAGCCGACTTTCCAGATACGGCTTGGCCTTCTGCCGGGTTTCCGTGTTGATACAAAACCACTTCGCCCGAAGAATTCT
>Ga0182027_10007976_pt1 | contig 15499 bp, 19 predicted proteins | sample 712E1DmetaG_FD_121300 | JGI IMG/M metagenome (GOLD analysis project Ga0182027, IMG submission 121300) | Permafrost microbial communities from Stordalen Mire, Sweden - 712E1D metaG (Illumina Assembly) | ecosystem: Environmental > Terrestrial > Soil > Wetlands > Permafrost | place: Sweden...
CATGGACTCGTAGACGGCGGTGATTTGGTGCGGGTACGGGTCGATTTGCGAGGTGTGCACCGCCAGCACCGGGTCGAACAGGTGCGCGAGCCGGATGCGCTGGGCCTCGGACACCAGGCGAAAGAGCGCGCCGTCACCGTCGAAGCTCCACGGCCGGCCCTGGGCTGCTACCTCCAGGCGTGGCTCGTCGGCGCGGTAGAGGAGCGTGTTGCCGGGCTTGCCGCCTGGGTCTTTGTACATAAGCTCGACCGCGTCGGTCCCAAACCACTTCACGCTAACGACCGTGACCATGCAGTCGGGTAGGATGCCTTTCACCGCCGCATTGGGAGTCAGGTCATCGAGCTTGGTCATGCTGGTTACCCTCGGAAGGCCGGATCATCGTAGCGCCGCTGGGCGTAACGCGGCAAGGAGATACGCCAGCATGGCTGGGTGGACTGACATGGGAAAGCAGCGAACCTTTGGGCGCGAGCGCATTGCAGGTGTCCCCTGCAACACAATCAGCGCTCAAAGCACTTGGGCTCCAAATCGGCCTACTCGTCCCTCCGCATGATTTCAGACAGCGTGAGCTGCGTGCCCCTACGATGGGCAACCACCGTCACCGTATCGTCCCAAAGTGGGCGCACGATGTCAGCCATCATTCCTTTGGGGACGTAGATCGAACTGACTTTTCCCCCATCATCCACCAGCCTGATTTTGTCTTTCTTCGAGGTCGAGTCCGCGTACTTCAGCCTGCCCACAACGGTGACCGTTTGGGCGGCATCGTGACCAACTGACTGGCCTTCGGTGATGTACCCCGACCTGGGGAACTGCCGTGACAACTGAACTCGACGTTCGACGCCATTCCGTAGACAGGTTAGGCCGACCAGCTTGACCTGGGTTCCGTCGGGTTGGAGCTGCCGCGCTAGCGCAACAAAATTAGCTCGGTAGGCTTCGTCAGGAATCCGCGCTACGAGTTCCGCAGGTCCTCCGCCTTGGAGTATCTCCATGCACGACATCATTTCGTCGATGACAGACCGCCGGCGCTCAACCGAAGTGAATTCGAGCTGCGGCTGCCCTATTCGGAACGTTAGCGCGAAGCTGGCAGCTCTTGGGACCGAGAGGAACACCTCGACGTCGTCACCCACCTTCTTGCCGCTCGCACGTAGGTCATCTTGAAAAGGTAGATTCTGTAGCCGGTGCCCCGTCCGGCGGACCATCTTCTTCGTGCATTCAACGCGACGGGTGACAACATCCGCGTTTGCGATGCCAAGTCCGACTGCATCTCCGTCAATGGTGAACTGAAATTCGGTGGGGTCGAGGGTCATTCCGCGTAGAGAAAGATGCTTCTCCCACTGAGCACGCTCTAGGACGTCTCGGAGTTCGTCGGAGATTTCAGCAGGGGCACCGCCAGAAAGGCCCAGGCACGCAAGCCGTTCCGCCTCTCGGTGTTCGCCGCAATCAAGCGCCAGCGTGGCAGCGCTCCGGAATAGAACCGACCGCGTTGGTTCTTCCGACGGACTCTCAGCGAACAGAATCGCGGCATCCCTCTCGGCCTCGAACGCGGACTTGTAAAACCTCGCAGCACGTTCTGTTTCACCGAGCTTGGCCGCGTGGGCGGCATCCTCCGCGAATTCCATCGCACTAGCATGCAGGGCCGCGGCCTTGGCCGTCATGGCTCCACCACACGCGCAAGGGGGGCCGAATACTCGATGATTGCGACGTAGGTCTGAATGCCCCCTCGCCCAGGGCCGGCCTGCTGCGTCTTTTGGCGAACCCTTCGCTCAACGATGGCCGAGCCGCCACGCCTGATGCCTGAGACCTCTAGCCGTGCCTTTTGCTGAAAGAGGGCGCCCTCGTTCTTGCCAACCCAATAGTCGAAACCTGTCCCCTTGCGTGACCGCGTGATGACCGTTTGACCTTCGATTTCATGGAGAAGAAGCAGCGCCACTCCGTACGCCCCCTGTTCGGTGGCTTCCTCCTGGTCATTCCATGTCGCTCGCCTTGTCGCATCCACGGAGCAGAAGAACAGCGCTAAATGGCAGTCGCGACAACCTTCGACTGTCAGCAGACACCCCGGCGCGTGCCCCTGGTCGTCCAGACAAACCCCAGCGGCTTCTGCCATCATGGCTCCCGCCCGCGGGCTTAGGCCCGGAGGCAAGCCTATACACAGCTTCTCAAGATCGAGCTTCTGTGGTTCCTCTCCCATGGCACCGTCGAGCGCGAGGCTGCTTTCCGCCCAGCTAACTTCTCACGGCTCCGCCATGTGGGCAAGGACAGGCGCGTCCCCGCGTCGTCCCAATCCAAACGTGGTGGTCGCCTTGGCATGTTGTCGAGAGAGAACTGGCGATGGGGGGCCGGCGGGTGGTGAAAACCATCGGGGGAATCTGGGTATAAGTATCTTGAGGAAAAGGACTTTGCTCTACCTCCTAGCGGTCCCGGCCACAAATACCCGGCGCCGCCGCTAGCAGAGAACGCTGGGGCTGCGAACCCGCCAATCGGTAATCGCTCCCATCGTGGCCCGCACACCAGTGCCTGCCCTTCCACAAGCACTGCTGGCCAACGTCTGCCCGAAACACCGACGACAACCAACCACAAGGAGAAGACATGAACACGATCACCCAAGCTCAGACCGACAAACACATCCCCAGCCTGGCGCGTGCGAAGCTGGAGGAACTCGTGGCCCGTGGCCGACTTCAGGCTGGCGCGGTCATCGCACGCATCATGGCCGACAGGCCAACCGACCGTCTGGTTTCCGCTCGCACAATTGGCTTCCGTGTCGATGACACCGGCACGGTTCACGTCTCCGTTCCCGGCTTCGATCAGCCACTGCACGCCCATGCGCTCCGGCAGGTTGCGGCCAAGGTGGGCATGCCAGCGGCCTACATCGACCGCTTGCTCGACCGGGGCAATCGCGCATGGGGTCCGTCGCTACTGACTGCCAACCTTCGCGAGCTGTTCGCCAACACGGGCTGGAACGACGGCGAAAGACTGTTGTTCCGGTCGGTCGGCAGCGCAATTCGAGGTGTGCTGTCCAGCAAGTACCGCAGGCTGGACAGCCCCATCGTCGTGGACGCCTTCTGCCAGGCATGCGCCGCCATCGGCGCGGTGCCATCCGATGGCTTCGCCACCGATACGCGAGTCAGCATCCGCGCCATCGTTCCGCAGGTCTACGAACCACTGCCTGGCGAGGCGTTGGTCTTCGGCATGAACTTGCAGACCAGCGACTTCGGCGCGGGCTCGCTCGTTCTGAACCTGCTGGTCGTCAGGCTGCTCTGCACAAACGGGCTGCTGCTCGACCGGGCGCTCCGCCAAATCCATTTGGGCAAGCGCATTGACGAGGAAGCGGAATTCTCGGCAGCCACACACGAACTGGACGCCCGGACCATCGCCAGCGCCATCGACGACATTGTCCGTGCCCAACTGGCCCCCACGCGGCTCGACGAGCTGCAAGGGATGGTGCGGGCCGCCGGGGCCACGCCGATGAGCGGTGCCGAGGTCGAGGCGTACCTGCGCAAGTTGGTGACCCGGCCCGAGGCCAAGGCCATCGCCGATGCCTACGACAGCGACAACGCGGTGGCGATGCCAGCAGGACGAACCCGGTGGCGGCTGGCTCAAGCCATGAGCTGGGTGGCGGGAAACACCCAGGACCCTGAGCGCCGCACCGAACTGATGACCGCCGCCGGAGCTGCGCTTCTGGCGGCATGACGAGCATGAGACACAAGAATGGAGAGCGACTCATGAGCAGGGAAAAACTAGCCCGAGTGCTGCTCGGTGCCAGCCAGATTCTGATTGTCGTCGCCAAGGTCGTCGCACGGCTGATTGCCCGCAGATAGCCACGCTCGACAGAAGGCCCAACAAGCCCATTCCGGTTTCACCGCCGGGAGGGGCTTTGTCGTTTTGAGAACCACGAAGGAGAACACCATGGATACAAACGAGAAGAAGAAATTGTACTTGGCGCTTTCGGCCCCATTCCCAGCAGAGGCCATTGAGCGCACCGACGGTCGACAGACGGGCCGAGGCTACGACACGACCGGAATCAAGTATCAGTACATCGTCAATAGGTTGAACGATGTGCTGGGGATTGGTGGGTTCCGAGCTGAGCGCACCATCTCGGTACGGGAAACCACAACAAGCACGGGGCGCACCGCCTTCGAGAGCGGATGCGAAATCAGGCTGGCTCTCGGCGAGTGGGCCGATGGTCGATTTGTACCCTTCGCCGAGGCGGTGGCCGATGGCGGCCACATTTCCACGAATGAGGCGGATGCTCGCAAGGGTGCCTACACCAACGCCTTCAAGAAGGCAGCGGCGTTCTTTGGTGTCGGCAAGTCAGCATACGAGGGCACTCTCGACGACGACAACGTGCCCGGCGAAGCTACCGTGCGGCCTCATACTGGCGACGGGTCATCAAGCGCCCCTGCGCCTCGGTTGCCCGGCCCCGACGACAGGGACGAGCGTGGCAGCGCTGCCCAGACGTCGCCGTCAGCGAACGAGCGCAACAGACTGACCGCACCACAGCTCGCCACCATCGTCTCGATGGTGCGCAGGCGCGGCCTGAACGAGGGTGCTTTCAGGCAACAGGTGAAAGAACGCTATGGCTGCACGGTTGAGTACCTGTCCCGCCGCAACGCCAGCACAATCATCACGGAGCTAGGCGGGAACGGAGCGTCGCAAGGGAACGGTGGGAACGGCGTGGGCGTGCACCACGACGGGTTCGGAGGGTAGCCATGCAGCTCGAAAAGTTGCGAGAAGGGTTGCACGTGTCCGCAAGCCAACTACGGACCTACATGACCTGTCCGCGCAAGTACGAATACCGCTACGTGCGCGGAGTCGAGCCAGAGTTCACCACGGCAGCTCTCGTCCTCGGCACGGCGACTCACGCAGCCTTGGCGCTGTTCTATCGAGGCATCATGGAAAGGTCAGCCGTGCCAGAGTTTGAGGAGTGTAAGACCGCATTTCGGGAGGCTCTGGCGGCTGCCAGAAAGGGCGTCGTTCCCATCGAGGAAACGGAAACGGACATCGAGGCGCAAGGTGCGGCTCTGCTTCGCCTGTTCTACGACGGTGCGCGGGAGAGCCCACCCGTGGTTCTCGCAGTCGAGTATCCCTTCGCAGTCGAACTGAATCACCCTACGACCGGCGAGGTGTTGCAGGAACGACTCATCGGCGGCATGGACCTGGTGGTGCAGGAAGCAGGCAGGACAACGGTGGTCGAGCACAAGACGGCGTCGCGAAAATGGAGCCAGGACCAAGTCCGGCACGACCTGCAGATCACTTGCTACAGGCTGGCCGCGGCGAAGCTGGGTATGGGAGAGGTCGGGCTGCGGGTGCAGCAACTGGTCAAGACCAAGACCCCATCGGTGGTTACGGTCGAGGCCGAACGTGGGGAGCGCGACATCAATGACCTGCTATGCATCATCGTCGGAATCTTGGGTGCTGTGGACGCACAAGCATTCTTCCCGGTGCGCTCGGGCAAGTGTCTGACCTGTCCATTCCGCCGCAGGTGCGCCAGCGAGTGAGTAGGCAAGAGAAGACTCCGGGGTCTTCAGGTTCAGGCCATGGGGCTTGAACTTTTGCCCACTACCCCGGTCCAGGTATCAAGGCCGCCGGGGATATCTTTCGATCATTTCGTGGACGTGAGATACTTAACCCCGGAGGGATTTTCATGAGCACAGAGACGAGCAAGGGGAAGCACCCCGCGACGAAGCTACCACTCCAAGAGCGCGTCGATTACATGACTGTCGTAGCCGCGATGGCAGCGGCTGACGGCGAACTTGCCGCGACCGAGGTTGATTCACTCCGAAAAGCCTGTCACGACCTCGGTCTTGGCCCCCGCGAGATGGGCGAGGTGATAGCCGCTGCCGAGCGGCCAGACGAGGTGCACGTGAAGCAGGTTGTCGCTCGCCTCCGGTCCAGCGACCTGCGCTTCACCCTGATGACCGATTTGTTCTTCATGGCCTACGCAGACGACAAGCTCGTCGAGGCGGAGAAACACAAACTTGGGGAACTTGCGGACGCTCTCTCGATTACCAAGGAACAGCGCCTCGCTATCAAGAAGTACGTCGAAGCCGTCCGCAAAGCTGCGACTGCCCAGGGAGTGAGCGCCGAGGAGCTGAAGCAGCTCGGGGGGACTGTTGCGGCGTCTCTGGGAAGCGCTGGCATCCCCATCGCAGCGGTTGCGGTGCTCGGCGTTCCTGGATTGAGCGCAGCCGGTATCACTTCTGGGCTCGCCGCGCTCGGCTTGGGTCTGGGAATGGCGTCCGGAATCGGAGTCGCGGTTGCTATCGGGGTTGGTTCCTTCTTCGGCATTCGCTGGCTCTACAAGAAACTGGTTGGGGCATGAAGGGCCAACTTGTTCCTCGTGGGGGTGGCCCCCTACCCAGCCCGTCGGCAGCACTTCATGTGGTACAGAAGTTGCCGCCAGAGGCACTTGTCACCGTGGCAGATATTATTCGCGATGTCGTGCGAACCAGTGCCGCGCTCGCCGAGAAGCATGCAGATTTCATGCATGAAATGGAACACCTTCGTGAGCTTGGTGGTCATCGTGAGCGCGTTCTTTCTGCCTTGTCCCAACTTCTAGTGAGCGTAGACCTAAACGATGAGGCGAAGCTCCGATTGGTCGAGGGGATTTGCCAGGTGGCACTACGCTAGGTGTGGTCTTGAGTGCATCGCCAGCAGTGGTAATCGCAGCCTTTGAGGCAGTCCGGGATGTCGTGGCCGCCTTCAATCGGTCCCGAGCAACAACGCTCGAATTCTCACATGCGCAGATGGCTGTGCTCAGTGCGGTGAATAGCTCGGAAGCTAGAGCGGAATTCCTTGGCAACCTCGCCATGGCCTACGAGCGCGGCGAAATTCCGACCGCCGCATATCAACAGATTCTGTTTACCATCGGTCGGCTACTGAAAGGCTCCGCAGCGTTCACTGCGGAACTCGAACGTGTGGGTCGGACCACGGGTAGGGCGTAGGCTAGATGGGGCCAGCAGCTTGGGCAGCCGTAGCTCGTGCACTCGCATTGGCATTGGCGTCCGCGGTCTTTCAGGGTGACAAGTCGGTCGTCAACCTTCTCGCGAAGCAGCTGGAACATGCACTCGGGCAACGAGACCTTGACCTGGCGAACAGTCTGATTCGTGACCTGGCGTATCGACACCGTTCCGCCTTCGAGCAATTCATGAAGAGCGTCGGCGAAACCCTGCCGCCTGAAGCTCGTGAGGAGCTTCGTCGGTTGTAGTTCTTCAGAACCCTACACACAACCCTTCGGGCTGAAGAATCCCTCGGCTGTGTGTCCGTCGGCAACTCAGGTCAGACCGCACATCCGAATGAGGCCGACACCTCCATTCTGCCGACCCACGCTGAATTAGGGCCACTGGGTCACTTGAGCGCGTTGATTTGAGGATGCACGTCGGCCAGCGTCGGGAGATATTTTGGGCTAGGCGTTCGCGCACCACCCACGGTCTGTCGCGCTTTCGCAGCAAAAGGGGGACCCATCCATAGCTTATTCAATCCCTGCGGTGGCAGCCACGGCGGGGACCATGACCAGGCCGGTCCGCACACGTGCTCGACGTTGCGCCAGTGCACCCGCGAGGTGGCGCAGAAGCCGCTGCCGGCGACGCCGCAGCCTCCGCCTGGTGGTCCGGTCAGGCCCCTTGCGGGCCAGCCGAACATCAAGCCGCCGGATTTGATGCACACACCTCTGGAGCCGACCACGCCCACTGCCACTGGTGCGCTGGTCCGGGTGACGCACACCTGCACAGCGGCCACAGCACAGTGTGGCCTGGCTGGCGACGTAGAGCGACCTGCACCTACGGTGGCAAGCCGGGCAAGCAAGCAACCACATCTTCGTTCTGAGCGGCGTCGGCACCAGCGTCACGGGCACGGTCACGTTTGCGCCGGCCACCTCGAACACCAGCCGCCCTTCTTCTAGCGCATGCCGCGCCTCGGGCAGGCGCGCGACTCTGGCAATGTCGACTGCGGGAACCACGGCCTACTCCGCTTGGCTGCGCCGACGGACAGAGGGAACCACGAGGACCGCGGCCTCGCCGACGTTGAAGCTGGTCCTGGCCCTTTCGACCCCGTGAAGGATTTCGGCGATGCGGATGGTTTCGTCGACCAGCTCGCCCCTGATGCGTCCGACCTGGGCGACAATCTTCAAAGCACCCAGGACGTGGTGGACGGGGGCCTGCTCCGTGAAGGCCAACCAGTTCGCCTTGATTTCCCCTGCCGACAGCGCCAGCGATGTGGACTGGCGGGCATGCTCCATCAAGAGCTGGTCGAGTTCGCTGAGGTTGGCCGGGACCTGCACGGTCGCCGCCGGCGCGCTATCGCCGGTCGGGTTGGTAAGCTCCTGCCCTTGTTGTCGAACCAGATTGGCTTCCATGTAGCTATTCTAGGCGCGCAGGCTGCGAGGTGGGAAGCGCCGGGCCTGCAGACCCACGCAGTGGAACGGCGGGTGCCGGCTCGGGGAAACGAATGGTGACACGTGGCGACTTGCCGGGGGCTCGGGTAACGGTGACCAGGCCGGCCGACTCCAGCCTCTCTAGTGCAAGTGCCAATGCGTGCCGGCTGACACCGAACGCATCCAGGTCCCCATGGGGGATTCTGATGTCCGAGTGACCCTCCATGCCGGCGTGATACCAAAGTAGAAGTGCAACTTGTAGGGCGCGGCCGCCAAGGCGGGCGGTAGGTGCAAACCAAGCCAAGGGCAAAGGTCCCTTGATGAAGTGACCCCTCCGCTGGCGCATCGGGCTTGTCGCCGGCCTAGGTGGCTTCGCCGGCACGTAGCCCGGAGGGGCGGCGAAATCAGAGAAGTTCACGCCCACCCTCCTGGTATCTATATCTATAAGAAATAAGAAGGGACGGGTGTGCGCCGGTGCGCGGGTACCTGCTCACTGGTGCACGGGTAGGTTCCTGGCTGGACGAGGTGCGCCACGGATTGGGCATTGGCGTCATCGTTCTTCCCCGGGGAACGGCGGGCCGCCCAGAATTCTCGAGACCGCGCTCCACATGCGCTCGCCGCGGGGGTCCATGTACCGCTCGGGGTAGCGCACAGGTTTCACGTCGGAGCGCAGTCGGAATCCGTTGAGCACGACCGCGCTGGCGTCTGACATGGCCTCTTGGGTGGCGGCCACCGTGGCGTCCAGGTCCGCCAGGGGGGCCTCGACCAAGAGCGCGTCGTGCACGGGGGCGCACACGCGAATACCGCGCTCGGTTGCAAGGCAGCAGGCCAGACGCAACATTTCCGCGCCGTTGCCCTGCATGGGGAAGTTGCGCAAGCTGCGCGGGTTGGCGTCGGCTCCAACGTGGATGGTCCAGCCAAAGACCGTGTACAGGTACAAGCGCAGCATTGCGAAGTGTTCCACGCCGTCGGACCACAGCCAGTATCGCGGGTAGGCACGGCAGTGAAGTTCCAGTAGCTCTCGCGCGCGTGCGATAGGCTGCCCGGTGCGCGCCCCGAGCGATTCGGCCTCCATCCCGTACTGCACGGCCAGCACGCACGCCTTGAACTGGTCGCGGACTGGCCCGTGGGTCTGCTTCGTCCCATCGGGTGGAACCGCGCCCGCCTGCTTTGCAAAGGCCAAGTATGGGTCCCCCGATCTGTAGGCCGCCATCATGGCCTCGTCGCCGGAGAGCGCGGCTGCGATGCCGAACTCTTGCTGGCAATAATCAATGTACGCGATGCCGTAGCCCTCATTCGGTCTTATCAGTCCGCGCATCCAGGTTGCTGGCCCAAAGATGAACTTGGTGTTGCTGGGCTGGTTCCGGCCTGTCTTTGCCCGGAAAGCAGAAAGCATGCACCGATTCCGCCCGTCAGGTCCCACTGCCAGGTCGGCCAGGCGCATCTTGGAGAGGGATGACCGCAGTTCATGCAGGGGCGCAATTTGCGGCCAGGCGCGCGCCATCTCGCGAAAAGTATCTTCGTCCATGGCCAGCGCGCCGGAAGGCAGGGTGGGCCAGGGGATTCCCGCACGTGCCAAGTAGGCTATGAACCGGTCTGTCTTGAACGTAGTGCCGTCGAAAACGCCGTAGTCAGCGTCGATTTCACTGACAAGGCGGGCCTTGATGCCTTCCCAGTTCCGTCGAAGAACTTCCAGCGCCGCCACGTCTATCGGCACGCCGATGTTCTCCATGGCGGCGACGGCCTTCATGTAGCGCCCGCGCAGAAGCGCGCGCGGCAAGTCGATGTTGGGTGTCATCACCGGCAGCAACCGCTGGAGCGCGGCAACGTCACTTTCACAGTAGTCGAGCAGCGCGACTTTCTCCTCGGGCATCCATGGGCCACCCCGCAGCGCCCGCTCGCGCATGCTGGCCTTCTCGACCTCGCTGATTCCTGGCTGCCCGTAGAACGCGAGCGCACCAAGAATTCCATCCCCACAGGGTGTGGCCAGGCCGTTCGTGACCACGCGAAACTCGGTGTACAAATCCAGAATGTTTGTTGGCATCGGCCAGCCGAGCACCCCAAAGCAGCTCATCTCGGCGGCGGCATAGTAAGCGACGAAGAGCGCGTCCTCTCCGGTCGAGAAGGGCGCAGCCTTGCACTCGTTCAATTCTTCCTCCCACAACCGCAGCGTCCGCCCCGTACTCATCTCACGCGCCACCATGCAGAAGGGTACGGGCGGCTCCCCTGGGCGAGCGACGAACTCGAAGTCCACCAGCCAGACCTCGACGAAGCGAACCGGAAGGGAGCCGCCCATCAACATCAGACTTCTCCGCGCAGGCGTCTCAAGACAGCGTGGTCGCGGTCGGCAATGAACTTGCCGCGAAATGCAATCTTGACCAACTCGTCGAACGATTCCGTGGGCCAGGTGGGCTCGGGGAGGTCACCAGCCGCCGCGTAGATTTCGTAGGCCCCGAGCGCCATGTTCGCCCGCAGGGAAATCCAGGTGGTTTCTGCTCGCGTCGCGGCTTCCATTGCCGACTCGCTCCATGGGTTTGTGCGGCCCTCGCCGCGCGGCAGCTTCAACATCCAGAGCGTCGCGACGCCCTGTCTGTTGATGGTCAGGCGTAGAAGAACTGGCTGAAGCTCGGCGACAAGGTCGTCCCACAGCCCGCGCGCGACAAGGTACACCTCACGGTCTTCCTTCAACTCGATGATGCACGTTCGCATCTGGAAGTCTCCCCCTGAGCGGACGCGAACAAATTCGGACCGATTCGGCTTCCTAACAGGCACGGTCGTGAGCAGCTTCTTCACGCCCACCGCAGCGTCGAAGTTCTGGTCGAGCCGCAAGGCGTTCAAGTCCATGGAGCCGGGAGCGGACGCTGGTGTTGGCGGTGGTGGCAGTGGTGATGCCCATGGCGCTGGTGGTGGTGGTGGCGGTAGTGGTGGTGCCGGTGGTGGTGGTGGCACCGGTGGTGGCGGTGGAGCTGCAGCCGCAGCGGGCCGTGAGACTTCAGTGGCAGGAGCCGCATTCACTGCGGTGCCGTCGGTGGTCTCGTTTCCCGGTGTGCATACTTCTACGATTCTGACACTCATGTTCGTGGCCTATCTGGAACCACCTGAATTCTTGCCAACAGCCACACCGTGAATTCGGTGCGCCACGGGCGATGGTGCGGTGGGTTCCAGCTACCGGGGGAACGGACGGTCGGGGCCAGGCCGGGGCGGGCGGCGGGCCGGCCGGGCCAGCGGACTCACTCGCGTGGTTGAGGCATTCTCTTTCGGTGGGCCAAAATCTTTGAACGCAGGTCTTGAGTTTTTCTGGCCCGCTGCGCTTGATCTGTTTTGTGCACGAGGTTCAAGTCACCATCCCGCCCCCCAATCCCGGCAGCGGACCGGGCGTGGTTGAAACCTTGGGTGTCGAAGAACTTCACCTCGGCCAGTCGAAGGGGAACGAGGACGCCGAGAAGGTGACGCTCAAGGTCTGGTGGCCGCCTTGGGGCTCTCCGTTTGTGGACCAAGTCTTGTGGCACTTGGGCGAGAGCCAGGCCGATGAGGACCGAGTCCGCATGGCGGCGTGGCTGCTGAATGATGTGTGGGAGCCGGGAAGACCCAGGGGGCAGCGTGTTCTGCCCGCGAAGAAGTTCTCGTGGCGCAACATTCTAAAGTGGCCCGAGCTGTGTGACCGGTTGAGGCTTTCTACTGAACGGGTCGTAGACATTCAGCGGGAAATAGACGAACACGCCGATGAACTGGAGGACGCTGCCCGCTCTCTGGGCACCGATTCAGACGACCCGGCCACCATCATTTCGGATTCTTTCGGCACCGGGGTCGAGCCCGCGCCGCTGGCGGAGGCTGACTACAGGACCGTGCTGCGCGTGACGGTTGAGGAATTTGAGAGGTGGAAGCTCACGGCGAGAGCGCCCGCGCCACCAGCAAACGACCGCAAAGCGAATGCCGCCTACCGTCGCGTCTTGCGTCGTCGGATAGAGGCGGGTATGCGTCGTGCGGGAATCGGACGAGCCACCCTAGACTCAGCTCTTCGTAGGGCCGCCAGCCTTGCAGCCGAAGTTCGCTCTCTCGCGAACGCGCAGATTCTCGAAGTGCTCGAAGGGCTTGATGGGAAGGACCGCCCCGACCGAATCGAGATTGCACTCTTCCGTTGGCTTCACGTGAGGACGATTCCAGTTGGTGGTGGTCTCCAGATGCGACCCTTGGCGTGGGAGCCGGTCTTCCGCAGCCTCGTGGCAGGGATGACAAATCGCTCGAAAGAGCGGCTGGTCTACGTCCACTGCACGGAAGGCGTGCGGTTTCCGCCGGAATGGAGGGCCGAAACGCACCGTCTGCTCGGGGGCTATCTCCGGCTCTACGGGGAGTTTCTGCGGCAGACGAGGCAGGGTGAGCGGGACAAGAAGGGCAAGGCCGCCGCCAAATCACAAGCACGGGGCACCAGTCGAGACGTGCGGTTTGATGACCCCGACGGGGAGGAAACTCGCGCCTTGGCACAGATGGAAGACGCGCTTGGCGAGGCGACGGGTGGGCTTATTCTCCCAGCGGAACAGCTCAGTGTCGTGTCTGACAAGGTGGCCACCTTGCGGGAGCCGGTTCGGTCCATGGGCTTGTTCACCAGCCCCGACCGCCGCAGCGCTATCCAGGAGGAAATCATCCAGGCCCAGGACAGCCTCGTCGATGCCATCGCTGGTTCCGCGCTCCTTCGGGTGGGCAAGGCCCTCCGCTACTTTCTAGCCTACGAAGAACTAGGTGGTGGGCGAGGTGCGCACCAGCAGGTTGCGACGAAGTTCCGTGTGGCGCGAAGTTCGGTGAGCGAATCTCTCGCGCTTGCCGCCAGGAAGTGCCTCGTGTTCGTTGAGCAGACCCCAGCGTGCAGGGGCTTCATGGTGAACCGTCTGCGAGAGCTTGGCCTCGGAAAGTACCTCCGGGGTAGTTCCAAGGGACGATAGACCGCCTACCCGCCCCCTGGAACCCGACCGACCGTTCCCCTATGGCGTGCCCAGCCGCCACACCAAAAGCATAAGAATCAACCAGCCCGGCCCGGCCTTGAAATTGAGCGGGGGCCAGACGGCCCCCGCGCCCGCAGTGGCGCAGACCGTGTCGCTGAGCAGCTTGACCAGCTCGGGCGCGGCCCTCCCCCGCCAGCGCACCGACAGCTGCAGAACAGTGGAGCCCTCTCGTGATTGACGCCGTAGCTCTTGCTGGCCTATTTGACACGCTGGCCAATATTCCAGCTCGCATGGCCATCTTGGAGCGCGTGGTGGCGGAGAACACGGCCAAGCTAGAGAGCATACGGGCCGCCATGCCCCCTGCCCTCGCTACGATTTCAGAGGCCGCGGCGGTGTTCAAGGTCAGCATCCCGACCATGCGTCGGTGGGTGAAGAGGAACGCTGTGCCGACGCTGAAGATTGGCAACACCCTGCGGGTAGACCTGTCCAAAATGCACGGCGTCGACGGTGCCGAAATCGCAAGACTCGCGGGGGAGGCACGAAGGCCGAACAGCCTTCACGCGACCCGCTGACCTTGATGGTTTGTGGCTGACAAATACACTGGTGCCATGGAGACAACCAGACCGAAGGCGAAGCGGAAGCCTGGGCGCCCACCAATGAAAACGAGCCAGCGTCGGGGGGTACGGATGACGTTGCGGCTCACCAGGGCGGAAATGGCCCGGCTACAAAGCCTGGCCGACCGCTGGAGCGTGAACGTCGGGGAAGCCCTGCGCCAGTGCTTTGTCAAGGTCGCAACAGAGGAAAGGAAATGACCATGGCACGCAAGAAGAGACGAAGACCGCACGGCCAAGGCTGCGTATTTCGACGTGGCCGAGGAAACTGGTGGATTGGTTGGCGCGAAGCTGGACGCCGCCACCGCAAGGGCAGCTATGCCACGGAAGAAGAGGCGACCAAGGTGCTGGCGAAAATCACGGCTGACGTTCGAGCTGGCCGTGACGGCATGCCCCGCGACCCGAGCAACATCCCCACGCTCGGCGAGCTGGGCGACGGCTGGCTGGCGCGGCGGAAGCTCACCCATCGGTCCTACAGGAATGACAGAAACCGCTGGCGGAGGGATTTGAAGCCCTTTTTCGGCGGGTCCAAGCCACACGAGGTGGACGCCGCGCTCATTCGACAATTCATCGAACGCAAGTTGGCCGAGGGGCTTTCATCCACCACGGTCGGACACCTGGTACGCGAGCTGTCCACGTTCTTCGCGGACGTGGTCGAGATGGGCTACGTTCAGACCAACCCCGTTGCCGGCCTGCCCCGCTCTACCCGGCGCTTGTATCGCAATGCAAAGGACCCGCGCACGACACCCTTCCTGGAGAAACTCGAAGATGTCCGGCGCGTGTTCTTGGCCTTGCCCACGCCCTACCGGGTAGCCTTCGCGGTCGGCGCCCTGGCCGGCTTGCGCACAGGCGAGGTGCTCGGCCTGGTTTGGCGTGACGTAGACCTGGCAAACCGCCGCATTTACGTCCGCCAGCAGGTACATGAAGGACGGCTCGGCCCCCTGAAGGACGATGAAAGCCGCGTGGTGCTCATCCTGAAGCCTCTGGCGCCCATCCTGGGCGAGTACAAGCTAGCCACAGGGGGCGAAGGCTTGCTCTTCCCTCCGCGCTACCCCAAGCGTGGCGGTCGGCTGGACACTCCCCCGGCGTTCACCAGGCCGCACACTCTATGGCGACACCTGGCCAAGGCCCTCGAAGCGTGCCAGCTGCCGGCCTTGACTTGGTACCAGGCCACACGCCATACATTCGCATCCCAATTCGTCCTGGGCGGCGGCTCGATAGAAAAGCTGTCCAAGCTCATGGGGCATGCAAGCGTGACCACCACCGAACGATACGCGCACCTGCGCACTGACCTCTTCCGCGAGCAAGACTTTGACGTCGTGGCCGTGGACCTATCCACGAGCGGCGGCGAAGTGGTGCCCCTCCCGAGAAAGACAGAAAATGTTCCGAATGGTCACGCTGTGGTCACAGGGGGCGAAAACCCGTACGAGGAAGTTGTCCTAACCGCTTAGAATTACAAGTCTGGCCCCGTAGCTCAGGTGGATAGAGCGGCGGTTTCCTAAACCGTAGGTCGCCTGTTCGAATCAGGCCGGGGTCACCACCGTCATGATTGCCATTGTCCAGCGAGTCTCGCGCGCTGAAGTCCG
>Ga0182027_10007977_pt1 | contig 15493 bp, 11 predicted proteins | sample 712E1DmetaG_FD_121300 | JGI IMG/M metagenome (GOLD analysis project Ga0182027, IMG submission 121300) | Permafrost microbial communities from Stordalen Mire, Sweden - 712E1D metaG (Illumina Assembly) | ecosystem: Environmental > Terrestrial > Soil > Wetlands > Permafrost | place: Sweden...
AAAAAGAAAAAAGCCGTTTAATGTAACAATTTTTATATTTCTTTCTTGCAAGAATTAGTTATCATTCAGTTGCTTAATTGTTGAACTGATCGAGTCCGTCCACGTTATCAATTGCAATCAGTAACTCCACCAATCTTTTTACCGCTGCGTTCATTTTCCAACCACATTACAGACCTGTAACCTTCAGTCCTCGCTTTTACGATATATGTTTCACCAGGCTCGGCAACGACCCATAAACATCCATATGCATACGATGAATCACTATCTGTCCTTGTTACCATTTTATGCTTACCAGGGAGAACGTATACCTCAACAGCTCCCCACCAATCACCAGCAAGGTGTGTAGAATAATCTATCGTCATTTCGCCATCAACTTTTGTAATGGTGATTACCTCACGCTTCTTTGCACGTATTTCTCCTTTAATGACGGCCTGTTTACTGTCTGCAACTTTTTCTCCCGGATACATTTTCACTTTAGGTGCGGCACATCCAAAAATTGTTAATGACATGATAATAATTAATACAATAAAACCATTCATACTCATTTTATGATTAAATAATTCCCAAGAATTCATCAAAAGGTTTTTAGCCCAAATATAAAATTTTTTCCGATGTTGAATTATAAAATCAATTGTCATATTCTTATTTTTAAGGTTCATCATCACTACCGACAATTCCACCAACTGGCTTTCCGGTACGCTCATTTTCTATCCACATTTGAACGCGTCTTCCTTTCAGGACGGTTTTAACGACATACTTCCCCCCCGGCTCAGCTACAAGCCATAGATTACTTCTCGCATGGGATGTAAAAAGGAAATGATGGATTGCCATGCTTGTTACTATTCTATGTTTTCCGGGGAGAACATATACCTCACTGACCAGGTCGCTAGTGGAAAATGTGGTGATATATTTAAAAACCCATTCATCATCAACTTTTGAGATACCTATCTTACTGAAATCTTCTTTTAGCTCCTCCACTCTGATGACCGCCTGTTTACGATCTTCAACTCTTTCTCCCGGATACATTTGCGCTTTAGGTAAGACACAACCATAAAATAAAAGAGAGATTAAAGCAATTAACACAATAAAATGAAGAGAATACGTTTTACGTTGAGATAACGCCTTATTGTTCATAGAAATCCTTTCCCAATTGATCTGTTATTGTATTTCTTCCATATAAAATATAACAATTTATGCGGAAATGAGGTCGAGTCTTGAAATATTATTTCTTATTCCCGCAGACATTCACGCCAGAGAAATATTAACGGAGCCGCCACGGCCGAGTATATCATGCAAATGCACATAGCCTTTGAGTTTCTTCTTCAGATCGACCACTGCGAAAGAAGTGATTTCCCGCTTCTGCATCATTTCCATCGCCTGCGCCAGCGATATATTTTCATCGATTGTTCTGGGATTGGCGGTCATAATATCATCAACGGTCTTTTCCCTGAAAGATATTCCCTTGCTGATCATGCGGCGCACATCGCCATCAGTTAAAATTCCCAGCAATTTATTTTTCTTATCGGTGATTAAAACAAATCCGACATTTTTACGATTAATTTCTTCAATCGCTTTTTGGGCTGAAGCTCCAGTGAGCGCTTTGGGAATTTTTTTCCCGACAATCATGGCATCTCCCACCGTTTCTCTTAATCGAACACCCAGATTTCCTCCCGGATGAAATTTGTAGAAATCTTTTTCTTTAAATTGTTTCTCAGCCAGCAGGACAATAGCCAGAGCGTCGCCAATCGCCAAAGTAGCTGTGGAACTCGAAGTAGGGACAAGACCAAAGGGACAGGCTTCTTTTTCCACGGAAACGTCAATGACAATGTCGCTTGTTCGGGCAAGCGTTGACGATAATCCGCCTGTAAAAGCGATGACGGGAGCGCCAATATGACGAACAGAATTTATGACGGGTATAAGTTCTCTGGTTTCGCCGCTGTTTGAAATGGCCAGCAATATGTCTTCTTTAGTGACAATTCCCAAATCTCCATGAAGGCCTTCAACAGGATGGAGAAAAAGAGCCGGTGTACCCGTGCTGGTTAAAGTGGCTACTATTTTTCGTCCAATCAAGCCGGATTTACCGATTCCCGTAATAATCACCCTGCCCTTGGATTTGCAGATCAAATTAACGGCACGGGAAAAGTTGCTGTCGATTTTATCAATCAACTGCAAAATACTCTGCGCTTCTATTCTTAATACATCCTTGGCCCGCTTAATTATATTTTGTTTTTTTATCATTTATTTTGCCTTTTACATATATTGTGACTTTTAACATTTTTCCAATCAGATAAATTGAAACTAGCAAAAAATATCAGACAAAACAAGAATCAATTATATTATATACGTTGAGACTATCGCTTTTTTATCATATTTACGCATTAGCATGTATTTGGGGCACATCGGGGCTGTTCAAAAGCTTGTCCCGTACTTGATACGGGATACTCAGTTGAAAGGTGCGCAAAAACCGAATTGCGAAGCGTATATGAATATACTTTGAGCAGTGCGGTTTGCAACGCAACACAGCAGATGGGCGTTTTAAAACAGCCACTCCGCAGGTGTTTATTGACCTGGTGTAAGGTATCTGCTAAAGTATATTTGCAGTAAATCTATAGGATTAAAATATGAAGGCAATTTTCATTTCTGACGCTCATTTAAGAAAATCAGGTGATGAAAGATACGAAAAACTAATAAATTTCTTCAATATCATTAAAGAAGGAAATATTCGTACTCTGGTCAATCCTGATGGGGCCGGTACAAAACCGGATTACATTGATGATCTTTATTTTGCCGGCGATTTGTTTGATTTCTGGTTTTGCCGCAAAGAAAAAATTCATCCGGAATTTAAACCGGTAATCAATAAATTAATTGAATTGCAAAAAGCGGGAATCCGCATCCATCTGGGTGAAGGAAACCATGATTTCTTCATGGGAGAATACTTTCGCGATGTTTTGGGAATGGAAGTGTTCGAAGAAATGGCGGATGCAAGGCTGGATAATTCGCGTATCCTGATTGCTCACGGCGATACCGCGGACGGAACTAATATTAGATACATTTTGCTTCGTAAATTTTTACGCAGTCGGGCTTTTTATAATTTTCAACGCTTTGTTCCGGCGTCAATCCGCTGGACATTAGCCGGACTTACTTCCACGGTAAGCAAAGAAATGACTATAGAGGACGGCGACGCGCTGGTAAAAAAACTGGCCTCTTTCGCCTTCACAAAATTTCAGGAAGGTTATGACGCTGTTATTCTCGGACATAGTCATGTGCCCAGTTTAAACAATTATACTGTCGAGGGCAAGAAAAGAACTTTTATTACACTGGGTGACTGGATCAATCATTATTCTTTTTTATACTATGAGGATGATCATTTTTTTCTCCGGTATTACCGGCAGTAATTTTTGGAACCCTGTACAGATGTTTTAACATTAATTATCAGTGAGGATTTACTTATGAACTTTGGAGGATTTTATCCGGCGCATTCACTGCGCGATGCTTTATTCGCGGTCGTTCCGGTTCCATACGACCTGACTTCCACTTATCAGCCCGGAAGCCGAAGAGGACCTATAGCCATCATCGAGGCTTCGACCAATATGGAACTCTATGATGAAGAATTAAAGAAGGAAACATATTTGGCCGGAATTCATACGACCCCGCCGGTCACTATTGATGCCCGCGGACCCAAAAACATGATTAACGTTGTGCGTAAAAAAATTTCCGAAATCGCCGCCGTGAATAAAATACCTGTCATGCTGGGTGGAGAACACAGTATAACCTTTGGCGCCGTGCAGGCGCTTAAAGAAAAATATCCCAAACTTTCCGTTTTGCAATTGGACGCCCACGCCGATTTACGGGTAAGCTATCAGGAAAGCGCTTACAGCCATGCTTCCGTGGCCAGAAGAATTTCGGAAATATGCCCGTTAATTCAAGTGGGTATCAGAAGCATGAGCAAAGAAGAAGCTGATTTTTTACCGCAAAGCAAGGTTAAATCCTATAGCGCCGATTTTGTTTTAAAAAACAAAGACTGGTGTGAAAAAATTTGTAAAAATTTAAAAGGCGATCTATTTGTAACTATCGATCTGGATGTTTTTGATCCTTCCATAATGCCTTCAACCGGCACGCCGGAACCGGGCGGTCTCTATTGGAGGGATGTCTTACACTTGCTGAAATCGGTTTCAAAGTCATGTAAAATTCGCGGTTTTGATGTGGTAGAACTGGCGCCGATTTCCGGCATCGTTGCTCCTGATTTCATGGCGGCTAAACTTATTTACCGTTTCATGGGATACATAACCTAAAGCAGGAACTTAAGGGCCAAACCTTACCCGGAGTCGTAAAAACAAGTTTTGAATACTTTGCAAAAAGAACTCCTTGACAAATACAGGAGATAATGTTGTAAAGTCACCGGTTTTAATATCGCGGGGTGGAGCAGTCCGGTAGCTCGTTGGGCTCATAACCCAAAGGTCAGAGGTTCGAATCCTCTCCCCGCTACCAATACAAAATCAATGGGTTAGGAGGAATTCTAACCCATTTTTCTTTGTCTGTAAATATTGATTCCCAACACTATTCCCAACAGAAAGTTTAGTTTAATATGGCTAGCTTATTATCCTTGAAAAAGTCTTGACTCAGAGAAGAATGCTTACAAAAAAATTCTAAAAAGATTGATCCACCTCGCAAAACCCTGGAATAGACTTCAATCGACAGCGGCCAGTCTCGCCTCGATTGGTATACTTGTCTGGATTGTACGGGAGCGAATCAACCGATGGTTATGCCTCACTAAACTTGATAGAATGGTTACCGTTGAGATCAGCTATTACAGGGTTTGCGATTTTCTCCAATTTAGCAGCAGTTATCGTAAATTCCTTAAAACGTCAGGACGGACATAGGGAGTGCATTTCAATTCAATCCAGCGACGCGCCAATGACCATTCTTGTCCTGTCCATGAGTATGTTCATGTTTTCTTCGTTGTAACCGTTTACGGAAATCGGCTTATGAATAATCATGGTCACGCCGCCGGGCATTAAATCGAGACTTCCTTTCGGCAGTATATTTCTGCTGCCGTTGATTGTTACAGGAAGAATAGGTTTCCCGAAATCGATCGCAAATTTGAAAGCGCCTTTCTTGAACTGCCTCATTTCTCCATCACCGCTTAGCGTGCCTTCCGGGAAGAAAAGAACGCAAGTGCCGTTGACAATTTTTGTTTTGGCGGCATTGATGGTTTCAACGGCGCTTTTCGTATCGGATCTGTCGATAAAAATATGTCCGAGGATTTTGCAGGCCAGACCGAGAACAGGAACGTTTCCCAGTTCCTTCTTCATAACCCACTTGAAATCCACGCCCAGCCAGCCGTAAAGAACATAGATGTCATACATACTCTGGTGATTGGATACAATGACATAGGAAGTGGCGGGGTCTATATTTTTAGCTCCGACAACATTAACGGTCATCGGGGTGAAAAAACTGTTGACCCTTGCCCAAATCACGCCGAAAATGCCGCCTGTACGCGGTGTAAACAGCAGCGACGTGATGATGGCAAGAATGCCGAATATAACAGTGGTCGTGATTAATAAAGGTAAAATAAAAAGCCATTTATAAGGCTGGTAACCTGTACGGGATATCCAGTCTTCATTTTTTTCAACAAATGACTTGACATTGTTGGAAAACCTTCGCCGGTCATTTTGGTATCTCTGCCAGTATTTTTCAAAAATTTCTTTGGGCGCGTTTCCTAACTCCATATCATCCCCCACATAAATGGCTATTTGGTTTAATCTCGGCATTCCGGTTAAAGTTTGTCTTTCACTTCGTTCCAGAACAATTCGACCCCTTCTTTCCATCCTTTCAGGTATTTTTCGGAAAAGCCATTCAAGGCATCCTGTGCTTTTTTACCCGTTACCGCTATTCGCTTTTTATATTTTTCGAACATATCGGCAAAATAATCGCCCAGTTCTTCATCCTGGTCAGGGCCTTTATAAGGAGCCATCCAGGTGAGGGCATACTGAAGTTCATCGTAATGGGCGGTTTCACACCATTCAAGCCCGTCTTTTTTCCCCCATTCCATAATATTAAATTCATAGTCGATTTTCTCTTTCTTGAGGCGATCCACGATGGATGGGAAATCGATTTCTTTTCTGATTTTAAATGTCAACTCTTCTTTTTTCCGGATCATTCCGGAAATGGTGTTTTGAAATACTTTCGAAAAATTGAAGGATGATTTCCATTCTGTCATTTTTTCATAAAGCTCATCCGGAACGCTTATCGTTATTTTCTTTGCCATACCAATACATACTCCTGAAAATAATACATATTTTTAAAAGATTACATATACTACATTAGATACGGTGTCAAACTATTATTCAGTGTATTTCCTCCCCATTCGCCCGCTTACCCGAAAGCTTGTTTGCGAATTATAATTTAATATGTAGTAAATGTTTCGGGCAAGTCAGTGAAATACACAGTGATTTGGTGAAAACCCCCACTACTGTTGTTAATGATGTTTTCATTCATTTTATTTAACAGGTGTTTAACAAATATTTGTCGTTGATTTTATAAGATAAATTCAATATGTTCAAAAAATTAATGATATGATTATTACATATGGCGTATATATTGCGTTATGAAGGATAAAAAGGTTCACATTGATCGAGTGAATTATTTTTAGTGCGATTAGGGTTATATTGGCCTCCATCGCTATTCCGCAATTTATCACTTATAGACAGACAAATAGGATATTATATTCAAGCGATGTAAAATTTTTTTAGATATTTTCCCCCGACTTTTGGTATTGCCTATGCTGGATTCCTTTTTATCATACAACAATTGCCGCCATCGACGAATATGCGGCATCTCAATCTTTCGTAAACGCAATTCGCGCCTTTCATCTTGCGGCCATGATTTTCTTGACAGACAAGATCGTATTTCCTATACTTTTTTACACAAAATGAATTTCTTATCAATCAAATCCGGTGTTGTAGATTATAGAAGAATAAGATATTCCCCAAAAGCGGTGTGGTAATGAAAGTCCGTGACAGTATTTCAGATGACACTAAAAAATTGTTCGCCTATCTTTTGCTGGCGGGCAAAAATGTGTCTTTGTATCCTAAAGGCCACAGCATCAGTACTAATTCCATCAGGCAGTTTCATGAAACGCTGGAAGCTTTCATTCGTCAATATGGCGATGTAAAAATTGAATTTGAAAGGGATCGCGTAACTTGTCAGGGTATGGAGGTTCATGCCGGACCATCCGAAGAAGGAACGCTGCCTTTCACACTTTTCCGGGACGGTATACGATGGCTGGAATTCATTGAAGGAATAGAACTGGAAGAAATCAGGGAAGTATTATCCCTTATCAACAGATATTCGGTATTGACAACGGAACCGGAAGGAGACATCGTAACAGCCTTCTGGGAATCCCATTTTGACCATGTGCTATATAAAGCCGACGATTTTATTTCAGGGCAAGCGGGGGATCCGGATGAATTTTTTTCAGAACATACGGCGGATAAGATCGATATCCTGTCCAAACCGGACACAATGCCCCACACAACGGAAACCATAACCGCAACCGAAGACAAACCCGAGTCGCCGGGCGGCCCTGCCATTGATACGGCGCCATCCGGCGCCATTACTCTTGACCGGGCATCTTTTGTGCTGACCCCCAGGGAACAAATCGAATTGCAGGAAATGGTCTCCCGCGAGGAGGGCTCGTCTGCCACAGAACATCTGAATATGTTGCTGGACATGTTCCTGCAGCATCAGGAAAATAAAGACTTTAATATTGTCCTTGAAGTCCTGCTGGAAGAATTTGAAGTCACCTTCGCACGCCATGATTTCGACGCCGCCCTTATCATTCTCGACGGGGTGCGCAAGATTCTGGATAGCGGACGGATGCGCGAGCCTTGGGAAAAACCATTGATCGAGTCCTTCTATAAGGACATCTCTTCCGATTCAAAATGCCTGAAACCCCTGAAGAAGATTTGGAGCAGTTTGAACGCGCAGCAGATTGAAACAATCGAACGGATTTTGCAGCACCTTCGTCCGGAATCCGTCGAAACCCTAATGCATCTCCTGCTCTTTGGGCAGCCGTCTCAATTGGAACAAATAACGGAGGATACAATTGTTTCCCTCATCAATAAGGACATGTCCTGCCTGGATGACCTGATCAAAAATCCGGATAATAAAATATCCGAGAAGCTTGTTCATGTCCTGTCAAGGCTGGAGGGGGATAAGCCATTAAAATATCTGATGAAGCTGGCCAGGCATTCGTCAGTATCCGTACGGCGTCTGGCGCTCAAGGAGATTGGAAAAGCGCACGGCGATCAGATATCGACAATATTTGAGTTCATTGAAGACCCGGATATCTCGGTGCGCCGGCTGATCCTGACACAAATGAGCCAATCCAGAAACGAGATCGCGGAAGATCTTCTGATGCAATATCTTCAGAGCAAGAAATTCGGCGCTACACAAATAGGATACATTATGGAGTGTTTCCTGACGCTGGGAAAATGCGGATCACTAAGGTCAGTGCCTTTCCTTAGTAAGATTCTGCTGCACCGCAAGTGGCTTGCCGGATTTAAAAAATCGGCGCCTCGTGAAGGCGCCGCTGTGGCGCTGGTTGCTTTAAAAATACCGGAAGCGCAGCAAATTATCGAGGCGGCGGGCCGAAGCTTTCATCCCGGCCTGCGCAGGATCGCGCGGAGAGCAGGAAAAGAATTTTTCCAAAAATATAAAGGAGACCAATAATCATGTCTGAAAAACAGTCGATTGCGGAGCGATTCGGGCATGATTTTTTAAGAGCCCTGTATCTCATGATTAATACTGTCCGCATGTACGATGATAACAATCAACTCGTCCAAACGTGTGTCAGCTCATTTCAGAACATGCTCAACGAACTGACTGTCAGCGGAGACATCACCCTCCTCCTTTACCGGAGCCGTTTTCATCTTGGAGGAGAAAAACTTCGATATCGCAGAGATGCGGCAGTTGTAACTTACAACATGGTGGAGTTTTTTTCGAATCGAGGCATCGGCAGTGTAACTTTTTTAAAGTCGTCGCGTGATGTTTCTCCCAAAAATATCATAATATTTTCACGTCTGTTCAATGATGCGATAAGGCATGATGATCCCTATCATTGGCTGGAACAAAAGCTGCTGGAGAAGAATTGTTCGTGGGTAGAGTTCGAACGGGTGACACCGGACGCGATAGCCGGTGGCGAAAGCCCGGAAGAAAAACATTATGAAAACGCACGGAAAAATTATTTTCTTGCGATCGAAGCGGTAAGAGAGGTAGCCAATAAAGTGTCCCAGGGTATGGTAGGGGTACGCAAGAGCAGACGCGTTGCCCAAAATATCGTGGATATGGTCAAGGATGATCCGACCTTGATGATCGGGTTGGCAACCCTCGAGGAATATGATGATTATATATATGCCCATTCAGTCAATGTTGCTCTTTTGGCGGCCTGCCTGGGAAGGCATATAGAATTATCGGATACGTCCCTTGAGCATTTGACCATTTGCGGTCTTTTTCACGATCTGGGAAAGGTAGACGTGCCCAGGGAGATTATCTTCAAGCACGGAGATCTGAGCGACGGAGAATGGGATTTGTTGAAGGCGCACCCCGTCATGGGTGTCAGAAAAATTCTCATGCTGAAAGCCACCCCGTCTTTGAGATCGAGAATTATCCTCGGTCCGTTTGAGCACCATCTGAATATGGATATGACCGGCTACCCGCGAACTATGTTTACCGGCCATTTAAGCCTTACAGGAAAGATTATTCATATAGCCGACGTCTATGAAGCGATGACTCACGAGAGGGTTTACCGGCCAAAGCCTTTCACGTCTGATGACGTATTGAGAAAGATGTGGGAGGAAGCGGGGAAACGTTTTGATAAGATTCTGTTGAAGCGATTTATTCACATGATGGGGATTTATCCAATCGGTTCCGTTGTAGAACTTAGCGACGGCACTATCGGCCTGGTAATGGATTATCCCGAAGAAACCGAACGCAGCCTGCCGCTTGTTTTGCTTCTTAAGGATGACGGCAACGGCGTTTTGCAACGCGGGGAAATGCTTTATCTGGCGGACCAGAATATAAAGAACGGTTCGGACCGTTTAAATATTGTCCGGGGAATTCCGTCGGCTCAACTCAACATCCATCCCGCGCAGTATTTCTTGCATTTGAAGTAAGATTACTGATTAAATATTTCAAATGCGAATTTTCAAAAACAGTTTATTCATTATGACCGTTTACGCGCAGCAGACTTTAATAAGTTCTAATTCAGAACTTTCGCCGGACAAATTAAGAGCAAATTTTTATTAAATTTTCTCAATAATTATGATAGTAAAGTGTAAGTATAAAAATTATAAACGGAGGGTGTTATGCAAAAAGTCATTATTTCCATACTTATAATCTTAGCATTTATTTGTTCCTGTTCAAAAATGAATGAAAAGCCGGAGGATTTGATTAACGAGGCAAACCTTTTATGGGATGGGAAACAATATACGGATCCCCAGAAGGCAATTGAATATCTGAGCAAAGCTATTAAATTGCAGCCAAATTATGCGGAAACTTACAACCAGCGGGGCGCCGCCTACAAAAATCTTGGTCAGAATCAGTCGGCCATTGATGATTTTAGCACAGCCATTCGTCTTAAGCCTGATTTCGTTTTAGCCTATAATAATCGTGGAAATATTTACGGCAACACAGGCCAGTATAAGCAAGCTATTGATGATTATAATGAAACCATCCGTTTAAAACCGGATTTCGCCGAAGCATACAACAACAGGGGAATTAATTACAACAAACTGAAGAATTATCAGCTGGCTATCGAAGACTTTAACAAGGCAATCAAACTGGCGCCCAATAATGCTAATGCCTATAACAATCGGGGGCTTGCTTATTTCATGAATGGCAACAATAAACAAGGCTGCAGCGACGTGCAAAAAGCTTGCTCATTGGGATTCTGCAAAGCTTTAGAATTAACTAAAAGTCGTGGAGTGTGCCGCTGATTCGGGGTTGTACTGATTGCCGGAAATAATTAACGTATTTTTTATCCGTATTACATTGATGAGCGAAATTCTTACGCATAAAGAGCGTTTATCAATTTAATAAAGGACACCATGCTAAGTACTTTTAAACAACCGCCAATTATTAAAAATCTAGGCGTCAAGCACTACAAAGCTTATTGTTCCCTGAATAGACTCGCTTTAGGCGTGGACAACATTCATTTGGATGTCCATATCAGCCCTCAGGTATACAGCTCTTTAAAAAAGACAACGTTTCTTTTAATGGTAAAAAACAGCGGAACGGAAATTTTTTTTAAAGACTATAAAAGAGAATTTTGTGAAATTGAAAAAGATGCTTTGAAACGCATTTTAAATGATATTCTGCTTGACGGGATCAACAAAGCCAAAGCCGCCTCTGAGGTTCAGATTGATTTTCTGGCGCAAATAGCTATTGTAAAATTGTTTTTGGAGGAAATCAAATCCCAATACAAAATTATGATGGCGCAAATCGAACCTCTGGTCAAAATTTATCAACTATCCGCGAAACACGATCAAAATGATGTTTTCTTAATTAAAGACAAGCTATCGAAAATAAAGCTTCATTATGCTCAAATCGTTCGCCTTGTGGGAAAGGAACTGTTTGAATTACTGGCTGATGTTAATACAAGAAAATTAAGGGAGATGAGAGAGACTCATTTCGTCCCCCATGATATTCTGCCAAGTCAGTATCTTTCAAACCCCGTATTCCATACAAATAATCCCAATGATGATTTTTTTCTTATTGAAGAATACGTGCTCATGGGACAGAGATCCGAAGATATTGATAACTACCAGAATATCAAACTGATCATATATGAATTGCTTAGCCAAATTGATTTAAAAAACGAATGTTCCAGGGATGATAATGAGGACGCGGGTGAAAGAAAGCTTCAGGAAGTTAATGGTATTTTTAATGCTGAAAATTACGTGTTCGATTCATTAATAATGAATCCTGATAACATTGACCGGATGTTCGACTATTTCGATTCGCAAGAACAATACGAAAAAGCAAAAAAGCAGAAAGAAGCAAAAGATGTTCTGGAAAAGATAAAAAAACGAATAGAAGCTCAGAAATATTTACTTAATCTTTTTTACCGTAAATTTAAAAAATCCCATCTTATTCGACTGGTCGTAGCCGATTTTGAAATGAAACCTGTATACGAAAATTACTGCCCACCAATGCCTCCAAGGCAGATAAGGGAATTTCTGGTTGATTTCTGGCAAAGAATATCCATGAGAAATCAGAAAAAACGTTTAAAATCTCTTTATGGTAATGAATTCTCTCTTGAGCCCCTTCTGCAAATCGTCAAGCGGATCAACGGCACCAACACTAAAGAAAAGAAACAATATTTGATTATGTTTCTCAAAATATTTTCTAAATATCATAGAGATATGTATATTTTTCGTATTATCAGGGATGCGATGGACTCCATCAATCTCATTACAGAAGAAAAAATCATTTTATTGTCGCGGGAAAACCACTCGCTTTTTGAATTTCTGCTGCCGGATGAACGGGTCAAAGAAGAAAAACCCATTGCCAATCACGTCATCATTAAGGCGGATATACGCGGTTCCATGATCATAAACCACATGATGAGAAAAATGGGACTTAATCCCGCATCATATTTCAGTCTGAATTTTTTTGATCCTATTTCTGCTGTTCTTTCCGAATATGGAGCATCCAAAGTGTTTATTGAAGGAGACGCGATTATTTTATCAATTTTCGAAACTGAAGACACCATACAGGGAAATTATAGCGTCGCGCGAGCATGCGGATTGGCGATTAGAATTTTACAAATTGTTCGCAGCTACAACGAGAAAAACAAGGAAAATAATCTTCCTGTGCTGGAACTGGGAATTGGAATTTGCTACAGCCAGGGCCCGCCGGCCTTTTTATTCGACGGCGATTCCAGAATCATGATTTCTCCGGCTATTAATCTGGCAGACCGTTTATCCAGCTGCGATAAATTACTTCGCAAAATATTTAAAAGTCAAAATGATGTGTTTAATTTATTTGTTTTTGAAAATGAATCGGAAGAAATCACTGAAACCGGGGCGGATGATTCTACTTATCGCTACAATGTCAACGGAATTGAGCTCAACGAAGACGGATTCAACAAGCTTACCAAGGAGATTAACCTGCAAATATTCATATATCCTTCAGAAAATGATGACGGTGTAAAATTCTATACGGGCAAAGTTCCCATGGCAAACGGCAATTATCAACGCATCGTCATTCGGGAAGCGGTAATTCATAAAGTAAAACCGGACGTGCTGAATGTTACCGGGAAAATATCAAAAAAATACTATGAAGTCTGCACACATCCCAAAATTTACAAGTCTATAGACAGTCAATATTAAACACTTGAAATACAAGATGACTTTGATTAAGCAACTGACGTTGCCCGCGGGAAAATGGGCATTGAAACCGTACTTGATAAAACAGTTTTCGTTACCGGATGTATTGATATAACTGATAAAGTTTTTGAACTACTCAATAAAAAATAATAATCGGTTAAATTTATAAATAAAAAAAGGCGCTCCATTTCGGGAGCGCCTTTTAAGTTAAGGGTTAGATTATCTTCTTAACCCAATTTATCAGCGGAAATTCTCATACTGTAGAATGAACGATAAACGAATATTAAAGCAATCACAAAGAAAGCTGTAGCCAGACCATACTTCAAATTGGTATTGGTCATGGTAACCGCGATTTCCGTTGCTAGCAATCCGAACAGAGTCGTGAACTTGATGACCGGATTCAGAGAAACCGAAGAGGTATCTTTGAAGGGGTCGCCGACGGTGTCGCCGACAACGCTTGCTTCATGCAGCGGTGTGTTTTTCATCTTCAGATCGACTTCAACAATCTTCTTGCCGTTATCCCAGCAACCGCCGGCATTGGCCATGAAGATCGCCTGATACAGACCGAAGAAAGCAATACCGATCAGGTAACCGATAAAGAAGTAGGGGTTAAAGAATGCCAGTGCCAGACACATAAAGAAGATCACGATGAAGATGTTGATCATACCCTTCTGAGCATACTGGGTACAAATCTGAACGACTTTCTTGGAGTCTTCAATCGATGCTTCTTTTTTATCCAGATTGATATTCTTCTTAATAAACACAACGGCCTGATAGGAACCGGTGGTAACTGCCTGTATGGAAGCTCCTGTAAACCAGTAAATGACCGCGCCGCCCATCAGCAAGCCCAGAATGATTTCCGGCTGTACCAGAGAAAGTTTAGCAACAACATTGCCGAAGAGACCTTCCAGCATGATGATGATACCAAAAACCATGGTAGTCGCGCCGACAACGGCGGTACCGATCAACACGGGCTTGGCTGTGGCTTTAAAGGTATTCCCCGCGCCATCGGCAGATTCCAGGAAGTGCTTGGCCAATTCAAAATCAGGTGTAATTCCGTATTCTTTTTTCACAACGTCTTTTGCGTCGGGACGTGATTCAATCATGGAAAGTTCATAAATTGACTGAGCGTTATCCGAAACAGGTCCAAAGCTGTCCACGGCGATGGTCACAGGACCCATGCCCAGGAAACCGAAAGCGACCAGACCGAAGGCAAACACCGGAGCGGCAAAAGTAAATGCCGGAGGCATCAAAGCCATAACAGCCGGGCTCTTGGATACCATGTAAGCAATCAACATCAGAATCATAATCGTCAGGCCTTCCCAGAAAGCAGAGAAGTTACCGGCAACAAGACCGGAAAGAATGTTCAAAGAAGGACCGCCCTGACGGGAAGCGTTGACAACTTCTTCGCAGTGACGTGAAGAAGTGCTGGTGAATACTTTTGTAAATTCCGGAATCAACGCACCGGCGATGGTTCCGCAACTGATGATGATGGAAAGAGGCAACCACAAACCTGCGTATGCATCCGTCAAGTCACCGAGTAGATAATAACTGGCAACGAAGGTCACAGCTATGGAAATAAGAGATGTGATCCAAACCAGATAGGTTAAGGGATGTTCAAAGTTAAATTCTTTCTTTCCGGCAAAAGCAGCTTTGCTGATAATGTCATTGACAAAATAAGAAACCAGAGAGGTCAGGATCATGAGGATTCTCATAGCAAAAATCCAGACAATCAACTTGCCGCCCATTGCGGGATTGCCCGCCAAAGCCAAAGCCAGGAAAGCGATCAGAGCAACGCCTGTAACACCATAAGTTTCAAAACCGTCTGCCGTGGGACCAACACTGTCACCAGCATTGTCCCCTGTACAGTCGGCAATAACACCGGGGTTTTTGGGATCGTCTTCCGGGAGATGGAAAACGATTTTCATCAGGTCGGAACCGATATCGGCAATCTTGGTGAAGGTACCGCCGCAGATACGCAGAGCGGAAGCGCCCAGAGATTCGCCGATCGCAAAACCGATAAAACAGGGACCGGCTAATTCTTTGGGAATGTAAGCCAGAATGAGGATCATGAAGAACAGTTCGATGCTGACCAGAAGCAA
>Ga0182027_10007978_pt1 | contig 15493 bp, 15 predicted proteins | sample 712E1DmetaG_FD_121300 | JGI IMG/M metagenome (GOLD analysis project Ga0182027, IMG submission 121300) | Permafrost microbial communities from Stordalen Mire, Sweden - 712E1D metaG (Illumina Assembly) | ecosystem: Environmental > Terrestrial > Soil > Wetlands > Permafrost | place: Sweden...
AAATAACTTGTTATTTGGGGTTAGGGGAAATGAGGTTGTCTACAATCTCTGGATTGTCGGGGCTCGCCCGACAATGACAATGAAAGAAAACAGCTTCACGCAAAACGTGAAGCTGTTTTCCCCTGTTCGTCGTTCCCGCGAAAGCGGGAATCCATCGAATGTTGTGCAACACATAATGGTCTGTTAATGTGAATACCTGATCTTTATTTAATATTTAATGCGTTTTTCAATATTCTAATTTGGAATTTATTTGATTATTGGATATTGGAATTTGACTATTTGGCTCACCACCGGAATATTTTTCTTAAAAAACTTTTAGTTGTTCCTCTTCCGCAGGTATTCATCAATCCCTTTCACCAGGCCCTCGCGTTCTTCTTCGGAAAGGCGTTGATTGTTTTCCAGTTTCCGGATGCACCCGTCAATTTCTTCCGAGGATATCCTCAATCGTTTGAGCCTCTCGTTTTGCTGTTTAATTGTGGCGTCAATCGCGGAGTAGTCAAGTCCCAATCCCATTCTTTTATCCAAAAATTCCAGGGCTTTCTTATGTGCCGCGGGGTCTTCGCTGGTCATAAGATAGAAAGGCACCGGTATCCAGAGGTTGGACGCCGATACGTCTCTGTTTTTGGCCACCCACAGCAGGTAGGAATTCAAAGTGGGACGGCTGCCCGGCGGTGTCTCAAAATTCATCTCCCGCGATAACTGAAAGGGGCTTAGAGCCTTTTTGATTTTCGGTGAACTGAAAGTCGCCCATGCTTCTCTCGGCGCGGTATGGGCGGCGGCTGTAATCATCCCGCCGATGGCGTACATTTCCTTGACATGGCAGTATTCCTCGGCGACATCAACTATCAGGTTTAAAAATTCGTGCCATTCATACCTGGGAATGGCGCTCCGGAAGATGACCAGGTTATGCTCGCGGCTGGCATAAAATGTGCTTTGGGGGAATTGCACGATGTCATTTTCGATGGTGACCCCGCCCAGCGGAAAGAACTCCACCGGGTCGATTTCACAGAAAGGCTGCGCCCCGAGGCTGTTGATGAGGTAATCCGTGACCCGTTCCCCCAGCCGCGCCGTATCCGATTCCCAGCCGATGACCATGGTCGGTTTCCGCAGCTTCGGCTGCGCAGAAAATTTCAGGGGTTCGGTCATGCTCCTTTATCCTTGTTAAAGAATTCGTCAATATGTTCTTTAAACCACTGTTCGTCTTCTTCGGTAATGGCTTCCTGTTTCGTCTGTGTCACCAGTTTCCGCTGCTCCAGCCGTTCCCGGATTTCCGGCGGGAATTGCTGATAGACGTTTTCCACTACGGTTTCCATCTGGACCGTCATTTCCTCGAGGGGGTTGTGTACAATCGTCACACCCATGATTTTCGCCAGCGTCCCCAGCACCGCTTTCGAGGCTTTGGGGTAAGGGAACGGCATTCTTGACAGATAATCGGGGATTTCCCCCATCAGGCAGATTCCTTCCATCCCCCGTCTCTTCGCGGCGCCGATTAACAAGCCGTTCAAACCGGTGATGCTGCCCTGGTTGCCCTTGCCTTCCACTTCGCTCATTAAAATCGTATTATCGTAGCTGCGCAGTTCCGACAGCAGCGCTTTCTGATTGGCCACCGCCCAGACTTTGGGCTGCGCGCTGTGATGGGTGATAGCAATCGCCGCGCCCGAAGTAAAAACACGCCCGCAGGAAAATTTCTGTGCCACGTCCAGCACCAGGTTCGCCATTTCGTAAGCGCGTTTGCCTTCCGCGTAGGCGCTTTCTCTGGTTGCCGGCTGCTCCTCCCCGATGAAGAAAAGCAGGTCTTTTTTCGGCATCCGCTTGTAGTAAAACTTGCTGCCTGGGAAGTTCATATCGGTCACAATGCCGGCCTGGATAGTGACTTTATTGGGATAAAAGAAATCCCACGGTTCGATTTCGCCGAGTTCTTCCGCTCCCAAAGCCTGCCGCATCGTTTCCACGGTGATTATGCCGACATTGCCAATCCCCGGCCAGCCGACAATCATATCGGGTTTGCGCAGTTCCGGTTCTTGACGCAGGACAATGCCCAAGGTTCACCTCTCGAGAAATCGTTGTAATTCTCATTCTATCCTGAAAATATTCCAGAGACAAGTTGCAAAAGGAGTCTTAGATACCGGATTTATGATACGAAGGAATAAAAAATAACAAACCGGGAAATAAAAGAGAGTTAATAAAAGTGAATTACGGTTATTCGCGGAAACAGCGCCAGTAATCTTTGTGATACGCCTTCACTTCGGCGATCATTTTAAGGGTATCTGGGATTTGACTGTCAATGCGCAGCGAATGCGGGATGGGGCTCGGCTCTTCCAGCGGTACGTTAAAATCTCCCAGTCCGGCAATCAAAGACATCCAGGCATAAGGTAGAATGCCGCGGTGATAACCGGAGGCCACCAGGTCGATTTCTTTGCCGCCGCAGATTTCCGCCATTTCCCGAACCTTGCGGCCGATCATTTTAAATCCGTCCAGCGTCAGCGCCAGGCTGGTCAGGCCGTCGTTAAAATGCGGGTCGGAGCCGCCGTTGCGGATGATAATTTCCGGCCGGAATTCTTTGGCCAGCGGTTCGACAATCTTTTCGAAAACCATTCTATAGGAATCGTTGCCCGCATTGACGGGTAATGGGATATTCACGGTTTTCCCGATGCCGGCGCCGGCGCCGATTTCCGAAGCAAAACCTGTCCCCGGATAAATTGTGCCGGGGTCCTGATGTAAATCCACGAAAAGTACCCGCGGGTCCGAATAGAAATACTCGGCGGTGCCGTTGCCGGCGTGCGCATCCGTGTCCAGAATCATCACCCGTTTCAAGTGGTATTTTTCCATCAGATAAACGGCCGTGAAGGCGACATCGTTGTAAAGACAGAATCCTTCGCCGGAAGCGACTTTCGCATGGTGCAGCCCGCCGCCGATGGAGATTACTTTTTGGAATTTACCGCTCTGTATCAGGTCAGCGGCCAGTTTGGCCTGCCCGATGACCAGCCGCGCGGCTTCTTCTACTTTGCCGGGCCTTCCGATGGGACGGTTGTCCAGCGCCTGGTACTGGAAAAAATCCCCCTCTTCATCCAGCCCCAGATTTGCGGCGCGGTAATACTGCCTTGTGAAATCAATGTAATCGCGGTGGCAAATTCTGAGGAGGTCTTCTTCCGTAGCCCAGTTGGCTTTGAGAATTTCATAGTTGCTGTCCGGCGGGAGCCGGTCGGCCAGAAATTTGGGGAAAACCTGATACCGGTCTCCGCGGAAAGGATGACCGGGTCCGAAATCGTATTCCTTAAGTTCCTCGCGATACAATATGGCAATGGTCATTGAATAATATTACACACCTTACTGCAGATGGATTTCTTCAAGATGCAATGCCGGGTAAAACGGGGGTTATCTATTATTTGTACCTTATTCGATACAATAAGTCAAGAAATGAGCCTGAAACGGGTAAAACAAAGCATTAAATGCGAAAAAATGAACCTTATAATGGCGAAAAGAAAACGCACGTCACTTTTCTCCAGATGAAGCCGGTCAATTTTAAGAAAACGTCTTCGAGTGTTACCTTATCCGGGTCGCCGATTTTACCTTTGAGGCCGTGCGGTGTATCCATAGCCACGATTTTGCCGCCGTCCATAATTGCCACGCGGTCGCAAATCCGGTCTGCCTCTTCCATGTAATGGGTGGTATACAGTACGGTCATCCCTTTATCGCGTAAATTGTAGATTGTTTCGAAAATGTTGTTGCGGGACTGCGGGTCGATGCCCACTGTCGGCTCGTCCAGCACCAGCAGCTTGGGGTTGCCCATCAGGGCGATGGCTAAATTCACGCGCCGTTTCATCCCGCCGGAAAATTTGGCAATCTTGCCTTTGGCTCTTTCCGTCAGTCCCATCAATGCCAGGTTAGACATTGCCTGGGATTTGGCCTCCTTGCCGTCCAGTCCTTCCATCCGCCCGAAGAAAACCAGGTTGTCCAGCGCCGAAAGGTCTTCGTACAGCGCTAAATCCTGGGGACAGACCCCGATTAATTTACGTACTTCGGCCGGGTTTTTCCGCGCCGAATAACCTCCGACCGTGACATCTCCGGCATCGGCCTCCAGCACTGTGGAGAGAACCCGGATGGTGGTCGTCTTCCCCGCGCCGTTCGGCCCTAAAAGCCCGAAGATTTCTCCCTTGGCAATGGTGAAAGTAACTCCCGCCACCGCTTTGATGCCGTTAAATGACTTTTGCAGGTCCTGTGCCACCAGAAATGCTTCAGGCATGAACTTATCTCCTGATGTTTAAATGTCCATTAAAAAGTATATATGATTATTCGCACGGATACAATAACTTGCTAATAGGTATTTTTTATGTATTATTTTGGCTAACGGCTGACAATGACATATAAAAATAAGTAGTTTCTCAATTCTTCAATAGGCGAACGTACGACTATTGTAATTAATCACTGTGGCTTATGCTGTTAATAAACGTGATAAGAGACTTCATTACTGAATAATCTGCCGATGATACAAATTCAGACGGCAAGGGGGTGACACTATATGAACGGCGCAATATATGTAGAAATCAATAATCCGAAGGGAGAATTCTGTAACCCGGTCTGGTGGGATAATTGGGTACGAAAAAACCTGAAGAAAAAAGTAAGGTTATTTTCGAAAATAATCAACGCCGTTGAAAGAGATTAACCGATCTGAGAAGAAGACATGGTTCCCTTGCCTTTGCAATCGCGAAAAATGAAGGTTTTTACCTCCAGGTAGATGGCAAAATGAACCGGGAAGAGATAAAGAGACGGGATTTCGTGCATTAATTAACAAATGGGAAACGATAAATGTAATATTTATGATTGGGTATTGCGAATGTAGTGCGGATATTACTTACTCTTTAAACTCAATCGGCCCTTTTTTGTTGCCGTGCTTTTCGAAGAAAACAAAATCCGATAATTTCTTGCGCGTGTGCACCGGTGCTTCGTTGGGAAAGCCGATGGCGATTACCGAGACGAGTTTTTTTGTAAACGGTATCCCCAGAATCCTTTTAATGCCGAATTGGACGGTCGGGTTTACCCAGCAGGCCCCCAGTCCCAGGTCGTGGGCCGCCAGCCAGATGGCATAAGCCGCGATCGCTCCGTCCTGCACCGGGCAGGTGCTTTTCAGCCGGTCGACCGCGACCACGATGGCCAGCGGCGCCTCGTTGAGAAAAGGCCCGATGACGAAAGCGCGCGACATTCTTTTTTTGATTTCAGGGTCGGTCACGACGATGAATTCCCACGGCTGACAGTTAATCGAAGACGGCGCCCAGCGCGCCGCTTCCAGCATTTTTTCAATCATTTCCGGCGACACCGGGTCTTTTTTGAAACGGCGGATGGCCCGTCTTGTTTTAATGGCTTCCAGTAATTCCATAGCTACCTCCGGAAGGTGATATTTTCGCCGCCTTTAAGCTTGCGGTAAAGTGTCGCGATATTATTTATCTTGCCGATGACATTGACCACGCTGGCCGGCCTGATTTCGTTGCCGTGGCTGACCGGGGTTTTTCCCAGGAAGATGCACAGCGCCGGCCCTTCCAGCCAGAGTGCGATATCTCCCAATTCCACCGTCAGTTTGCCGTTCTCTTCTTCCGTCTTGATGTCGACGTCGAAGTAAATTTCATCTCCCCAGAGGTTCGCCTCGCCGCTAATCGGCAAAGCATCGTAGACCATCCGCGCGGTCTTGCTGTCATTCAGCAAAGCATCCGCGGCGATATCCCCGACCACGATTTTAATTGCTTTACTCATTTTCATTCCTTCGTGTTATTCTCTTCTCCCTTGAGGGGAGAAGGCCGAAGGTATTTTGCTCCTGTAGAATTACATCGAAGCAGATATATAGGATGAGGGTGTACCAAGCATTTTATCTCTCCACCACCATCGCCATCCCCTGCCCGCCGCCGATGCACATCGTAATCAACCCGGTCTTCCAGTTATTGTTTTTCATTTCGTACATCGCCGTGACCACCATTCTGGCGCCCGTTGCGCCGATGGGGTGCCCCAGCGAGATACCGCTGCCGTTAGGATTGGTATTATCCAGCGAAAGCCCCAGTTCCCGCATCGAGGCGATCGCCTGCACCGCAAAAGCTTCGTTCAATTCCACCACGTCCATATCTTTCACGGTCATCCCGGCCCGCAGTAAAGCCTGGCGTGAAGCCGGAATCGGGCCCAGTCCCATGTACGCCGGGTCCACACCGCCGCCGGCGTAGGATTTTATCGTCAATTTCGGTTCCAGCCCCAGTTCTTTGGCCTTGGCGCGGGACATCAGTAGCACTGCCGCTGCTGCGTCGTTAATCCCGGAGGCGTTTCCGGCGGTTACCGTGCCATCTTTCTTGAAGACCGGGCGCAGTTTGGCCAGCTTTTCCATCGTGGTCTCCATCGGCCGCTCGTCGGTGTCGAAGATAACCGGGTCTTTACTGCCCTGCGGCACGCTGACAGGAACGATTTCTTCCTTGAACTTGCCCTCTTTGATGGCGGCGCGCGCCCGCTGGTGGCTGACCAGGCTGATCCGGTCCTGCTCTTCGCGGGTGATTTTATATTTAGCGGCAATCGCCTCGGCGGTGTTGCCCATGTGATAATTGCCGAAAATTTCCCATAATCCGTCGTAGACCATCAGGTCGTAAATATCGTCGCGGGCGTTGACGCTCATGCGGTAGCCGAAACGGGCCTTGGGCAGGAAGTAGGGGGCCATGGACATGTTTTCCATACCGCCGGCAATGACTGCTTCCGCGTCGCCGCTTTGAATCGCCTGGGCCGCCGACACAATCGCTCTCAGCCCGGAGCCGCAAACGATGTTGACCGTGTAGGCGTTGGCTTCCTTGGGAACGCCGGCGTAAATCATCGCCTGCCGGGCCACATTCTGACCCTGTCCGCCCTGCAGCACGCAGCCCATCACCACTTCGTCCACCTGCACTTCTTTCAGCGCCATATCCCAGTTGTAGGCTTTTGATTCCAGGTCGCAGGCTTCACATTTCAGCGCATCCGGCCCCATGTCCAGCAGTTTCTGACTCGTCTTCGGACGCAGTCCCGCCCTCTTCAATGTTTCTTTAATCACCAGCGAGCCCAGCTGCACCGCCGACACTTCTTTGAGTGCCCCGCCGAAAGTGCCGATGGCGGTCCGCGCCCCGCTGACGATCACGACATCGTTGTTCTTCATTGCTTATTCTCCTCTTTACAAAACTCAGTACGATTTTTCAACCCGGTTTAGCCGGTTCTATTTTATCAGGACTCGGCGGCGTTTCGGTATCTTTTTGCGCCCACCGCAGATGTTTAATCATCCAGGGAACAGTTATTAACAGCACAATGATACTGATAACCTGGGCCTGATGCAAGCTGAATAAAAACGGATTGCCGGTACGCAGAAAATCAATCCCGAAACGCCAGACGGCGTAAAGCGAGAGGTACAGCACGAAAAGCGCGCCGTCCGGCTGCAGCCTGTTCCGCAGCTTCAATAATACAAAGAAAATAATCAGGCAAAAAATAATTTCATAGGCGACGGTGGGTTGGGTGGGAATGCCGCCGGTGAAGCCGAAACTCTGCGGGTCGGTATAAACCAGGCCCCAGGGTAAATTGGTTGGGGTGCCGTAGCAGCAGCCGTTACAGAGACATCCCAGCCGGCCGATAGCCTGCGCCATGATGATGCCCGGCGTCATCAGGTCGAAGAAAAGGCCGATTTTAATTTTGACTAATTTGCAGTAAATCCAGATGCCCAGCGAAGCGCCGAGCACTGCGCCCCAGATGGTCAACCCTTCGCCGCCGATAAGCTGGCCCGGGTGCTGCAGGAAATTAATCACCTGCCCCGAATCCGCCAGGTCAGGGTGCACGATTGCCACCACCGTATTATCAATCAGGTACAGCAGCCGCGCAAAAACGACGGCCGACGGTAATCCCACCAGCACCATCGCTAGAATTTGTTTGAAGGAAATCAGATTGCTTTTCCTGGTTTGCAGCCAGCCCCAGATAATGAGCCAGATACCCGCCAGCGTCAGAAAAGACGCGTACCAAGTCAGCGGAAAGGAGCCGATGTAGCCGATTACCGGATTGACCCCTAAAAATATCATCAACCACCCGCTTAAATTTCCTATCTATACTTTAGCGTAAAAAGGAAAGCTTTGTCCTGCGTGAATACAAAATTCCAAAAGCTACATCAGCTCGTTGAGCTGAGTATACATTTGTCTGCGGCAAAGTACCTGCGCTTCGCTTCGGCCTAACGGCAAAACCCAACTACCAGATAAATCCGAATATCGAAATACGAAATACTAAACAATATCAAAAATACTAAATTCCCGAACCTAAAATCCAAATAATGAATAATATATACGCACCCTGAGGCCGCAGACTGTAAAAAATTCCAATAAAAATCCCAAAACCAGGATACCCCTTTTCTCTCCTTTGTAAGAGATGATGAGAGAATTACTAATGGGCAGGGCTGCCCGGTTTTTTCTGTGATTCAATACTTTAAGTTCATAAAAATGAACCGTTAAGTGTAGTTTTCTTTTGAAATTAGCCACAGAATAAGAAGTAACCGATAAAAATATATCCTGCGAAGCCGGAGCTTTTCCGGCAGAACTTAAAAGGAGAAAAAATGAAAAGAATTTTAGCAATGTGTCTCGTTCTTGTGTTGATACTGGTCATCGCTTTACCCGCTGCGGTTTTAGCCGATACGACCGGTACCGCCGGCGTTAACGGTGATGTTGCGCCGACACCCTCATTAGCCAGCATTTCAATTACCAGCGGTACTCCTAATGCGTCGACCGGCGGGGTTGTAGACATCTCCGAAACACTTACCGGCAGTAACTTTGATTCGGCGGCGAATGTTACTGTTACTATTTCCGGCGTTGGCGTTACAGCGGATAATGTGACAGTGGCATCGGATACGTCGATTACCGCTACTTTCCATCTGGCTGCCGGCCCTGCAACAACATCCGGAGCCCGGGATGTTTATGTGCATCAAAGCGGCAGAGACAGTACTGAAACCGTAGTTTTTTCCGTGGGCGGCTATATCACCATTACCGCGCCGTCACCCATTAATATGGGCGTAATGACGGTAGGCAGCACAAATACCGGAAGCAGTAATACCCCGGGTACCGTCGAAACCAACGACGCCTCTACTTCGGTAACGGCTAAGGATAGCAAAACAAACAACGCCGGTTATATGGATACAGTCGGGGATGGCAGTGGTACTCTGTTAACTGATAAATTCCAGATTGGTAAAAATGGCAGCGCTTACGCTGCGGCAGATACCGGTATTTCTTACACTAACCCGTCTTCTATTCCGTTATTCGTCAGCCAGCAGGTAGTTTCGGGCGATACCGCGGGTTCATATCAAATCACAATTACCTTTACCGGCTCTGCCAACTAGGATTTATATCTTTTCAATGAGAAGTGGTGAGCTCGCGTAAGCGGGCTCACCACCGGTTGTCTGTAATGGAATTTTCGTCAGTGAAGGCAATACCTGGATGAAGAATACCGCGGCAAGCGGAATTTCAAAAGCTGCATTACCGGGTTTTATGAACACCACTGAGGAAGATATCGGTATCTTGATATTTTAGGACAGGACACATGAAGATTAAGTTAATGATCGGTATCCTTCTGGCCTTATCTTGGGGGACGGTTCTGGCCTCCCCGGTGCTGGCAGGCGGACTGAACGTATCCGGAGGGAAAATCGAGGTTAGTGTCACTCCCGGGAGCAACTCCACCCATGTCATTAATGTGCAGAATACTTCAGACGCCGCGATGAACATCGGTGTTGATGTTGAAGGCTACGGGGTATCGCCGGGTAATGATTTCGTGGTGCTGTCGCCGGCGAATGATATCAGTCCTTACAGCGCGCGGCAATGGTTAAGCGTTACGCCCGCCAGTTTTAGTCTCGCGCCGGGTGATTCACAGAATGTTACTGTTACCGTTAATGTTCCGGCAGGAACCGGCGCGGGCGGCAGATATGCCATTGTTATGATTCAAACTATTCCTCCTCCGGGCGAACAGGTCGCCACAGTCAGCGCGATTGCTGCCAGAGTAATGTTAACAGTTAACGGTTATTGTGTGGACATGAGCAGTCAGGTTACTGGGATTACGTCAACAAATAGTACATCCACTACGACCGCAGGAGTCACGGTAACCTTAGCCGACAATGGCAATTATTATTTCTATCCGCAGATTAATGTCACGTTAATGAATGGGAATACCGCGGTCGCCACCGGTTCGGTAGATACCGGTTGGCCGGTTCTGCCCGGCTATTCCCGGCAATATCAGCTGAACCTGACCGGCGCCGGAACGCTCCCCGCCGGAAAATATGAGGCCGAGATTAAGGTCAATGACAGCTCGGGCAACGTTATATCCCAAAGTACCTTGCCGGTATCGTTTGGCACAAATCAGGTGCTGACGCCCCAGGGAACAACTCCGGTATTAGCAACTACCGGTGTAAGCATGATGCCGGCAAAAGGAACTAACTGGCCGGTAATCGGGGATATTGTTGCTGCGGCGATTATCTTGATATTGGTTGCAGTGATTTTCTTACTGGCAAAAAGACGGACGAAAACAATCGGAAATTAATCAGTAATAATAGCCGATCTTGCCGGTAATTATTCAACCGGAATATTCGGGTTTCTGTACCTGTTTTTCCTGAGAGACTGGATCCAGCCCCAAATAGCCGGTGAAGAAGTCATTACGACGTCATAAAGATTTGTAAGATATCCAAATATGAAACACGCCGAAACAAATTGATGCCGCTAACATCGGCCATGAACCCAGTATGTAAGAAGACAAAATTAAAAATACAACCGGAGCTATTGCCATGGGTAATGGGATTCCTAAAAATGGAGCCCGAAATAATTTTGCCGTTCGGCCCATTATAAAATATCTGATCCAGGCGGCATAATAGATAACAATTGCCAGGCTCATTATCGCGATAGCGAAAGCTGTAAACTTTTTTGATAATTCGATCGTGTAAAATAACGGAATGATAAACACCGCAATTCGGCTGACCCACTCGGATATCGTCAGCGCTATGGGCGTAGAAGCCTTTGGGGCTGCAGGTTTTTTGGGTAACAACATCCATACCAGATTGGGCAATATTAATAATACAGTGATTAAAACTCCGGATTTTATCGGGAATTCCATTATTTTACGGTGCCTTCAGTTTTTTCGACCACCCGCTGCAGCGGCTTGACCATTTCAACGATAGTCCTGTTGGCGTATTCTTTTCTGAATCCGGGTATATGTATCAGTGTAGAGAAAACATCGACCATCATCGTGGTTTTCACGTCTTTTTGCGGGAAATCATACATCCCGTGTTTTTGATAATAACGGTGGTCGGCCATAAAAGAAGGCCTCAATCTGCCCCAGACGGCGTCCCGGAATAATTTGTGCCCGCCCACGCTCAGAAAAGTCGGCGGATTGCGATAACCCTCGTCAGCACACTGCACAAGTTGTTCCGCTAAATTCTGGAGCAAAGCATCGGTATCCGGCGCATTTTCATCTGTCACAAAACCTACCAGGTCCGCCCCTTCATTTTCAGAATAGGCGTCCAGGACTTGCCGGAGGTTCGGGATCTGTCCCAGCGGGCCGGAAATAACAAACCCGACTTGTTTACCGGCTAAATAAGGAGAATGGCCGTTGAAAAAACTGCGGTCGAAAAATAATTTCCACCTCGAGGATAAATACCGGTCTTTGATTGACCCGGCGAACACCAGGATATCGGCCGGTTTTATTTTGGCGTTAAAGAATTCGGTGTAGCCGTCTTTTCCCTGATAGGCGCAGGTATTATCATAGCCGCAGCGGATGCAGCCCAGGCACCCCCCTTTGATATCGATATCGTTAAGATTAACCGTCTCGACCTCCTGCCGGAAGCTTTGTCGGAATCTTTGCACCATGTTGTTCAGGTTTGTGTCTGTTTTCCCGCCGTCGGTCAGAATCAGCATTTTCTTGCTGCCGGAATCTATTTTGTTGCGCACCGTGCCCGGAACGTAATTGCTCTTAGTTGGAATCAGCGGCGGATAATTTCTGGCTGCCGGGGCTTTGGTTTGTACCGCCTGAAAAAAATGTTCGCTGAACCCGATTAATTTTTCTCTTTCTTCCGGAATCATTAAATCAGCCATCTCCGGTGAGAAAAATCCGACGTATTTCATGCCCAGGTCGTCGCATATCCCGTTAATGTAATTGTGCGCGGTATGGTCGAAGAAATGAATTGAAGTGGAGAGCGATGCCGTATACTTGTTTTTAAAAGCGTTTTGCGCATGTCTTTCCCATATCATCTCAATAAATCTTTTGTAATTTGAATGCACCAGTAAAAAGTAAAGGGAAAAAGCCCACAAGACACCATCGGCTTCTTTTACTGCATCGATAATCTCTTGAAAAGCCGCTTCGTCCCGCTGAATTTTGGCGATTTCCTGAGCGACGTTGAATACCTGAAACCGATGTTCCGGCTTTCTTTTTTCGATGAACCGGATATATTGCAGCGTGACGCTCAGATTGCCTTTGGGACTGCCGTTCAAAACCACGAATTTCATGTGTTTGCTCTCCGATATTCTATTTAATGCCCGAATGTTGACGTTGTAAACATTATAATACGGGATGTTAACATTGTCAACATCATGCTATAATTACCGGTAGAAAGTTTAATTTGCGGCTAAAAAGGATAAATACATTTGTCGAAAGAGCAATATCACCACGGCGACCTGGCTTCCGACCTGATACAAAAAGGTCTGATTATCCTGGTGAAAGAAGGCTATGATAAATTTTCCCTGCGCCAGGTGGCCAAAGCCTGCGGGGTCAGTCAAACCGCGCCGTACCGCCATTTTAAAAATAAAGATGAGTTGATTTTGGCTATCGCCAACGAAGCTGTGGAGAAGTTCAACGGTGTGCTTCAGGGCGCCGTGGATAAATATCCGGACGATCCTCAAAGCCAGCTTAAGGAAATGGGTTGCGCCTACATCGAGTTTTTTGTCAATAATCCCGAATATCTGCACCTCATATTTTTAAGCGACATCACCGAAAGGCTGCTGGGCGGGCAGGCGGAACAGCCGGAAAATAATGCCTGTATTGCGGATTTTAAAAGAACCGGCGACCCGTTTGGCGTGTTTTTGAAAACCGTCGAACGATATCGTAACGAATACAAAAGCAGCACAGATAATCCGATGAGTCTGGAGGAACTGGCCCTCTATTGCTGGGGCCTCGTACACGGTATTTCCATCATCCTTTCCCGGAAGGAATTCCCCTTTAGCGACGATCCTTTGACTCTTGCCCGCAAGATGATTTGGAATACAACCTTCCCGATTTAATTCCCGTAAATATACTTCAACAACAAAAATTGAGATTTAAAATTATAAAAAGTGAATTGGATACGCCATGAATATTCTTATTTTAAACAGCAGTTACCGCCGGGACGGCAATACCGACCGGACCGCACAATTATTACAGGCGCGCTTGCAGTCAACCGCCAAAGACAATCATGAGCCACTGGTCGTGGACACGTTTTATTTAGGGCACATGAATATCGAGCCGTGCCGCGGTTGCCGTACCTGTTTCGATAAGGGCGAGGAATTTTGCCCGATTAAAGACGATGTGGCGGAAATCAAAGCCCGGATGAAAGCCGCCGACGCGCTAATCCTGGCGGGCCCCGTTTACGTGGACGACGTCAACGGCATCATGAAAAACTGGATTGACCGGCTGGCCCATGTCTGTCACCGCCCCGAATTCGCCGGCAAATCGGCCTATCTGGTCGTGACTGTCGGCAGCACCCGGATGAGTCATGCCCTGCGGACGATGGACACCGCCCTGCGCACCTGGGGTTTTTACATCATCGGGAAAGCCGGTTTTAAAACCCATGCCCGGATGGACAAAGAACAAATCGAAAAATTATACGGTGCACGGCTCACCGCAATCGCCGAAAACATCTTTCTTAACATCAAAGGGGAGCATTACAAGGAAGTTTCGTTTGTGTCCCTGATGATGTTTAAAATTCAGCAGGTGGGCTGGAGTAAAGCGAAACGTGATTCCATTGATTATCAATACTGGCAGAGCAAGGGCTGGTTGGACGGCAAAAAGCAGTTTTTCATCAAGCCCAAAGCGAACGGACTCAAAATCTCCGCCGCCCGCCTCACCGGCGCCGTCATCGCCAAATTCATGGTTTAGTCATTAGATAATACATTCTCCACTGGTTTTCGGATGTGAGAAAAGAGTAAGGTACAGGCAGGGACGCCTGTACAACTAACTTAGGTAGGGGACTCACCGCCCTGAGACATTCGTCCACCTCAGGCGGAAGGCCCCTCTCTCCAAACTCTCTCCCACGGGTGGAGAGAGGGCTGAGGTTTTTAAAATTGGTATTTAGTATTTCGGATTTAGGATTTCGAATTTTCTTGACATTTGATTCTTGAATCTTGATTATTTCGCCAGCAGCCCTTCCAGCAGAATCCGCGCCGCCTTTTTATCCAGCGGCTTATTGTTGTTCCCGCATTTCGGCGACTGGATGCAGCTGGGGCAGCCTTCCTGGCACGGGCATTCCTTGATGGTCTCCAGCGTTACCTGCCACAGTTGCTCGATTAATTCAAAGCCTTTCTCCGCGATGCCCACACCGCCCGGGTGCCCGTCGTGGATGAAAATCTGTGGCTGGCCGGTATCGCTGTGAAATACGGTGGAGACCCCGCCGATATCGTTCCGGTCGCACAATGCGAACAGCGGCAAAATCCCGATGGCGGCATGTTCCGCGGCGTGCAAAGCGCCCGCAAAATCGAGCTGCTCGGAATTAATCCGGGCGATGGTCCTCTCCGGCAGGTCGAACCACAGCGCCATCGTCTGGAAGGTGTAGGGCGGCAGTTCCAGCGCCTCTTCCCCGAGGTTTTCGTCGGTGAACTGTGCCTTTCTTTTATAGCCGAGCACGCTGGTGGTCACTTCCACCTCGCCCAGGTAAACTTTGACATGCTTCGTGTCTTTAGTGCGCAGCGTATTTAAAATGTGCAGGTCGGTTAGTTCTTTGGTTTGCGTATAATAATTGGTCTGCGCCGGGTTGCAGTAAGCCGTGTGTGTCGCCAAATCCAATTTCGTAATCAGATAAGTTTCGCCCTGGTGCAGGTAAACGGCGCCGGGATGAATCTGGAAAAAGGCGATGCCGGATTCCACGGTTTCCAGCAGCGCGCCGGTGGAAGTATCAATCAGCGAGTAATTTTCGCCGGAAGTGGAGCGGATGTTGATGTCCTGCGCCGGATAAGAAATACTGGCCGAAAGGAACCATTTGCCGCGGCGTTCTTTGAGCACGCCGCGCGCCGTCAGCTCATCCCTTTCTTTGGCCAGCGCCTTGCCGAAATACCGTTCGTCGGTCTCGGTCAACGGCATTTCCCAGGCGGCGCATAACAGGTGCGCCCGCAGGATATAGGGGTTTTCAGGGTTCACCAGCGCATTCTCGAAATTCTTCTGGAAAAAGAAATCCGGGTGCCGCATGAAGTACTGGTCCAGCGGCCCGTCCCGCCCGATTAAGAAGCTCAACGACTGCTGTTTGCCGCGGCCG
>Ga0182027_10007979_pt1 | contig 15492 bp, 11 predicted proteins | sample 712E1DmetaG_FD_121300 | JGI IMG/M metagenome (GOLD analysis project Ga0182027, IMG submission 121300) | Permafrost microbial communities from Stordalen Mire, Sweden - 712E1D metaG (Illumina Assembly) | ecosystem: Environmental > Terrestrial > Soil > Wetlands > Permafrost | place: Sweden...
CACCGCTGCTTGCAAGCTTGGCGGTGGGGTTGGTGGTCGGCATTCTGCAAACAGCGACGCAGATTCACGACCAGACCCTGTCCTTCGTACCGAAGCTGGTGGCGGTCGTCTTGGTTCTGCTCGCGATGGGGCCGTTGTTGGGCGCGCAGGTCTTGCGCTTCGCGCAGGCTCTGCTGCTCGCCATTCCCACGATCCGCTAGGGCCTGCCGCCTTGCTACCCGGAAACCTCGATCAACATTTTCTGCAACATCTACTGATCGTGGGGTTAGGCGCCGCGCGAACCGTTCCCTTGGTGTGGTCCATTCCCGCCTTCGGCGGCCCCAGCTTGCCCGCCCAAATTCGCTTGGTGCTGGGAATAGCACTCTCCGCGCTTTGCTTTCCCATGCTTTCCGCGCATCCGCCCGCTGGCGGCGTTCTGGTCTGGACCTTGCTGGCCGGGCGTGAGGTGGCTGTTGGCACGGTGATGGGATTCGTCTGTTCCTGCGCATTTCGCGCAGCGGAAGCTGCCGGACAGCTGACGGACATTCTACGCGGTGCCAATCTTGCCGAGGCAATCTCCCCGGCGGGCGAGCCGAGAAGCAGCCCGCTCGGTGTCGTCACGCTCCTGCTGTTCATCGTCGTGTTCCACGAAATTGGAGGTGTTGGCACGGTTGTGTTGGCTCTGGCACGCAGCTACGAGGCAATCCCGTTGACCCCGCAGATACCGTTTCGCGAGTCCACGCACACGATGGCCATTCTGACCATCATCGCGTCAGGCAAGCTCATCGAGACCGCCATTGGTCTGTGTGCGCCCGTGGTCGTTGCGTTGTTGCTCGCTGATATCGTCCTCGGGGTGCTCGGGCGTGCAGCTCCGCAGATTCCGCTCTACTTCGTCGGCATGCCGCTCAAGGCACTGCTGGGCGTCGGCGCTGTGCTGGTGGGGCTGGCAACATTGGACGTAGCCATGCAACACACTTTTCAGGAATTCCTCGGCATTTTCCAAGCAGCCGCGCGGCTGGGACGATGATGCGCCGAAAATGACTCGCCAACGTGCAAATGGCTGATCCGTCGCTGGAGGAAAAGACCGAGGCGCCCACACCGCGACGCCTGGAACGGGCGCGCCACGAGGGCCAAGTCGCAGTCAGTCGCGATCTCAATTCTGGATTTGGTGCGCTGGCGGCGTGCGTGGCTTTCATTGCGGCGGGTCCATCTTGGTCCGGTGGATTGGTCGCAGCCATGCGCATGACCTTGGGTGCGGCCGCCAGCGCAATGTCATTCTCCGGCGTGGTGCAGTCCTGCCTACGAGCATGGCTCATGGCGCTCGTTGCTCCCGTGGCCGCGATGGTCGCCACCGTGTTCCTCGTTGGTCTCGCACAGACTCGCGCTTTTTTCTCGCTCGGGCGGGTCCGGTTGGACCCGAAGCGCCTCGTTCCTTCGCGCGGTCAACTCGTGGGGCGCGACGCTTGGGCCGAGATGGTGAAAGATTTGGTCAAGATTGCCGCCGTTGCCTTGGTTGGCTATTCGTCGCTTCGATCCTGGGCGCCCGAGATCGTGCATCTAAGTGGAGCAGGGGCCTCGCGAATTCTCCTGACCATCGGCAAGATGGGAAAAATCCTGGGTCTCCGATTGGCGGTGGCCATGGTGGTGCTCGGCGGCATGGACTACGGATGGCAGATCCATCGTCACAGGAAATCGTTGCGCATGAGTCGGGATGAGGTAAGGCGAGAGCACAAGGAAAGTGAGGGCGATCCCGCACACCGGGCGGAACGTCAGCGCCTCCACGGTGAAATATTGCAACAGCACGCACTGGTCGAAGTGAAAAGCGCCGATCTGGTTGTCGTCGAACGAGGCGCGCTGGCGGTGACCATCCGCTACGACCGCACCGGCAAGAGAGCACCGGTGGTTTCAGTCAAAGGCGAGCGCCGGGTCGCGCAGAAGATCGAAGAGGTCGCGCAGACCAGCAAGGTTCCGATCGTCGAAGACAATCTCGTCGCACGTTCTCTCCTGTGTGTCGAGGAGGGCTGCGAGATCCCTGAGGCCCTCTACGAAAGGGTTGCGGAGCTACTTGTGAGCGTCGCGCACACCGAGGAATCTCGGTTGTGAGTATTTCCGGCCCGCAACCCGGAAGAGCTGGAGGCGTTTTGTACGAAGTGGCCATCGCGCTGCCCGTGACGGATCTTTTTACCTATCGCGATCCTCGGCCGGACGCGCGCGCGCCCCTCGGCACACAGGTCATCGTGCCGTTCGGTCGGCGAACCATCACTGGATTCGTGGTCGGCTACGCCGAGAGCTCGCCCGCTGACGTGCGCGAAATCGCGGAGGTCGTGGGCGACGGCCCTGCACTCGACCAGCAGGTTCTCGAACTGTGCCGATGGGCGGCGAGCTACTACCTTGCTCCGCTCGGCGAGGTGTTGGGCGCGGCGTTGCCGCGTGGAGAGCGTGCGTCGTCCTCGCGGCGCGTGCATCTGACCGAGGCGGGGCGGCGCGCAACGGAAGCGGACGGCGCCTCCGGGCTTGCCACCATGGCGCTCGACGATGGCGATCGGGCGATGTTGGCCAGGTTGAAGAAGGCGAAGACGCTCAGCATGACTGGACTCGCACGCACGTCGTCGGCCGAGGCAGCGCGCGTGAGCTTCCTTGTCGAGCGCGGTTTCGTCGAGATTGCGGACGCGATTCGCGGAACCAAGCGGCGGCGAAAAGCAGCCAGCGAAGACAGTCCCGATCGTCAGGTCTTCGACGGCGAGACGTTGCCGAAACTGAACGAACATCAGGAGGCTGCGTTCACCGCACTTTCGCAGGCACTGGGTGGTGGCTATGGAACCTTCGTCTTGCAAGGGATCACCGGCTCGGGCAAGACGGAGGTCTACCTACGCCTCATCGCCGAGGCGCGAAAGCGTGGGCTCGGCGCCTTGGTGTTGGTTCCCGAAATTGCCTTGACGCCTCAACTGGCCGCGCGCTTTCGCGCCCGCTTCGGCGACGACGTGGCGGTCCTGCACAGTGCCCTGCCGGCGGGCGAGCGCATCGCTGCTTGGCGGCGGTTGCGCCGTGGCGAGGTCGGCATCGCGGTCGGCGCGCGCTCTGCGGTATTCGCCCCGGTGCGCGAGCTGGCCGTCATCGTGGTCGACGAGGAGCACGACGGATCGTTCAAACAGGAGGAGGGCTTTCGCTACCACGCCCGCGACCTCGCCGTCATGCGCGCTCGCCAGGGCAACGCGCTCGCCGTGTTGGGCTCCGCGACACCTTGTCTTGAAACCTATCGCAACGTTGTGCTGGGCCGGTTCACCCGCTTGCTGTTGCCGACTCGGGCCAACCCATCGGCGGCGCATCGGCCGTTGCCGCCCGTCGAGGTGATCGACCTGCGTAGACACCCGCCCGGCCGCGATGGCATCCTTTCACCACCGTTGGCCCTGGCGGTGGAGCAGACGCTGTCGGCGGGCGAGCAAACCATCCTGTTTCTCAACCGGCGCGGCTTCTCCACGTTTGTTCACTGTCGCGCCTGCGGACACGTCATGCGTTGCCCTTCGTGCGCGGTATCGTTGACGCTGCACCGAGCCCGCGGTCACCTGCTCTGTCACTACTGCGGCCACGCGGAACGAATCCGCGAGATTTGCCCGCAGTGCAAAGGAACAAGTCTCGAGGGCATGGGCAGTGGCACGGAGCGCGTCGAGACCCTGGTGCGCGAGCGTTTTCCGCAAGCTCGGGTGGCGCGTCTCGACCGCGACACGGCCGACGGCGGGCGCTTGGAAGCGTTGCTGGCCAAAGTTCATCGTGGGGAAATCGACATCCTCATTGGGACGCAGATGGTGACCAAGGGCCACGATTTTAGCGGCGTGACCTTGGTCGGAATTCTGCAGCCCGACCAGGGAATTCATTTGCCGGATTTTCGCGCGGCCGAGCGCACGTTCCAGATCATGGAGCAAGTGGCGGGAAGGGCAGGGCGGGCCGAACGCGCCGGGCGCATCGTGGTTCAGACCTATTGTCCGGAGCATCCGGCAATTCAGTTTCTGCAGCAGCACGACTACGAAGGTTTTGTGCAGGACGAGCTGGCGCATCGGGAAGCTGCGGGCTATCCGCCCTTTTCACGCATGGTCGCCGTGCGCTTGGATAGCCCCGATGAGAAAGCGGTCCGCGAGGTTGCCGGCGCCGTGGCGTCGCGCGCTCGAGCGGTCGCGGATTCCGCCATTCGTGTCTTGGGGCCGTCCGAGGCACCCATTGCCCGCCTGCGCGGGCGCTCTCGCTTCCAAGTATGGCTGTCCGGCACGGATCGGGCGAAGCTACTCACTGTGGCCAGAGTGATGCAGCGTGCGCCGCTTCCCCGCAACGTGCGTCTTGAGGTAGATGTAGATCCGCAGAGTGTCCTGTGATGAAGCCGACCAATGAAGATTCGACCAAGCTGCTGGGGCGGCTCGCCGAAAGCATCGACGGCATTCTCGACGCGGAGATGTCGAGCACGCTGCGCACGATCGTCGACGGCGGTGCGGTGGTGGGTGGCGACTTGGCCGATCTCGACATGCCGCTGCTGCTCGGCCGCATTTACCTGGAAGGCATGACCGGCCGGCTGCGCGTGCGCGGCGAGCACGCGGAAAAGTCGGTGTACTTCGAAGCGGGCCTGCCCGTGATGGCAGCCTCCGACGATGCCGCCGATCGGATGCTCGCCATGCTCACCCGCGAAGGCGCAATCGATGCACGTCAGAACGAAGAGACCGTGCGCGTGGTCGATGCTACGGGAAGGAAGGTCGGTGCTGTTCTGGTCGACTTGGGTTTCCTGCGCAGCGACGAGCTCTTGCCGGCCGTTCGGCGCCACTACGAAAGCATCATTCTCTCGCTTTTCGCCTGGACCACGGGGCGCTGGCAGATCGATCCCAACGTTACCGCAGGGCCGGAAAGAACCCGCTTGCTTCGCCATCCCGTCGTGCTCGTCTGCGAGGGCTTGGCACGCGGCTACCCCAGCAACAAGATCGCGGCGCGCTTGGGGACGGGTAAGGTCGCCTTCCTGCTCGACAACTCCACCGGCGCGGTGGACCTGGTGTCCCAGTTGGCTGCCATCGTCGAAAAGGCGGAGATGCGCGTGCCATCGCTGTTCGACGGCGTCCGCTCGCTCGCCGACGTGGTTCGAGACAGCGGTCTTTCGGACGTGACCGTGTCGCGAATTGCACTGACGCTATCCACCTTTGGTGTGTTGCGGCCCGTGGACGCGGGCAGGAGTGTGCGGGACGGCGCGCGGGTGGGCTTGCGCGATCTCGGCATCGATCGCGAGCGTATTCAGGCTCGCTACGCGCTTGCCATGGAAAGCGACTACTTCCAGTCGCTTGGTCTCGATCGGCGCGCGGACGCGAATGACGTCCGTCGGGCCTACACCAGGCTGCGCAAAGAAATCGCACCCGAAACCGTGGGGCCGGAGCTGTGGCATGAACTGAAGCAACAGATTGAAACGATCCAAGACGTGCTCGACGAAGGAATGCGTGTTCTTTCGACCCCAGTCCTTCGCTCTGCCTACGAGTTCAACCTGGCCCATGGCCCGGACGCGGACGGCGAGCCTGGGTCTCGGGATGCAACGCCATCGCCCACGGTCTTCTCGCGGAGCTGACGGGCCGTGCGAATTGTTTTTTTTGGCTCGCCCGACTTTGCCGTTCCATCGCTTGCGGCGGTGGTGGCCGATCACCACGACGTGGTCGCCGTCGTCACCCAGCCCGATCGTCCGGCGGGTCGAGGCGGAAAGGTTCAGGCCCCGGCGGTGAAGGTGCTGGCGAGCCAGCGCGGGCTTCCAGTCCTTCAGCCCACCAAGCTTCGTGACGGTGGGCTGGCCCGCGAGCTCGCGGCACTCGAGCCTGACCTGTTCGTCGTCGTGGCCTACGGCCGCATCCTCCCGCCTGATCTTCTCGCCGTACCCCGGCTCGGCCCGTGGAATGTGCACGCCTCAATCCTGCCCAAGTTTCGGGGCGCGGCACCGATTCAGTGGGCCGTCATCCGGGGCGAGCGCACGACTGGCGTGACGATCATGCGGATGGAAGAGGGACTCGACACGGGACCGGTCGCGGCGCTCGCCAAGGACGCGATCCAGGACGACGACACGGCGGGATCTTTGGCCAACCGCCTGGCGCCGCTCGGAGCGAGGTTGCTGACGGAAACCCTTTCGCGGATCGGCGCGGGAACCGTCGCCTTGCAGCCACAGAACCACACAGCCGCGAGCCTCGCGCCACTGCTGAAAAAGGAAGATGGTCTGCTCGACTTCAGGCAAACAGCTTCGGCCGTGTCCGCGCATGCGCGCGGAGTGGATCCGTGGCCAGGAGCGACCGTCATCGTGGCTGACGCGCCCACCAAGGTCTTTCGGCCAACGTTGGTGGCTGGATCGGGAAGGCCCGGCGAGGTCCTAGGTCTCGTCCCCGCAGGTCTCGCGGTGGCCTGCGGCGAGGGCGCGCTCGCCTTTGCCGAGCTTCAAATGCCGGGGCGCAAGCGCATGCCCGCCCAGGCGCTCCTGGCCGGACACCCCATCCCGCCAGGCACCATCCTCGGTCCGTCTCCGGACTCAGCTAGATAATCTCGCGCTTGGCCATAGCCTTGCGCATTTTACCCAGAGCCTGCTCTTGCAACTGGCGCACGCGTTCGCGCGACAGACGGTATTCGTCTCCGATTTCCTTGAGCGTGCGTTCGTGGTCGTTGATGAGCCCGAAGCGCTTACGCAGGATGTCCGCCTCAATGGGCTTGAGGACGCTGAGCAGCTTGAGCATTTCCTGCTGGGTCTCGCTGCTCATCATCTGATCGGGCGGGCTCGGCGCTTCGTTGGGATCCACGAGCACGTCGATGAGGCGGCGCCCGTCGTCTTCAGAGAGCGAACGATCCAGGGAGACTGGATTGTCCGCCAGAAACGTGCGCATCTTTTCCAGCTTCTCGGCCTCGATGCCGGTCACCGAGGCAATTTCCTCGGTGGTGGCTGGACGTTCGAGCTTCGACTGGAGCTCGCGCTCGGACTTGGCAATGCGATGGTACGCGTCGATCATGTGTACCGGCAACCGAACGGCGCGACCTTTGTCGGCGAGCGCGCGGCTGATGGCGTGACGAATCCACCAACTCGCGTACGTGGAAAAACGGAATCCCCGTCGGTAGTCGTAGCGCTCGACCGCCTTCATGAGGCCGATGTTCCCTTCCTGGATTAGGTCGGGCAGTGGCAGTCGTCCGTGGTTAAAGCGACGTGCGATGGAAACCACCAGGCGCAGATTTGCCTTCACGAACTCATTCTTGGCGCGCTTGACGATCCCGGACTTGTTGGTGATGGTCGACGCAAATTCCTGAAATGGCTTGGTCTCGGTATTGAACCCGAGCCTCTCGATCGGGCGCCCCATGCGGGCCGCACCGCTCAGGCGCTGAAGCTCGGTAAGGGCGGCATCGACGAATACTCGGTCGATGTCGAGCTCCTTGATCTGGGCCGCCAAGGCAACCGTGGTTTTGGACAGCTTGCGCTTTTCAGAGCTTGGACCTCTGCGGGCCATGCGCTCGGAGAGCATGCGGTAGGTCTTGAGCTCGGGAAGAGCTCTGCCCATCGCAGTTTCTACCGTGGTCGCAAGATGCGATGCCCATGCCGCGTAGGAGAGCAGGGCCTGCCAAAGGTCCAACTCCAGTTCTTCAATGTGCCGGGCCGTTTCAAATTCCTGTTCAGGCTTGAGCACCGATAGTTCTGCCATGTCGCGAAAATACATGGCCAGGAAGCTCTGAGGCTCGTCCGACTTGGGACCGCCTGGAGTCGCAGCAGCGGACTCATCGTCAGAGTCCGCTGCCTCTGCCTCGGCGCCAGCCTCGGTATCGGCGTCGTCATCGGCTTCGGGCTCGTCGGGGAGATCCTCGGTTGGTTCAATCTCACCCACAGCGGCGTTGGCCGCCAACACAGCGGGGAGGGAATCGTCTTCAACCTCTGGTTCTACGACTGCGAGAGTGTCCGCAACCGAATCCAGTTCGTCCACGACGCGACCGAATCCAGGCTCGACGGTCGGATCTCCGACGAAGTCGAGCTCCGCACCCGTGTCATTCGCCGGACGGGCAAATGGCACAGCGACATCCGCCGATGCCGTCGAGGTCACGCGTTCCACCATCCTCGTCCGCCGATCCTCGCGTATCGGCCGTTGTTTTCTGATTGGTTTGATTTTCGCTGCTACTCGACGCATCGCGCTTTCCGTTTCCGCGTTGCCGCTTTAATCGCCACTTCTCCTACACTTTATACCAATGTAGGTGAAGAAATATTCCTGGTCTTCCTTAGCTTTCGTCCTACGATAGGATGCTTGACTCCATAGATCGGTTGTATGGCTTGTAAACTAAGTGCCATGACCGTGTTGGTGCCATCGCGTCGGTTAGGTTGTTCACAATTGACGCGACGATGTGTGACGGCGAGCGTGGCGGAGCGATTGTGGCGGATACGGGCCAAGCTCTGATTGGGGGGACAGGACGGCTAGGGCACGGGCCTCTCGCAAACAGCGATGATGTTGCGCGAAGCCGATCCGAAGAATTTGGATCTGACTGCTAGGCCGCCAGACACTTCCAAGACCCTGAAACCCGCTTGGCAAAGCAGCTTACCAACCTCATGCAGGCTGTAGGCTCGCATCGATATCTCTTGTTCGACCTGGCGACCATCGCCGAAAACGACTGAACGTCGAATCAGAACTCGGCTGGTGTGGTAGTTGAAATCGACTTCTTCGAGAACAACGCAGCCGTCTCCTTCCCACCACACGCGGCTCGGGAGATCAGCGACGATGTAGTCGCGGTTGATGATGTCGAGCAGGAATCGTCCGCCAGGTTTCAGAGCTCGGCAAATGCCGCTCGCAACCCGCAGATTGGTCTCTTCGTCGAAGTAGCCAAACGACGACAATACGCAGTAGGCGGCGTCAAACCGGCTGTCGAACGTCATCTCCCGCATGTCAGCGTGGACGAAGTTGACGGCGAGTCCGCGTCGCTGAGCGGTGTCCGCCGCGCGGATAAGCAGTGGCAGCGAGAGATCGAGGCCGGTCATGCGGAGTCCAGTTTGAGCGAGCTCCAGGGCATGACGGCCGTACCCACAGGCGAGATCGAGAATCTCGCCACCCGCTGGCGGGGACAGTGCTTGGCGAATAAACGTCACCTCGCGCGCGGTCTGCTCTGGGGTCGAGAAGGGAAGCGTTCGCAGGAAGTCCTCGTCAAACACCTCCTCGAACCAGGGTTTTGAGCGTTTCTTGAGCGATCGCCGTGCGAGAGCTTCCGGTATCTGCGATTCGCCGATCGCCGCCGCGTTTTCTTCGAACAAGGGAGGCGCTTGCGGTGGTGTCTGCGGGGCCAGCGCCGCTGGGCCAGAAGCTTCGACCGGGACCGGCGGTGGTGTCGGAGACTGGCGGACGTCGGGCGCTTCCGGCTCGGCGGACGTCAAATGCTCGGCCGACTCCATCATCTCAAGTACATCAGGCTCGACCTCACGAGGTCCGGCCGCTGCGGAGGTTTGTGGCTTGGACGCGTCCGGCCTGGTCGAGATTCCGTCGGGTGGCGTGTCGGCAAGGTCCGAAGCCGAGGGTGTGGCGCCCACTTCGTCAGCCGAATGAGGGATGATCTCGACGGCATCGGCGGGCAGCTCGGAATCACTGCCCATCGGCCCGGGCAATATCGCCGTGGGCTCCGCGCCCAAGACCTCGGCCAGCGGCGACGCGCTTGGCGGAGGAGGCGTGGGATCTGCAGCCAGGAACTCGTCGGGCTCAGCGCCCTTGAAATCGACTGCACGCATTGCGGCCCTAGGCGTCTTTTCCGGGGACGGCGTTCGCTCGCCGACTGGCGTCTTTTCCAGTGGCGGCGTTCGCTCACCGACTGGCGTCTTTTCCGGGGGCGGCGTTCGCTCACCGACTGGCGTCTTTTCCAGTGGCGGCGTTCGCTCGCTATTCCTGGAAGGCAAAGGAGGTGGCGTTTGTTCGTTCCCTTCCGCAAGGTCTGAAACAATCCACTTCAGGGTCGGATCGTGATCGGCCAAGACAGCCATACCCGTGTCCGACCGCGCGCCAATCGGATCATCATGGTCTGCGGTCGAGACCATGGTCGGAGCTTGGGGCGTGTCGCCGTTTCGACTCATTGGCGGGGCGTCTGTCCGTGAATGTGTCTCGCTATGATACGGCCAACTGCAGCTCCCATCCTCATTTGTGTGTCAGAAACAAGATCATCCAGCTCAACCCGGCCAGGCTCGAAAATCGTGATGGTTGTCGAACCGAGGTTGAAAATCCCAAGCTCCTGGCCAGTTTCAACGGGCAAAGGCGACTCGAATCGCTTTTGGCGCACAGAGATGTCAGCAAAACCAGCGCTATGCGTCGCGACCTCGGAATCGTAGCTGGCGGTGATATGTCCGACTCCAACCGCGGCAACCATGACGACCGCGTAGCGGCCAGCCGGGCCATCCACGACAGTAACGAAGCGCTCATTTTTTGCGAAGAGGCCGGGCTCGCGCCTGACGCTGCTGCTGCCCACTGGGAAAAGCTTCCCTGGGATATGAGTCCACGAGACAACTTTGCCGCCCATCGGAAAATGAACCCGATGATAGTCGCGAGGAGATAGGTAGATGACGATATAGGGTCCGCCGACCAAGCGAGCGGCCAGTGCGTCGTCTGCCAAAAGATTGGCCAATGTGAAGAGTGAACCCTTGGCCTCCAGCAGCCTGCCGGCGGAAGCAAGACCGGCTTCACAGATCGTGCCATCGGAAGGGGCCACGATCGCATTTTCATCGGCAGGCAAGGCGCGAGCATCTTGTCGCAGTCGCCTCGCAAAAAACGCATGCAAGCTCTTGTAGCTGTCGATGGAGAGCTCTGCTTCGGCGCAGTTGAGCCCGTAGGTCCGAGCGTAGGACCTGAGCAGCAGGGTCTGAAGATGTCGAGGAAGCTCTCGTCTGGAGCCCCAGCCGATCACCTTCGAAAGGAGATCCTTGGGCGCAATGCGCCACGCATCTCGTGCTACTCGCTCGCCAAAGGAAAGACTGGACATGGGACGACTGCCGACCTGGAATCAGAGAGGGCGCAACTCTAGGGAGGTCTTTGATTCTCCGCAACGAGTTTCGCATAGGGTGATCGCTGTCACCCGCTGAGGGTGCGTCCATGGCGGGCAAAACGAAAGGCCGGTTGTTGCCAACCGGCCTCGTTCTGTACAGGGCTATAGAGCCATCGCTAGAATTGGAAGAGCAGCTCTCGATACTTGGGCAGCGGCCAGAGCTCGTCCGAGACCAAGGTCTCAAGCGCGTCCGCCGCATCCCGCACTAAGTCTTGGGCCGGAATTACTTTCTCCTTGAACGCCTTGGCCTCGGCGTGGAGCGATCCGGCTGCATGGGCTGCGTGCTGGGCCTTTTCAAGCGCGTCAATGTTTTCCACCAGGCTGTCGACCAGGACGGCGATTCTGTCGGCGAGCTTGTTGGCTCCCTTGGATTTCGATGCCGCGCCAAGCTCGCCAAGGTACTTCACGGCTGCCGGGACGAGTAGCGTCCGCGCGATCTCGACAGTCGCGTTGGCCTCGATGTTTTGCACCTTGACGTACCGCTCCCAGGCGATCTCGTAGCGACTCTCAAGCTCTCGCTCGGAGAGCACGCCGAACTGCGCGAAGATCTTCTTGGCCTTTTCCGTCTGCATGGCTGGGAGGGCATCGACGGTGCTTTTGTTGTTCGGCAGTCCGCGCTTGGCGGCCTCCGCATGCCATTCCTCGGCGTAGTTATTGCCCGAGAAGAGCACCTTCTTGTTCTCTTTGATGACCTCGGAGAGGATCTTGGTCAGGCCAGCGAAGTCGTTGCTCTTGAGCTTGTCGAGCTTGTCGGCGATGAGCGAAAGCGACTCGGCAACGATGGTGTTGAGCACGGTCTGGGGCCAGTAGATTGGCACCGAGGAACCCACCGCGCGGAACTCGAACCTGTTGCCGGTGAAGGCGAAAGGCGAGGTGCGGTTGCGGTCTGTGGAGTCCTTGGGCAAGACCGGCAGGGTCGTGACGCCCAGCTCAAGCTTGCCGCCCTGCTTGGACGACGAAGCGGTGCCTTTCTCCAATTGCTCGACGATGTCTTCCAGCTGAGCGCCGAGGAAGATGGAGACGATGGCGGGTGGGGCCTCGTTGGCGCCCAAGCGGTGATCGTTGCCGGCGTCGGCGACCGAGGCGCGAAGCAGATCGGCGTGCACGTTGACCGCGCGGATAGTGGCGGCCAGGAAGGTCAGGAACTGCGCGTTGGCGTGCGGGTCGTGGCCCGGGTTAAGCAGGTTCTCGCCGTCATCGGTGGCCATCGACCAGTTGTTGTGCTTGCCCGAGCCGTTGACGCCGCGGAACGGCTTCTCATGCACCAGCGCCGCCAGACCGTGCTGGAAGGCGATCTTGCGCATCAGATTGAGCAGCAGCATGTTGTGATCCGAGCCCACCGTGGTGGCCTCGAACATGGGGGCCAACTCGAACTGCGCCGGAGCAACCTCGTTGTGGCGGGTCTTCGACGGCATGCCCAAGCGCCACAGCTCGCGATCGAGGTCCTGCATGAAGGCGAGGATACGCTCGCGAATCGAGCCGAAGTACTGGTCTTCCAGCTCCTGGCCTTTGGGCGAGGGCGCGCCGAACAGCGTGCGCCCGGTTAGCACCAGGTCGGGACGGAGCTCGGCCAGACGGCGATCGACCAGGAAGTACTCCTGCTCGGGGCCGATGGTGGTGAAAACCTTCTTGGTGGTTGTGTTGCCAAACCACTTGAGAACGCGCATGGCCTGCTTGGCGATTGCTTCCTGCGAGCGCAGCAGGGGAATCTTCTGGTCCAAGGCCTCGCCGGTGTACGAGACGAAGGCGGTGGGGATGGTCAGCGTCACGCCGTTGGGCTCGACCTGAAGGAAGGCGGGCGAGGTGACGTCCCAAGCGGTGTAGCCGCGAGCCTCGAAGGTCGAGCGCACGCCGCCGGACGGGAATGAAGACGCGTCAGGCTCGCCCTGGATAAGCGCCTTACCAGAGAACTCGACGATGGTCTTGCCGTCGCCGTCGGGATTGAGGAATGAGTCGTGCTTTTCCGCGGTGGTGCCCGTGAGAGGAACGAACCAATGCGTGTAGTGAGTCGCGCCATGCGAGAGCGCCCACGCTTTCATCCCCTGCGCCACGGCGTCGGCGATGCCGGAATCGAAGGGCTCAAGCCCGGCGATGGTGCGGCGGAGCTGGCGATAGACCGGCTTGGGCAGGTACTCGCGCTGGGCTTCGTCGCCGAACACGTAGCTGCCGTAGATATCCTCACCGGCATGCTCCAAGTAGTTTTCGGTGGATTCAACTTTCTGTGTGGCAATCGCGGCTACGGCATTCCTGCGGGCTGTCATGTGGTGTCCTCAGCTTTTTTGTTGGTGTGTTTCTCTGTTCCCGGCTTCTTCAGGAGAAAGATCTAGCGCAAACAACGTTGCGACTGAATCACAAGTTTTGTTTCGTCGACGTAAAATCATAGGGGATGAGCTGGTCGAATGGCTCCTGCGCGAGCGCATTCTCCAGCTGCCCGTCTACGCAACAGTGCCCGCGCGGAGCGCTGCGGTCAGGGACGTCGATCCTACAAGAAGGCCGGAAATGCAAAACCATGTCAGCGCCCTGGCGGCGATGCATTTGCTTGCCAGCAGCTGCATCGCAATTCGCATCAGGGCCTAACGAGGGAAAAGCTGCTCCTAGAGCGCGTCCTCGCCACGTTCACCAGTTCGGATGCGAATGACTTCCTCAACGGGGGTAACAAAGATCTTGCCGTCGCCAATGTGGCCAGTCCGCGCGACGTTCATCAACGTCTCGACCACATCCTTGACCATCTCGTCCTTCACCACGATCTGAATGCGGACCTTGGGAACGAAGTCCACGACATAGGCAGAGCCGCGATAAACTTCTTTCTTCCCCCCGGTTCGTCCAAAGCCCTTGACTTCGGAGACGGTCATTCCCTGCACCCCGATCTCGCGCAAACGGTCCTTAACGTCGTCGAGCTTGAATGGCTTGATGATGGCTTCGATCTTTTTCATGATGCACCGGCCGCAGAGACTAGACGGCCTTGCGAGTATGTTCAATCTTCTTTGTCAGCAATTGGTCTGTGAAGATTAGCGGCGGAAGGTTTCCGGCGTATATCGCACCCGCGAATTTATGGTAACCCTGTGCGTGGACAGCTGCCAGCACCGGCCTCGCTAGGCTTCCGGCTTGAGCGCCCCGACCAGCTCGCGCACGTCAGCAACTCCGCTTTGGCGGCAGAATTCCTCCATTTCGCGAACGATGCGCTCGGGAGACGCGGGATCGATGAAATTCTGCGTTCCCACCTGGATGGTGCTGGCGCCTGCCAAGATGAATTCGATTGCGTCGGTGCCATTCTGGATTCCGCCGATGCCGCTGATTGGAATTCCGATGCCGGCGCGATGGACTTGGTAGACCATGCGCAGGGCTACCGGCTTGATGGCCGGGCCGGACAATCCGCCGAAGATTGTCGCCAGCTTGGGTCGTCGGGTTCGTGCGTCGATCGCCATGCCGGTAATGGTGTTGATGATGGAAACTGCGTCGGCTCCGTTGTCGGCGCAGGCCCGGGCGAGGGCCACAATGTCCGAGGTGTTCGGCGTCAGCTTGACCCAGAGAGGCTTGGCGATGACGTCGCGGCAGACGCGGACCAGATCTCCCAGAACCTGCGCTTTACGGCCGAACTCGATGCCGCCCGCCTTGATGTTGGGACAGGAGACATTCATCTCCAACCCGTCGACTCCGTCCAGCTTCCCCAACCGTTCTCCGCAGTCGACGTACTCATCGAACGTTGTGCCAAAGAAGTTCACCAGGACCTTGGTCCCGCAGGTGCGCAGGAACGGAAGCTTGTTCTTGGCAAAGCCTTCCACACCGACGTTCTCCAAGCCGATGGAATTCAGCATTCCCGACGCCGTTTCGCAGATGCGCGGTGTGGGATTGCCGAAGCGCGGGTTGGGCGAGATGCCCTTGGTCACCAATCCGCCGAGGGCCGAGAGGGAAAGCAGACTGTCGAATTCCTTGCCATAACCAAACGTGCCGGATGCGGTAAGGACCGGGTTGAGGAAGTCGATCCGTCCGCAAGTCGTCCGCAGGGAAGGACGATTGGCGTCGGCCAAGTCGTCGGTGGGCGCCGCACTCACTGAGCACCTTCGGGCGAATGGGCGGCAATCGGGGGAATGACCAGATCCGATGCCAAGAACACCGGCCCCTCACTGCAGGTGTACCGGAAGGGGCGGGAGCGAGAGGGCATCGCGCAGCCAAGGCAGACACCTATGCCGCATGCCATGTGTTCCTCAACCGAAAGGTGGCATTCGATTCCGTGGCTTTCGGCGATGCGAGCAACCGCCCACAACATTTCCTTCGGTCCGCACGCCATAATCCGCAGCTTCTGCTGGGGAGTGGTGGTGCGATGAAAGTCGATGCGAGCCTCTAGTGAGGCCGTCACTCGTCCCCTTCGGCCCGTCGAACCGTCCTCGGTCGCGAGATGCGTTGTGAGGCCAAGACTGCGCATTTCGCCGAGCAAGATCAGATCGCGGGAGCTTCGGCCGCCGTAGAGCATCTCGCACC
>Ga0182027_10007980_pt1 | contig 15491 bp, 11 predicted proteins | sample 712E1DmetaG_FD_121300 | JGI IMG/M metagenome (GOLD analysis project Ga0182027, IMG submission 121300) | Permafrost microbial communities from Stordalen Mire, Sweden - 712E1D metaG (Illumina Assembly) | ecosystem: Environmental > Terrestrial > Soil > Wetlands > Permafrost | place: Sweden...
AAGGCACTCTCGGTCTGGTCCATCCACCGCAAGCAATCCTGGCGGATGAACTCGGCACAGCTCGGATCGATGCAACTCTTGAGGTGCTCGATGGCGGCGTTGAGCCGTCCTGCCGTCTTCTCTTCTTGCGCCTTCTCGTAGGCTTGGGGGCAGGTTAGCGGTTCTTCCTCCGCTCGGGCCGCTCCTAGCCCGCAAGTGCCCACCAGAGTTGCAGCCAGCATTGCGTAGAATCTCATCTCAGATCTCCATCGGCATCATGGCGCTCAAAGGCATTGTGGCTTCACCCGTCGGATGCCCTGCCCGTCGACGTAGAAGGGCGGGTTGCAGTCCTTCTTCTTGGTCTGCCGATGGGTCGTCGACGATTGCGTCGTCGTGGACTTGGTGGACGCACGACGCGTGTCGGCAGGCGCGCGCTGTTTCGATCCGACGGGCGCCGTCACGACAGGGGCAGGGTCGGGCCGAGAGCTCACCGGCTCGGGTAGCGCGATGATTTCGACGGGAGGCTTGACGACCCGAGCGTTGGCCTCGTCGGCGGCCTTGATCTCGCTTCGATGCGAAGCACGGATGATGCTGCCGCCGAGCGCCACCACCAGAAGAGCAGCGCCAACCATCATGGGCCAAGGCCTTCGCGTCCAAGACAGCCACCGCAAAAGCAGCGTCGTGCGCGACACAATCCATGTCTCACTGAAATTCGCGCCCGACGGTGCTTTGCTGGCTTCTTTGCTGGCTTCTTTGCTGGCTTCTTTACTGGCTTCGTTGCGGCCTTGGAGAAGCTCCGTGCTAATGGCGTCGATATCGCTGTAGGTGCCTGGTCGCTTGGGGACACGAGGCGACGGGCTGGCCGCGCGCTGTGATCGCTGTTCCTGGAAGGGATCGCCGGACGGATCCGCATCGAACGATGAGCTTTCGATGGCCGACAGCTTCTCCGAGTTCTTGGCCAGGCCTTCGCCTCCCAGGTACACGACCCATTCGCCCACCTTGCGCGCTGTAGAGACGACGATTTCTTCTTCGATGGCCTCGGCGAATTCGCGGGCGGTCTGAAAGCGAAGGCTGACGTTTCGGTCGAGTGCCTTCAGCACAACGCGATCCAAGCCCGGCGATATCTTGGGGTTGCTGGCGCTGGGGCGATCGATGGGTGCCATCAGGACCTTGGCAATGGCGCCGGTGGGATCGTCCGCTTCAAAAAGGCGCCGCAGCGTAAGCGCTTCCCAGAAGACGATGCCAGCCGCGAAGATGTCCGCGCGGCGATCGATGGGGCCCGCACCCATCTGCTCGGGCGCCATGTAGGAAACCTTGCCCTTGAGTTGCCCTTGCCTGGTCGACTGGCTACGCGAAACCGCCTTGGCAACGCCGAAGTCGAGCACGCGCGGCACGCCGTCTATCCCCACCATGATGTTGTGTGGCGATACGTCGCGATGAACGACGTTGAGGGGAGAGCCGAGCTCGTCCATGGCTTCGTGCGCAGCGTGGAGGCCGTGAAGGGCGCCACTCATGATGCCGGCGCTGATGGCGGGGGGCACGGCGACGTTCATGGCATGCGCGCCTTTCAGCATGCGCGCCAGGGTTTCGCCGTGGATGTATTCCATCACCAAGAAGATCTCTTCGCTCTCCTCCAGCAGGACCACATCCAGCGGCGCCGCGACATTCGGGTGTTGGATGCGCGACACCAGTCTGGCCTCGTCGAGAAACATGGAAATGAACTCGGCGTCGCGCGAAAAGTGGGGGTGCAGGTACTTGATCGCGACCGTGCGCGAGAATCCGACGGCCCCGCGCAGCCGCCCGAAATGGACGCTGGCCATACCACCGGAGGCGATCTCGTCGTACATGACGTAACGCCCGACCACACGCGATGGTTGGGCCTTCGACGGCACGGTAGGCGACGGCGCAGAGAGCATCTAGCATCTATCAATATCGGAGAACCGAGCCCGCAAGTTGAGCCCGGGCCGGCAAAGCGCAACGCGTTGGGCCTCGCGATACGCCAGAGCCGTATCGGAGCGCGGGGGCTGGCACTTGGAAACCCCCGCGGCTACGTCGCTGTCGCCCCCTAAAGCGGCGGCTTGGCGTTGCGCACGAGATCGAGAAAATAGGACTCGAACCATTCGCCCGCCTGCGGCGCGCCCTTGGCGCTGTCGGGCGACACGCAGGCTTCGTCGAAGCGCGGCTGCTTGGGGTCGGAGGTTCCATCCGATTCTCCAGGTGGCTTAATCCACACGAACGCGTCGACGCCGGGCTCGGGTTTGGCGCGCGGACGCTCGCCCAGGCCCGCGCCCTTGATATTGCACCAATTGCCCCACTTGGTTCGGATGCCGCCCTTGCCATTGCGGGAAGTGTCGATGAGGAAGCCCTTGTCCTTGATGCCGTACATGCTCAGCGTCTCGCCGAGCATCTTGACGTAAGTAAGCTCGTTGGGGCAGGGATCGGTCGGCTCCAGCACGGCACCGTCGCGATTGCGCAAATGGGTGTAGTTCGACACGTTCGTCACAAAGCCGCGTATCATCTGCGTCCCACCCGCCTCGACCAGAACTTTCTTATAGACCTTGGCGATCTTCTCGCGATTGTCGTCCCAGCCCAGCCAACCAGCGTGGCCAGCGTCGAGATAGACGCTCACATTGGGCAAGGCGAATTTCTTGAGGGCGTAGACAGTTGCGTCCCTGTAGACCGACCGCGCGGCGACGCACGAAGGAAGGCCCATGTTGGTGGCCAGGTTGGCCAATGAATCCGGCTCTAAAATGACCACAATGGGCTGGTCGGCGTGGGCTTGAAAAAGCGCAGCGAGCGGATCGATGAATTCATTGTGATAGCGAGCCTCGCCGTTTTTCTCCACCCGCAGCTCGCCCTCCGATGAGTTCGCCGCGCAATCGCGATTGGGAAGATCGTAGAGGACGAGCATCAGCGCGGTCGGCCGTCCATTCGCGATCTGTTGCTTTTTGGCTTCGTCGAGCCAGCCGGGGACCTTGGCCACCTGGGCGATGGAATCCAGCCACAGCGCCGTGGGCTGGGTCGCGACCTTGCGAATCGCATCCGCCTCGTCGGGATGCCGGCGCGCTGTCGCCTCGACCCGCGCGGCGTAGTCCGGGTCGATGAACAAGGCGGCGCCCGCAAATGGATTGGCTTGTTGGCCAGCCTGGCCTCCAAGTGCCGCCGCCGGTCCCATAAGAAGTGTTAGCCCTGCCAATATCAGCTTGGTCATGTCGATTGCCTTCCTTTCCCTTTTTGTCGTCAGAACCGCGTGCCTGAATGGCAACGGCGACGAACACCGTCGAGAGCAATCTGCGTACCAGCGCGAGCGCGGCCACCCACCTCGATTTTCGCTCGCGTCCTAGATTCGTGGATGTTTCGCGCGACATTCATCGGACGTCCGCGCGCCATTCATCGGACGTCCGCGGATACCCGGACTGCTTCACCCTCGGCGCGGGATTGCGAACACCCTACTGTGACAAAGGCGGGCTCGCGTTCTGGGCGAGCCGCAAGGCTTGCTCTGGGAACCATTCGCCCGCGGCCGGGTCGACCATTCCCCACAATGGATCGAAGTGGTTTCGCGCGTCGCCGGTGATGGCCCAAGGATTGTATTTCGAATAGTCCCACGCGCGCGCGCCGCCGGCAATGTTGCATGACCCGTCGGATTCGCCGGGCGACTTCAGCCACAAGAACGCATCCAGCAGTGGCACGCCCGTGTCGGCGGCGGGAGGTTGGCCGAGACCCGCGCTCGGTGGGTTGCACCAGTTGGCGGCGTTGAGCTTGTCGAGTATGTCCTTGGGCTGATAGTACGGAGCCAGCGCATAGGGAGACGTGTCGAGAACACCGCGGCCATTCCGGCTGGTGTCGATCACGAAGTGCGCAAGGGCCGCCGGTGAGGCAGGCGGATTGGCGGCGGCGTCGACGTTGGCCGCGAACCAGGCGTCCGCGACGGCCCTGGCGCCGTCGTCGTTCGGGCTCGTGATCAGGTCTGGGCTGGCGCAGGCCGAGAAATGGCCGATGCTCTGTCGTCCATTGGCGGGATTGCTTGCGTAGTAGATGCACTTGGAAACCCACGTGCCGAATTGGATCGACCGCGGCGTGGGCTGAAAGTTCGCGACATTGATGGCAAACCCCTGCACCTTTTGAATGCCGGCCTTCACCAGACGGTAGGCGATTTCTCCGATGGGGAGCCAACCGCTGTGCGTGCCATCGAGATAGACCGAAGCGTTCGGCGCCTTGCCGACCACGCTGTCCGCGGCGTAGTTGAGCTCGGCATAGCGTTCGGCGGGAGTGGCACCCGGGGCGGGGATCTGGTTACCTTGGCCATCCGTGACCTTGGGGTTGCACCAGTCGGCGAGGCCCTGGATGGTGGTGTTGTTGGGAACAATTCCGATGCTGTCGGGTTCTAGAATCACAACTGCTCTTTCATTGCCGATTCCGCTCGCGAAGCCATCAATCCACGCCCTGTACGCGGCGCCATCGGCGGCTCCGCCGGCCCCATATTGGGCACAATCGCGGAAAGGCAGGTTGTAGGTAACCAGGATCGGAACACGCTGTTCGTGAACCGCCCGCACAATGGTGTTTCTGACCGCGGCTTGCACCTCGTCGGGCGAGCCCCCGACAAACCAAACCGCGTGTGGCGTGGAGGTCATGGCGGTGAGCGCGCCAGCCTCTTTGAAGGCATTGGTCTTGGCGAGGCTTGCAATTTGCTGAACGGCGCCGGGAGAGGCCGGCGGCGTGTAAAACTGGGTACCGGCAGGCAGCGAGTGGTGGCGGGCGAGGCGCGACGGTCTGGAAGCGCGGCGAACAACAATCCATACCGACGCCGCGCATGCGACCAAAGCCGCAAGAGCGATCCATTTTCGCGACGAGTGGCGATTTGGAGTCGGTTGCACGGGATTCCCGGGCGCCGCCGCCGCCGATTCCGTGCCCTGGTTTGCGCTGTGGTTCGTTGCCTCAGGCCAGACCTCGCACCGAGCGAACGGCGCCAGCGCGTCGCCGAGATCCTTTGCGGAGGCAAAGCGTTCGCAAGGATCGGGTGCGAGTGAACGATGCACGATCTCAACAATCGGCGCGGGGAGCTCCGGCGCCCGTCCAGCAAGAGGGAGCGCGGGCTGCGTTGCGATGTGATGGAGGATGGCGTTGTGGGATTCACCCGGATGGGGTTTTTGCCCGGAAAGCATTTCGTAGAGCACGGCCCCGAGCCCGTACACGTCGATCCGATGACCCGCGTCCCTGTCGCCACGCGCTTGCTCGGGCGACATGTAGAACGGAGTTCCGAGCATGGTTCCCGTGCGCGTGGCCGCGCCTTGCGCGTCGGTCGCTTCGAGCTTTGCAATGCCGAAGTCGAGCACCTTGAGCAGATCGGTCCCATCCTCGCGACGACACACAAACAGATTCTGCGGCTTGAGGTCGCGGTGAATAATGCCCGCGCTGTGGGCCGCGTGCACGCCCTTGCACGCCTGAATGCACAAGTCGGCCGCTCGCCCCACCGGCAAATGCAGCTCGCGAGCGAGCAGCGCCGCGAGGCTTTCGCCGGTGAGATGCTCCATCACGATGAAAGGAGATCCGTCTCCAGTGATGCCGAAGTCCAGCGCTGCCGCGATGTGCTCGCTCTCGATGCGCCCGGCGCTCTCGGCCTCGCGCTGAAATCTCGCCAAGATCTCCCGCCGCTGGGAAAAATCCGGGCGTAGCACCTTCACGGCAAAGCGCCGCTTGACGACGATGTGTTGCGCCTCGTACACGACGGCCATCCCGCCCTCGGCGAGGAAGCGGACGACGCGATACTTGCCCGCCAAAATGTCGCCAATCCGATTTCTCGGAGCGGGATCGCTCACCGGCCGGGATCCTTTGCTATCGCAACCACAAACGGAGTTTACCTGATCGCGCGCCCCGCGAGATCGCTTTGGTCGGCACTTCAGGTAGGGTGGTGGCAGGAGCGCCGAGGAAAAGCAGAATGAATATCAAAATAGGAAACCTGGTGCTGGCCGCTGGCTTGTCGATCTTCGTCCTCGCCCTTCCCGGCTGCGCTTCCAGCGGGATGAGGTCCACGAATCCAGCGCTTGCTAGCACGGCTGTGGAGGACCACGGCTTTCTCGCTACGGCCGGAAACAAGATCGTGGACAAGACCGGCGCGCCCGTTCAGTTGGTAGGGATGAGCCTGTTCTGGTCGGTGTGGGGCGGCGAGCGCTTTTTCAACAAGGACGTCGTGTCCTGGCTGGTATCGGATTGGCGATGCAGTTTGGTCCGCGCGCCCGCGGCGGTGGAGCCGACCGGGGGCTATCTCAGTCAGCCGGGCCTCACCCGAGAGCGCGTGCGGGCGGTGGTGGATGCGGCCATCGCCAACGGCGTGTACGTTCTCATCGACTGGCACGAGGAACACGCCGATCAGCATGTGGAGAAGGCGGAGGCCTTCTTCGAGGACATGGCGCAAAGCTACGGCGCCAAGCCCAATGTCATCTTCGAGATCTGGAATGAGCCAGCGGGCAATTCCCAACCCATTCCTTCGTGGTCCGAAATCAAGTCGTACGCGGAAAAGGTCATCCCGGTCATTCGCATGCACAGCCGAAACTTGATCGTGGTGGGCACCCCGGCGTGGTCGCAGCGGGTGGATCTTGCGGCCGACGATCCCGTCGCCGGGACGAATATCGCGTACACCCTTCATTTCTATGCCGGCAGTCATGGCCAGGAGCTGCGCGAAAAGGCGGACCACGCGCTTGCAAAAGGCATCGCCCTCTTCATTACCGAATGGGGCACGACCACCGCGGACGGCGGCAACGTGGACAAGCAGGTCTACACCGAGGCCGCGGCAGACTGGCTTCTCTGGGCCAGGCAGAACCAAATCTCATGGGCCAATTGGTCCGTGATGGACAAGAGCGAAGCGTCGTCCATCCTACGGCCGGACGCAACGGACACGGCAACGGACAACGATGATTGGCCGAGCAGCGACCCGGACAAGGGCGGCTGGGCCGCCACTAGGCTCTCGACCTCGGGACGCTGGGTGCGAGAGCAGATACACAATGCTGGAACGACGGTGTTGGTTCCCTAGGAAGAGCAATGGGCGGAACCGGATCCGCTCGTGCGACTCGGCTACCCTCGGGAATCCTCGTGCTTGCGCAACGACTCGAGGTTCACGGCTTGGCCCTCCATCAAGCGATAGGCGCGCTGGCGCGTGATGCCGAGCATGGCCGAGGCGCGCGCTACGTTTCCTCCCGAGGTGCGCAAAGCAACCATCAAGGCCGCAAGGTCGACGGGCAGTGTTGCCGGGACGACGGCTTCTGCGCCAGCTGCCGCAGAGTCTGACGACGGCGTTTCGTCCGCGCGCTGGTCGGATGCCGCCGATTGCTCGCCGATGCGTTCAGGCAGGTGGCGCGCGAGCAGCGTCGGTTCATCACCGTGAAGTGCCCACAACCGGCGCGCAAGTAACACCAACTCGCGGACATTGAACGGCCAGTCGTGCAGGCACAAGCGCTCGACGAAGGCGCTATCGACGGCAGGGCATCGGCCGTGGCCGACTTCGCTAAGCAAACGGGAAAAGAGTGGCAAGACATCTTGCTTGCGTTGACGTAGTGGCGGCAGGTGGACCGTGAGGCCATCGAGGCGCGCGACGAGATCGGCGCGAAAACGACCGGCCCGCACTTCATGCATGAGCGGCTGTTGGCAGGCGACGACAATGCGCACGTCGATGGGCACTGGGCGCGTTTCTCCCAGCGGTTGAACTTCCTTTTGTTCGAGCACGCGCAGCAACTTCGCCTGCAGCGGCAAGGGGAGATCCGCGACTTCGTCGAGAAGAAGGGTTCCGCCCTCGGCGCTGCGAAACAGACCCGTGCTGGATCGATCCGCGCCGGTGAACGCGCCCCGCCGGTATCCGAAGAGCTCGCCTTCGGCAAGTCCTTCGGGCAGTGCCGCGCAGTTGACCGCGACCAGTGGCCCGAGCCGCCCGCTCCAGTGATGGAGTCCGCGTGCGACAACCTCCTTGCCGGTGCCGGTCTCGCCTTCGAGGATGATCGGCAGATCGCTCACGGCGGCCTTTTGCAAGGATGCGAGCGCAGCCGCGAGTGCGCCTCCACCCCACAGGCCGGGCGCGATCTCGCCGAGCTCTCCCGGCGCAGCCGACACCACGCCCACCCATCCGCCCACGCGCACGACATCGCCGGTGCCGAGCTCCACCGATGAAACCGAGCGACCATTCACACGCACGCCGTTTCGACTTCCAAGGTCGACGATGGCGGTTCTCGACTGCGAGCCGACGTGCCTCAAGGCTGCGTGACGTCGAGATACGTCGGTGCCTGACAGGCAAACCGCGCACTCGGCGTCTCGTCCGATGACCAATTCACGTTCGCCCGACCAAGCAAGGCTGACGGGCGACCGCCCGGACAAGGGAAACAACCACACCAAGAACAGCTCCCCTGCGTCGCCCTCGCGCGCAGAAGCGCCCGCCCCGGTCACCGTCGTGACCGTCGAATCAGCAGTCACGCCGAAGCTCCCCGAGCTGGTCGGTCGCCTGCCGGTCGCCGTCGGGGTCGCATTCGCGCTGAGCCATTGAGGCGCTCCACTGGCGCAAGCATTCGCCGACCTTCATACCACGCGCGGACAGGAATGTTCCGTCTGGTTCGGGAAGCTCAGGCGGAACAAACTGTGCGAGCCCATCGGCGCATAGGCCGCCATCGGATACGGCGCCAGATACGGCGCCAGATACGCATGCGACTGGAACTGTATACATAAAAAGGTACTGATTATCCTATTTTGTTCGATCGGGTTCCTGGTCTTCTTCTTGCTTGGCATCGGGGCGAAGTTGGCGCGGCAGTGGTCTCAAGACTCGCGCCAGGCTTTGGGCTGACAACACAAGGAGGAACGGCGATGAGTGAAGATCAAGGAATTGGAGGGAAGATCACCGGGCAGCGCAATATGCGATGGACTCTCGGCTTGAAAGGAATCCTCCCCTTGGCAGCCACCGTCATTCTGACCGGCTGCTTGGGACCAGAAGAGGATGGCGACAGCCGCGTGATGAAGGCCGAGCTACAGGCACAGGCAGCAGTAACAAACAAGGGTGCAGCAGACATCGGACCTCGTCCGGGCGTCGCCGGAGCGGGCGCACCCGCGACCCCGCAACCCGTGGACCCCGACAATGTGGCGAATCTAAGCGCAGCGTCGGTGGCCTGTTTTCCGGGCTTGTCGCCAACCATGCTCCGGGTCTGCGAAAAGGCTGTCGTGCGTTTCCAAGAGGTGGACTCGGTCAAGGGAACCTTCGGCACCGCAACCGGCGTCGGCCTGGGCCCGACTTTCAACGCCAACGGGTGCGCTGTTTGCCACTCGCAGCCCGCGGTGATGGGGGCTGGCGTCGCACCATCCAGTCCGCAGTTCCCTGGAGTTCTCAATCCGCAGGTGGCGTTGGCGACGCTGGCGGGTGCCACGAATACTCTGCCTTCGTTCATCACCGCCGCTGGGCCGATTCGTGAGGCGCGTTTCAAGAGCGATGGCGGCGTTCACGGTCTGTTCACGATTGCGGGCCGCTCCGATGCTACGGGCTGCAATGCGACTCAACCGAACTTCGCGGCGGCGGTGGCCGCCAACAATGTCAGCTTCCGCATCCCGATCCCCACCTTCGGCGAGGGGCTGGTGGAGAACATCCCGGAAGCGGCGCTTGAGTCGAACGTTGCCCAGAGCGCGAACGCCTCGCTCGGCATCGCCGGCACGCTCAACCGCTCCGGCAATGACGGGACGATCACCCGCTTCGGCTGGAAGGCGCAGAACAAGTCGCTGACCATCTTCGCGATGGAGGCGTACAACGTCGAGCAGGGCGTTTCGAACGCCGGCTTCCCGGATGAACGCGAAGGCGGGGCGAGCAACCTGCAAGGGTGCATGTCGTTCAACCCGACGCCAGAAGACAACTTTGCCTTCGAGGGCGATGGCGATAATTCTGTTTCAGACACCACCTCGGATGTCATCAACTTCGCGTTCGCGATGCAGCTGTCGAAACCGCCGACTCAAACGCTGCCTCCAGGTGTCAGCCAGAACACCGTCGTACAAGGCACCAACCAGTTTGTAAACATCGGCTGCGCGAGCTGCCACACGCAGTCCTTCACGACCGCGGCGTCGAGCTTCGACTCGGCGATGAGCAATTTCCTTTTCCATCCGTATTCGGACTTCGCGATCCACAACATGGGGACGGGCTTGGCGGACGGGATCTCGCAGGGCAATGCCGGGCCACAACAGTTCCGTACTGCACCGTTGTGGGGCGTCGGTCAGCGCCTGTTCTTCCTGCATGACGGTCGTACCAGCGATCTTACCGTCGCTATCGCGGCTCACTCCAGCTCGGGTTCCGAGGCCAACGCGGTCATCACCAAATTCAACAATCTGAGCCAGTCGGACCAGCAGGCGGTTTTGGACTTCTTGCGCTCTCTTTAACGCCGAGAGAAGCATGTTCGCGCGTGCGGCCGTTCCTGGCAGCCGCACGCGCGTCTGATGTTCAACAACGGACAATCGCCCGAAAAGCCTGCGATTGTGGATTCTCCTTGTCCGCGGCAGTCAGCGAAAACACAATGAGGCGATTGTTGGTCTTCTGCGTACCAAACAGCCCCCTTGGAGCCATGTCGATGTCGGTCAGGCTCTGGTGTGTGGTGCTCGTCGCCTTCGCGCTCTGGATGCGCACCGGCGATGCGGCAGCCACGACCCTAGACCCGAACGCTCCGAGTAGCCCTAGCGAAGCCCAGCGCGCTCTGAACGAAGCGAATCTCGCCCTCGCGGCAAAGCCCGTCAGGTCTGACGATGCTCGGCGCGCGTTGGATCATGCCGTCGCGGCTGGCGTTGATTCTTTGGCCGTGGCCGAGGCGTATTTTCGTCTCGGCGCGCTCGACGAGGAAGATGGAATGTTCGCGAGCGCCTTGACCAGCTATGGCGAGTGCATCGCCCGGATGCCGGGTAGTCACTGGGCGCGCAGTGCACGCAAACGTGTGACCTGGCTCAACGAACGCTCGGAAGGCGACTTCGCGCCGCTCGCCCAACTCCAGCGCAGCCAACGCAACCCTGCGCTTGCAAACGATCCGGCCGCGCTCGATGCGTTTGCGCGAGAAGTGGACGGGTTCCCCCCCGGCATGGTGCGCGGCGAGGCTCGGATGCTGGTCGCGGAGGCTTGGTTGAAGGACATGGATCGCCCGCAGAATGCGGTGCGCGAGTTTCGCAAGGTCGTCGACGACCCGAAGGCGAACCCGCGAACCTCAGTCTTCGCCGAGCGAGATCTGGTTGCCGAGTGGCTCGCCGAAGGCAAGCTCGACGAAGCGGCGAACGAGATCCGCATGCACCCGTTGGATCCCCGACTCGTCAAGCAAGTGCAGCAGCTCGTCCACGAGCGGGAGCTCTGGCGTTGGGCGGCGATCGCGACCACCGTACTCGTCTGCATCGCCTTCGTCGCTATCGCGCTCTCGCGCCATCGACGGCGGGCCGAGACTGTCAGGACGCCGACGACAGTCAGTTGATCCAGGTCGACCCGGCGCTGGCGCTGGCCACCGCGGATCTGGTCATCAGCGGCGGCCAAGTGGGCGAGCTGGTTTGGCCGGAGCCGCCTGTCACCGCCTGGCGGCCCAAACGGTTTCTGCCAGAGCACGGGCGCCACGGACAGACCGAAGTGCCGCCCAGTAAACAAGCAGACTTGCCGTCCCATCACATCCGGTACACTGTCCGACCGGTAAAGGGTCACGACCACCGCTCGCGGTGTGCCCAGCTTTGAGGGGCGCTCGCAGTTCAGCAGCTGGATGTATCGCGTGACGGTGAACTCGTCGCTCCTGTTCCTTCGCTCGCGTAACCGCCACCCCGAAGTCATGTTGGACGACGTAGAACCGGTTTGCGCGTGGTCTTTCTGGTGCGCGACGTGGAGGGCCTCTCCACCGAGGAGACGGCTGAACTGTTCAATCTCTCGCTGCCTGCGGTTAAGACCCGCCTGCACCGGGCGCGACTGGCTCTGCGTGCAGCGATCGGTTATCACTTTTCGCGCTAGTTGTCGCTGAAACGTGATGGGTTCTAGTTTGGGACAGGACGGGTGGGGATCCAGCCCAGACGAGGCAAAGGTCGCCGCGGTCGGCGGCTGAGCCCCATCATCGTCGAGTAGCAAATCAGGCCGGCCTACGGCTTGACCTGGGCAAGGAACTTTCCGAGAGCGACCACGACTTCGGCGGGGATTTCGTGGCCGCCGTCGAAGGGGACGAAGGTCACGGCAAGGCCCGCGGCGACCAAGTCGGCGCGCAGAGTGTCGGCCAAATCATAGGGCAGGATGGCATCGCTGCGGCCGTGGGACATGAACACCGGCAACCCCTTTCGGCGTGCGAGCAGGGGGTGCCATGCAGCTCGATTGGTCGGCGTGCCGGACAGAATCAGCAGCGCGGCCAGCGGTTCGTCCGACGCGAACGCGACCTGGCAGGAAACCATCGCGCCTTGGGAAAAGCCCCCGAGCACGAACGGCCGGTCGGCGGAATTTCCCTCGGACGCCAGCAGGTCGCGCACCAGCCTGGCGGCGCGTTCCAGTCCCCTCGGGTCTAAGCCGACGAGGTCCACACCGAGCTGGCCCGGTCGACGATGGGCTGCCAGGTCCAAATCCCACCAGGCTCGACCCTGTGATGCTCCACTTAGTCGCAGAAATGTCTCTGGCGCCTCGGGAAGCAGAAACCGTCCCTGCGGTGGAAACGAGATCGAGCGGGTGAAGGGCAGCCATTGCTCGGCCGACGATCCGTAGCCGTGCAAGAGCACCAGCGTCGGCGGTCCCAAGCCACCCGCGCGCAGCGCGGTCAGCCTCGGGTGGCCGAGACGCCAGCCGACCATCGCTCCGACTGCCACCACGACAAGCCCTACGGCTGCCCACTTCCAAGTCGTGCTCATGGCAACCCTACGGCATTGTCGGAAATGGCCCGAAGGCGCGGTCGCGGCGTTTGAGAAAGCTGTAGTACGACGGACTCTTTCCGGGCTCCGACGTGGTCGCGCGTACCCATTCATAGCCCGCGGGAGTCCAGCCGTTGTCGACTGGGCAAGCGCCGCCGAGGCAATACCGGTGCGTGATCAAGGTTGGCTTGCGCGACAACATGTAATCGTCGCTGCCCCATTTTTGATGGCCGGGGCGATTCGAAACGGTCGTGCGCGAATCGTGCGCGATGGTGGCGTCCACCAGGCCGAACACGTCGTAGGCGGGAATCTCCGAGTAGTAGGGAATCACGCCCGCGCCACCGACGGTCATCAGGTCGTCCGGCCGCGCATATCTCGCCAGCCATTGGCCGGCTGGAATACGCTCTTCGGCGTATTTTTTCAAGTACGCTGGCGTATCGATGCCGTTGTCCGCGCCGACGAAGGTGGTGGCCAGGCGTGTGGTGTGAGCACTTCCGACCACGAATCCCGCGCCAACAACCAACAACCCAATAGCGGGAATGGAAGCTCCCAACCGCGGGTACAATTGCTCGTACAGCCGGCGAACCGCTTCGGCCAGCACCACCGCCCCAAGCGGAACGACCGGTAGGATGAAGCGGTAAAGCCCCATGAAGTCGCCGCCCACTTTCACGACATAGGCGGCGAAGGCGAGCCACACCAATCCCGCCAGCAGGCGAAGGTCGCGGCGGCGGCCGTCGTCCTTGGCGGCGCGACCGAGCAGGGCAAGCAGAATCAGAAAGTGCACGCCGTAGTCTTCGGAGAAGCGCCGCAGATAGAAGATGCCGAGTTTCCAGGTCCCCGAGGCTCCGGAAGATTTTACGTAAAAGGTGTTGGGGAATGGCCAGCCATAGTAGCGCCAGCGCCAGGCAAAGTAGGGACCGAACAGCCCAACAAAAATCCCGACCCAGGCGAGCTCGTGTCTGCGCGGCAGCAGACGCTTTTGCCGGCGCAGATTGGTGAGCAATCGAAATAGTGCCGCCAGCCCGAAGAACAGAACGCCCTCGGGCCGAGTCATGGCGGCGAAGGCAAAGACCACGGCGCTGGCGCAGCCGGTCCCAGCGGTGACTTCGCCGAGCACGAGGCCGAAACCCAGGGTGGTCAGAAACGTGAAGAGCTGGGTTTCGAGGCCGCCGGTGCACCAACAGGCGAAGGCGCCCGTGCACGCGAGCAGCAACGGCGCCACGAGGTGCCAGCGCGACGGCCGCTCGCCCGCGAGGCGCAGCGACATGCGAATCACTACCGCCAGCGTGGCCACGCCGAGCGCCACGCCGAGGAAGCGCGACAAGACCACCGGCCCGACGCCCAGCTTGATGCCGAGGGCGAGAAGGACAGTCCAAAGAAAGTTCGTATAGCCCTCCACCCGCTCGCCCAGGTTGAAGACCAGCTGACCGGAAAGGGCGAGGTTGCGCGCGTAGCGGAAGGAGATGTAAGCGTCGTCGGTGACGAAGTCGAACCGACGTGCGTGCAGCAACAACACGGGCGCAGCGACGACGAGCGCGTAGTAGCGTCGCAGAAATGTTTTCATTGCGGAGCCCGCGCTTCTACCACTCAGGTCGAATTCCCGGCTCAGCCAAAGGTGCCGCCGTCGAATCCCCACAGGGCGCCGTCGGCATTGGTGAATTCAATGTAGATGCGATTCCTCGGCACGGCCAACGCTCTGGCAATTGCGTCGCACAGGATCTGCGACAGGTGCTCGACTTTTTCGGCCGGCAGCTGGCCGACGTTCTTCAGCTCGGCGTAGCAGGAGGGATCGGTGCTGCCCGCGAACATCATGGTCGAGCGCGGCGCCAGGCTGACCATCACGTAGCGCTCAGGCTTGCCGAGCTCGCGCGCCAGCAGGGTCGACAACGACTTGAGCATCGGCGCCAGCGCGGGCTCGTCGGGCGGCGGCGCAGAAGAAAATAGATGGAGAAGCGGCATGGGCAGAATCTATCAGCCCCGCGGTCCGCGAGTAAGATCGATGCTCGACTTGTGCGCCTGCACGCGCAGGGTCGAGCGGGACTCGGGGCGTTTGGCCTTGCGGTTAAGCTGGCGCCGCGCCTCGGCGACGGCGCGGCCGAGGCGGAGCTGGATTTCCAGCGTGGACGCCACCGCCCCGGCCAGCGCGGCTTCCAAATCTTGCGCCATCGCTGCGGCCGAAGGATGGCGTTCCGCGGGCAGGCGGGAAAGCGCGCGGCTAACCGCAAGGACCAACAGCTTGGGCAGGCCAGGCCGTTCGCCACTGACCGCAGGAACTTCACCGCGGTGGATCGCGCGCAACACCTCGCGGTCGTTCTTGCCGGTAAACAAGGGATGTCCGGCGAGCGCCTCCCACAAAAGCGATCCCAAGGAGAACAGATCCGACTGCGGGCTCGCCTGCGCGCCGCCCACCAGCTCGGGCGCGAGATAGGCCAGCTTGCCTTTGACGAATCCCGGTGTGGTGAGGACGCTGGTGCGATCGCGCGCGCGCGCCAGGCCGAAGTCGGACAGCTTCACCGCGCCGCCCGTGCCGAGAAGAAGATTTTGTGGCGAAACATCGCGATGGATGACCGGAACCGGCGTGCCGTCCGGGGTGTGGCGATCGTGAGCCGCGGCCAAACCGCGCAGGGCTCCGAGGCCCACCAGGGTGGCCAGCGGCCACGGAATGC
>Ga0182027_10007981_pt1 | contig 15491 bp, 12 predicted proteins | sample 712E1DmetaG_FD_121300 | JGI IMG/M metagenome (GOLD analysis project Ga0182027, IMG submission 121300) | Permafrost microbial communities from Stordalen Mire, Sweden - 712E1D metaG (Illumina Assembly) | ecosystem: Environmental > Terrestrial > Soil > Wetlands > Permafrost | place: Sweden...
CAATAGTTCCGCCTGACATGTACGAAGCAGCAGGAGCATCTACAGCCAGCAAAAATCCGTTCTGACGAATGGTTTTTGTTTCCAGGTCGCCATGCCCGGAAAAATAAAAAATAACATTGTCTCCTTCTTTTGCAGTTTCAACAAGCCAGTCAAGCGCTGCAAAAATTTGCCCGGCGGTTGCTTTGTCATTCAGCATAAGTTTAACATTAGCCGGATCAATTTTACCTCCTGCAGGAGACGTAATATAGTTATAAAATAATTGTGCATCTGTATGAGCATAACTCAACTTGGGTACATTTTTATAATCGGATACCCCTACGATCACAGCTTTTGTGGAACCGGCAATTTCTTTCTGGTCTTCGATAGCCGTAAGACCCTTGGTCTGTGCGTTTGTATTAGTGTTTATAATCCAAACGATAATCAGGGCAGGTAGTATTTTTTTTAACATAATGTTAATGGCTTAGAAATTAGCATTCAAAGATAAAAAATTATACAAGACAACGGTGATTCAAAACAAAAACTTAATTTTTAAGAAAAAAAAAAGAAGCCGGGTTTTTCGACTTCTTTTTTATAGATCACGGCAATGTTACTTGTCACCACCAACCAGGAGAACAAAGGAGTATTTTCCTGAGCAGTCACCTTCTGCAAACCATTCTTTAGTCTGGCCTGTAGTAATGGCATACATTGATTTGTATCCACCACCAACTTTAACAGTTGATTCACCCCAAGCATCCAAAGTACCTTTGCTTATACCGTCAACATAGAATTCAACCATATAACCGGTGCTGTTAACTACGTTAATGGAACAATCTTTCTTCCCTCTGCTTTTTTCAGCATTAGCAGGATTAGCAACTGGTTTGTCATCAGTAGTAGGAGCTTTAGATTTAATCTGAGGATTGACTCCCCTTGTTTTAACTACTTCTTTAGATTTAACTTCAATTTTTTTTACTTCCTGAGCTTGGATTGTAAAAACGCTTCCTAAGAAAGCGGCAAATGCGATAATTAATAATTTTTTCATGGCTTTTAATTTTTAGTTTATGAATTTGTTGATTTAATTTTTTAATGAATTTTAATGTTTATAATTTTAAGAAAAAAAAGGTAACCGAAAATCATACCATTTTTTTAAATTAAATTTATATGGTGACGAAAATTTCGACAAAGGTAAAAACATTTTCTTACAAATGAAGCATTTAACGCATTTTTATGGTATTGGATTTTTTTAAAGATTTTTATCTGTACATTTTTATTTATAACTAATTTTGGCACTTTATATCTATTTTTAATATACACAATAGCGGAAGATGAAAAAGAAGATTGACCCCAGACAGAATTATAATGACACAAAAAGCGCAACAGGATATGTGGGACGCAAAGAAGCTACACCGGAAACATATTTAAAGATTGGTTTCAAATCAGGGTTGGAAACTCATCAGCAGCTATTAACCAAAGAGAAACTCTTCTGCCATTGCCCGGCAGGCGTTTATCAGAAACCAAACCAATATGACGCAGAAGTAATAAGACACATGCGACCTACATTAAGTGAGCTTGGAGAATATGACGGAACAGCACTGATGGAGTTTAAGACAAGGAAGGACATTGTTTATCGCATTAAGAACGAAACTACATGTACTTATGAAGTCGATGATACTCCTCCTTTTAAAATCAATCGTGAAGCACTTGATATCGCCATTGAAATTTCTTTGTTGTCAAAACTCAATATTGTTGGAGAAGTACATATTACCCGAAAACAATATCTTGATGGCAGTATTCCTACCGGCTTTCAGCGGACAGCTATTATAGGTGTGGAAGGGGAAATTCCTTTAAAAAATAAAAAGGTGCGTTTGATCCAGCTCAGCCTTGAAGAAGATTCCTGCAGGGAGGTATCTGATATTGGCCACACAAGAATTTATCGCACAGATCGCCTTGGTATGCCTTTAATAGAAACGGTTACATATCCCGATATGTTAAATCCGGATGAAGTGATGGAGGCTGCTAATTACGTTCGGTTCCTCAATAGAAGCACTGGAAAAGTAAGAACAGGTATTGGTGCCGGAAGAGAAGATGTGAATGTAAGTTGTGAAGGCGGCACTCGTGTTGAAATAAAAGGAGTAGCTCATAATAAATGGATTCCTGAACTGACGCATAACGAATGCTTTCGTCAATGGGCGCTGTTAAAAATCAAAGCGATATTAAATGAAAAGATTAAGGATGCAAAAAAGTGGAAGCTTTCTTTTAAAGATATCAAATTCGAAGATTTTCCCTTTGCGTATGAACCGCTCCTTCAAACAATGGAAAACAATAATAAGATTGTAGCGATAAACTTACCTGGTTTTGCTGGAATCCTGTCACATTTTACCCAACCCGGGAAAATGTTTGCCGATGAGATCAGTGATCGCTTAAAGGTGATTGCCTGTATTGAGAAGCCCAATATGTCTCATACCGAAGAATTTCAACCAACAGTGAGCGCTGAAATTTTTGATAAGATCGCTTCATTACTTAAGGCCGGAGATGATGATGCTCAGTTGATCATCTGGGGTCCGGAAGCAGATATGAAAACAGCCATTGAAACAGTGGAAGAACGTTGTCAGATGGCCTTTGCCGGTGTACCCAATGAAACCCGGAAATCATTTGCTAATGGTACTACTATTTTTGAACGGGTACTTCCCGGTGCCGACCGCATGTATCCTGATACGGATTCAAAACCCATTCCTCTCGAAAACGATCACATTGATTTGCTCAGTAAAAATGTACCTACTGAAGTAGTGACCCGTTTTCATCAAATGAAGAAATGGAATATTCCCGAGGATACCTATACTTATATTTTTAAGAACAATCTTCACCCGATTATCGAAAAAATAATTGTCGATCTTGATTTTAACCCGCGTTTCGTTGGAACATTCTTCGGGCATACCATGAAGTTTGTGGAAGGGCACTATACACCTGCTTCAGATGACTTTACTTTTGAAAAGATTTATGATTTATTTAAATATGTAAAAGAAAAAAACATCGATACTTCACTGATGAAAAATATACTGTGTGCTTTTTATGAACATCCTAAAATGGATTTTGATTCGGTGCTGGCCAGTATTAATTTCAAAAAAATCAGTAAGAAAGAGATCGTAGAGGTCATTCCATTTTTAAGAAAAAAGTTCAACACGATCCGTATTTCGAAAAAAGAAGGTGTGGATGTAAAATGGATCATGGGAGAATTACATAAAAATGCTTTAGGAAATATCAATCTTAAAGAACTCAAAGAAGAAGTGGATAAAGTGAAATAATAAATCCATCTTTTCAGAAAAAACAATTGAAAATATTAATCCGAAATAAATAATTATACGCGAAATGGCTGAAGATTTTTTCCAGGGATACAAAGGAGCGGCGCTCGAAGTGTTGAAGAAATATAATGTGAGAGTCTGGGGGCAGGCCGTGGTGACCACAAGCCGTGGAACCTTCACAGGAACGGTACTTCCCCGTTCAGAGAATGATGACGACAAACATATTGTACTTAAAATCCCCACCGGTTATAATATTGGAATTGATATTGACACGGTCACCGATATGAAGGAGACCGGTTATAAAAAAGCCAACTATAAAATTCCCGAAAAAGAGTTTCCTTATACTGAAGGTTTACCTAAAGTGAAATTGATCGGTACGGGCGGCACCATTGCTTCCCGTTTGGATTATCGTACCGGTGCTGTTATTCCTGCTTTTTCTCCGGGTGAACTTTATGGCGCTGTTCCGGAATTAGCTGACATCTGCAACCTGACCACCGAAAAAGTATTTGCTGTGTTCAGCGAGAACATGGGTCCTGAACAATATAAAAAATTAGCCATTGCTATCGGTAAAGAAATTGAAAACGGCATCGAAGGAATTGTGATAGGTCACGGTACAGACACCTTGCATTATACTGCCGCCGCTTTAACCTTTATGATTCAGGATTCTCCTATTCCCATTGTACTGGTTGGATCACAGCGTTCATCAGATCGTCCCTCTTCCGATGCTGCATTAAACCTTATGCACGCCTGTACTGCTGCCGGCCATGGCGACATTGCAGAAGTGATGGTATGTATGTTCGGCCCTACCTCGGATGAATATGGATTTCTTCATCGCGGAACCAGAGTAAGGAAAATGCATTCTTCTTATCGTTCCACCTTCCGCACCATAGGCGATACACCGCTTGCAACGGTTACACGCAAGGGAGTGGTTCCCATAAAACCGATTTACAATCATCGCAGAAAAGACAGAAATGTTAAGATATTACCCTACTTCGAAGAAAAGGTAGGAATGATTTATTATTACACCAACATGCAGCCCGACATGATAGATTCAATGGTGGACAACGGTTACAAAGGAATCATCATCATCGGAACAGGACTCGGGCATGTGAACAAACCATTGTATCCCGCTATTGAAAGAGCTACCAGGAAAGGCGTTGCCATTTATATGACGGTGCAAACTCTTTGGGGTTATGTGCACATGTTCGTGTATGATACAGGACGTGACCTAATGGCAAAGGGTGTGATCCCTGCTGAGAACATGCTTCCAGAAGTAGCCTATATTAAGCTTGGCTGGGCATTGGGACAAACCAATGATATGGAAAAAGTAAAAGAAATAATGCTAACCCCGATCAATGATGAAATCACCAAACGCGAACCGTACAATGGTTATCTGATTTATCAGGGGGGTGTTAAGGAAATAGAAGATTTCATTCGCAAAGTACATAAATAACACCGGTTTGAAAAATGTTATATATACAGTATTGTTTCTTTTATTACCGGTTTTCTCTTTTTCTCAATTAGCCGATTCAACAGATCATTCTCTCATTCCCCGGAAGGACAGTGCAGGTTTATGGGGCTACGTAAATCATAAAGGGAAGGTTATTATTGATTATAAATATACACAGGCTGATTCTTTTTCTGATGGACTGGCCAAGGTTAGCAATGCTACTAAAGAAGCGTTTATTGATTCTACAGGAAAAGTTCGTTCTTCTTGGTATGAAGAAACGGGCGATTTTACTGAAGGTTTCGCATGGGTGAAAAGGGGGAACAGATATTCCTTTATTAATCTCTCCTGTAAATTAATCTCCGGCTGGTTCTCCGATGCGGCTAATTTCTCGGGGGGGCTTGCAAAAGTTTCCTTTGAGAACAGATTTGCCTATATTGACGCGAATGGAAAAGTGGTCACCGAATGGTTTGATGCTGCATTGCCTTTCTCCGAAGGGTTTTCCGCGGTGATGAAAGAAGGTAAGTGGGGCTTTGTTGATCAGAAAGGGAAGATGGCCATTGCACCACTGTTCGACGCCGTGTTTGCTTTTAACGATAGTTTAGCCGGGGTGAGTTTTCAGGGAAAGTGGGGATTCATTGATTATGCTGGGAAACCGCGGATCGATTATCAGTTCGATTATGTTTATCTGTACGAAGGAGATTATGCCAAGGTGCAGCTGCAGGGCAAATGGGGCTATATCGACAGAAATGGAAAGGTGATCGGAGGATGGTTCGATGATGTGTTTCCCTTTATCAATAGCTTTGCCCGTGTGAAGACCGAAGGTAAATTCGGATTTATTAGCACACAGGGAAAACTGATACCGCCTGTGTATGAAGACAACAGCGCCTTTTCCTGCGGCATGGCAAAAGTAAAACTTCATAACAAATGGGCTTATATTGATACATCCGGACTTATTAAAATCGATACTCTTTTTGATGAAGCCGATGATTTTCGCGAAGGCTTTGCCCGTGTGAAAGCCGGGAATAAATGGGCTTTCATTAACAAAGCAGGCGAAATGATTACCCCTGAATTTGATGAATGCTATCCCTTCTCCTGTGGTATGGCTCTGATAACAAGTAATGGTAATTATGGTTTTATAGACACCACCGGCACATTATCCATCCTGTGCCAGTTCGTGTTGGCGAATTCTTTTTCCGAAAACTATGCAGCCGTTAAAAAAGATGATCTGTGGGGATACATTGATATTACAGGCAATCTGGTGATCGATTATCAGTATGCCTACACCGCAAACTTTTCAGACGGCATTGCATTGGTAAAGAAAAACGACCTTATGATCTATATCAATGCTAAAGGCGACTGCGTGAAGAACTGTAAATAATTTTTTTATTCCCTTTCGATTTTTCCTTATAAAAAGTTTATTATCTTGCCTCTCAAATGGGAGTAACCTTTTCAACCATTTTGAGTAAAAGGAAAATATTAAAAATTCGGGAAAATGAATAACTCGCAGATCGAAATGTGTCCGAACCCGCTGGTACGACAGATGAATAAGCCTTCGAAGGACTTTACCAAAGCAGATATTATAAAATATATTGAAGAAGCCGGCATCGAAATGGTGAACTTTCGCTATGTGGCAGGAGACGGACGTTTAAAAACCCTCAACTTTGCCATTAATAGCAAAAAACACCTCGACAGCCTTCTTTCCACGGGCGAACGCGTGGACGGGTCAAGCCTGTTTTCCTACATTGAAGCAGCATCAAGCGATCTCTATGTAATTCCCAGATATAAAACCGCTTTCATCAATCCTTTTTCGGAAATCCCCACACTGGATATACTTTGTTCTTACTTTGATAAGAATGGTGATCCCATGGCCAGCGCTCCTGAAAATATTATGAATAAAGCGCACGAATCGTTGAAGAAAACTTCAGGATTGTCATTTGAAATAATGGGCGAACTGGAATATTATGTGATTTCAGAAAGGGATCCCTTATTCCCGGCCACTGAGCAGCGCGGGTATCATGAGTCGATTCCTTTTTGTAAATGGGAACACCTCCGCAAGGAAGCTATGCAGGCGATTGTTCAGACGGGCGGAATGATAAAATACGGACATTCCGAAGTGGGTAATTTTAGCATGAACAATATTGATTATGAGCAAAACGAAATAGAATTTATTCCTACAGATATTGAAAACGCAGCCAATCACCTGATCATTGCGAAATGGATCATAAGGATGCTGGCTTATAAGTATGGTGTGAATATAACTTTCGCACCAAAGATCACTGCGAGCAAGGCCGGAAGTGGATTGCATATTCATACCAAATTAGTGAAAGATGGCAAAAATGTGATGACAGAAAACGGACATCTGAGTAATATTGCCAAACGGGCCATTGCCGGTTATCTCGATCTGGCGCCCTCATTGACTGCCTTTGGAAATACTATACCTACTTCATATTTTCGTCTTGTACCTCATCATGAAGCCCCGACAAATATTTGCTGGGGCGACAGGAATCGTTCGGTGTTGGTGAGGGTTCCACTGGGCTGGACTAATGCCAGCAATATGTTGAAAGCTGTGAATCCGCTCGAATCGCCCGATACAAAAGAATATTCCGAAAAACAAACTGTGGAATTCCGTTGTCCTGATGGATCGGCGGATATTTATCTGCTGATTGCAGGACTTACAGTAGCGGCCCGTCATGGCCTCGAAATGCAGGATGCGCTTAAGTTTGCTGAAAGCACTTATGTGGATGTGAATATTTTTGAAGACAAGCACAAGGATAAAGCAAAAACCCTAAAACAACTACCGGTGTCTTGCTGGGATTCTGCTGATCAGCTGATGAAGCATGCCGAGATTTATAAAAAATATGATGTGTTCACGCAGGGCATCATCGATGGACTGGCGAAAAAACTCAAAAGCTATAACGATCAGGGCTTGCGCGAAAAGCTTACCGGTAAAGACGAAGAGATAATGAAAATGGTGAACGCATACATTCACTGCGGATAAAAAATGTTACCATGCATTTGAAAGCCGGGTTTATCGCCCGGCTTTTTTTATTCCTTTGTTTCTCTTTCTCTCTTTGTAGAATGTACGCAGGATTGGTATTGCTGTGATCACGATCAGGAAAATGATGATATATTGTAAATACTGATTAACGCCCGGAATATATTTACCGAGAAAAAATCCGGAGAGCACCATGGTGTTTACCCATACCACCGCTCCGGTAATATTATAGAAAACAAATTTGCGGTAACCCAGTTCCACGGCGCCTGCTACAATAGGGGCGAACGTGCGTATGATAGGAAGAAAAGCGCCAAGGATGATTGCTTTCCCTCCATGACGGTCATAAAAATCTTTAGCTGCAATCAGGTGTTTGGGCTTGAAGAAGAAAGTTCTTTTCCGTTTAAAGATAGCTTTGCCCGTTCGTTTACCGAATGCATAACCCACCGAATTGCCTATGATCGCTGCAAGGCAAACTCCGATCACTACCAGAAAAATAGGAAGATCTAAAATGCCTGTTGCCGTAAACAAGCCTGCTGTGAATAAAAGCGAATCGCCGGGTAAAAAGAAACCAACAAACAAGCCTGTTTCGGAAAAAACTACAAACAGCAAGAGCCAGAAACCACCATATGTTATGATGCTTTCTGGGTTTACCAGTTCTTTCAGAAATTGCCAGATGTCGTTAAAATGTTCCATCAAGATAAAACAATGCACAAAAGTGCGAAAATTTCACCTGTGTTTTTTGATTATTATCATGCTTGGAAAAGTGTTCACATTACCAATGATTTAAAAATCGTTCACGACAAATTGTCGTTACCAAGTCGGCTGCAGCTGTCGTTTTGACTGATAAATATAATAAAAATCTGGTGGTATAAGATTTGACAATTTCACGCTGGAAACAAATAAAAACTAAAATATAGGAGGAACAAAAATGAACTTAATTAAATTTAACAATCAACCAAACTTTACCGATCTGCTGGATAATTTTTTCGAAAGAAACATACATACAGCATTCGATCGCAGATGGGGCACGATGCCTGCCACAAACATCCTCGACAAACCCGAAGCTTTTGAATTGGAGATTGCAGTACCTGGAATGAAGAAAGATGATTTTAAAATCAATCTGGAAAATAACCTGCTCACCATCTCTTCAAAAATGGAAGAAGAAAAAGAAGAGGATCTGAAAAACTACAGCAGGAAAGAATTTAATTTCTGCTCTTTCAGCCGCTCATTTACTTTACCAAAGATGGTGGATTCCGAAAAGATCGGTGCAGAATACACAGATGGGATATTAAGAGTGAACCTTCCAAAAAAGCCGGAAGAAACAGCAAAGCCAATGAAGGAAATACAGGTAGCTTAATTGAAACCTAAAAAATAAGAGGGGCCTCAAGCCCCTTTTTTATTTATAACATCATTCCATACACTGTATTATTTTAAATTTGCATCTTTAAATTACAATAATGACTACACAAAAAACTATTGATGATTTCTTTGCCCAGCCAAACTTTGCCATAGCGGGTGTTTCGCGCGACAGTATAAAATTCGGAAACATTATTTATCGCGCTCTCAGGAAAAAAGGCATAAAGGTGTTTGCTGTAAATCCAAATACTGATTCCATTGAAGGCGATAAATGTTATCATACTATTATTGATCTTCCCTCAGAAACAAAAGCACTGATCATTGTTACACCTGCATCACAAACTGCCTCTATCCTGAAGGACGCCCGAGAAAAAGGAATTAAACATATCTGGATACAGCAAAAATGCGAAAGCAAAGAAGCGCTGGTTTTTGCTGATAAAATGGATCCGGTTCCCATCTATGGATATTGTTTGTTTATGTTTATGAAGCCTTTCACCTTCCCGCATAATATGCACAGGTTTTTCTTTAAAATGTCAAAGAAATATCCTCATTAGCAATAAAATACAATTTATTTATTGACTTCTGTTTACATTTGTAAAAAGAGGCTGTTTTATTATATGAGTAATATGGTATACAATTGAGGCGTAGTCTGTTTACATCATCATGTTAATAAACAAATAGGAATTACACAGGTTAAGTGGGAAATTTTTTTTTACTTTGCCCTCTTTTAAAAGAAAAGCTAAAGAAATTGTAAACTAAAATACTCTATATGTCACTGAAACAAAAAACCCTTGATCTGAAAAAGAGGATGCAGGAAGTCATTCAGGGTGGGGGCACCAAGGCTATCGAAAAACAGGCAGCCATGGGTAAAATGACAGCACGCGACCGAATCATTGCCATACTTGACCCAAACTCATTTCATGAATACGATCTTTTCGTGGAACATTCTGCCAAGGATTTTGATATGGACAAAAAAACCCTTCCAGGCGATGGAGTGGTAACCGGAACAGGTACACTTAACGGACATCCTGTTTGTATTTATGCTCAGGACTTCACTGTAGCAGGCGGTTCGTTAGGTTATATGCACGCCATGAAGATTGCTAAAATCATGGATCATGCTATGAAACTGAAGGTGCCTATCATAGGAATCAACGATTCTGGTGGTGCCCGTATTCAGGAAGGGGTTAATTCATTAGCAGGTTATGGTGAGATTTTTTACCGAAACACCCAGGCTTCAGGGGTAATTCCGCAGATATCTGTTATCCTTGGTCCTTGTGCGGGTGGAGCTGTGTATTCTCCGGCACTTACTGATTTTGTGTTTGTGGTGGATCATATTTCAAAGATGTTCATTACCGGTCCTGAGGTAATCAAAACAGTGCTTGGAGAAGAAATCTCCATGGAGGAACTTGGAGGAGCCAGGGTCCATGCTGAAACCACCGGGAACGCACATTTCTTTTCGGCAAGCGAATTGGATTGTTTTGACCAGATTAAAAAACTGGCAAGTTTCATTCCCTGGAACAATGAAAAAAAGGCGGAATCATTTCCAAAAAAATCTCCCAAAACGAAGCTATACAACCTCGATGATGAATTTCCTACCGATCCTAAAACTCCTTATGATGTAAGGAATATCATCAGAGCCATTTGTGATGATTCCGATTTCTTCGAAGTAATGGAACTTTTTGCACCCAACGTGGTGATTGGTTTTGCCCGCATGGATGGAAAGACCGTGGGTTTTGTAGCTAACCAGCCATTAGTGTTAGCCGGTGTGCTTGATGTGGATTCTTCTGATAAGGCTGCACGTTTTGTCAGGTATTGCGATGCATTTAATATTCCGCTTGTCACTTTGGTTGACCTTCCCGGATACCTACCTGGCGTTGATCAGGAACATGCCGGGGTGATTCGTCACGGAGCGAAAATATTATATTCTTTTTCAGAAGCATCTGTACCCAAAATTACGGTTATACTTCGCAAAGCTTATGGCGGTGGATATATTGCCATGTGCTCACGCCATCTCCGTGCTGATTTTGTGTTTGCATGGCCTACGGCTGAAATTGCTGTGATGGGCCCTGAAGGAGCTGCCAATATTATTTTCCGCAGCGAGATCATGGAAGCAGAAAATCCGGACGAAATGCGTAAACAGAAAGTAAAGGAATATAAAAAGAAATTTGCCAATCCTTACGTAGCCGCGGCTTATGGTTATGTGGATGCGGTGATTGATCCCAGTGATACACGTAAGTTTGTGGTTCATGCATTGGAAATTTCAACGAATAAATCCGAAACCAGGCCCAACAAAAAACATGGTATTCCTCCGTTCTAATTAATGATTGATATGAAAAAAAAAATACTTAAGGTATCGGTTAAAAGGCACAAGAAGGGAAAAGAAGTTGTTGTAAAACAGAAAGATAATTTTGTGAATTTTGATATTGGCGGTGACGAATACCGCACCACCCTGTCGCCAAAATATATACACAGAAAACCTTATTTCAAAAGCGATCCGCGTCAGGTGCTTTCCTTTATTCCCGGCACTATACAAAAGATTTTTGTTCAGGTGGGCGACCATGTGAACATAGGAGATAAACTTCTCATACTCGAAGCTATGAAGATGAAAAACATTCTTATGGCCACAGCCGAAGGCACTGTGAAAGCAATACACGCCGAAGTAGGTGTGATGGTTTCTAACAAACAACTGCTGGTTGAGATTGAATAAATCTACTTGCTAATTTCTTATCAAATCCCTAATTACTACTGAAGCGCAGGCGCAGCCAAATACGGTTGGCATATAAGAAATAGTTCCTACAATTGATTTTTTATTTTGTATTTCCTCGCAGTGCAAAATAGTGTCTTTTGATACTTTTTCGGGAGAGAAAATAGCTTTCACTCCACCGTGAATACCCAAGTGCCGCAAACGCTTCCGGATATCATAAGCAAATTGGCAATGATGTGTTTCGGAAATGTCAGCTATGGTAACCAGTGTGGGATCAAATCTCCCGCCTGATCCCATAGAACTCACCACTTTCTGATTATTTTTTATCGCATGATAGATCAAATAAATTTTCGGAGATAATGTGTCAATGGCGTCCACTACATAATCAAATCTGCCTTTCAGCAGGCTTTCCATGGGCTCGTCTTTCAAATACTGAGAAATGATTTTAAGTTTTAACTGAGGGTTGATGTCAAGTAAACGATCTCCCATCACCTTTGCTTTTTCTTTTCCTACAGTACTGGTAAGGGCCGGAATCTGTCGGTTCCGGTTGCTTTCAGAAATCAGGTCACCATCGGCAATGGTCATTTGTCCCACGCCTGCACGACAGATCATTTCAGCCGCCGCTGCTCCCACACCGCCTAATCCAATCACTAAAACATGAGAAGCAAGAAGTTTATCTATTCCTTCTTTCCCGGTCTGAAGTTCAGTTCTTACAAGCCAGTCCGGTGTTTTCACCCTGAAATTAATCTATAATAATTTCATCAATAAAAATGTGGGCATCGCCACCGGCACCGCGATGCCATGCTGGCAATTTCCCGTAATTGTAAGCTTTTACTCTAACGTAACGTGCTTTAACAGGATCTTTTTTTGTCACACCAAAATCCTTCACCTGCACTTTATAATCTTTATCAGATATCACATTATCAACAGTACCAAAATCAGTAAATGTTTTTCCATCCAGCGATGTTTGTATCTCCACTTTTTTAGGCATCATAATCCACGAAGTTACATCCTGCAGAAATCCTGCAGCGATCTCAGTAACATCTTCCTCTTTATCCAGATCCACAATGGCCTCGAAATCCTGTCCCTGATAGCCCTGCCAGTCTCCCTTGCGCCAATCCAGATCGCCACGGATTCCGTCAATAATTCCATCATCACCACCGGCAGTATATTGCGGACTGTATTTTGAAAGGATCTGAATAGTTCTGTCGAAAGATCGTTTATAAAATATAGCAGTAGTTACAAGACTTTTTTCTCCCTGACTGTTCACAGCAATTGCTTTGATACTATATGCTGAACTTATTGTAAATGGCGTAACATATATTCTCGAATACACAGCAGGTTCGGTGCCATCAATGGTATAATATATTTTACAATCTTTCTGAATGGATTTTATGGATATAGCCTCTTTGTCTTTAAACGATTTGCTTGATGCTAGAATTACAGGAGACACTACAATTTTATTATCTGTGATGGATGTCACAGGGAAATCACCTTTTGCAGAACCCCATGTTAATTCAGGTTTTGAAGACATTTCAAAAGTAAGATTGCCTCCATTCAGGATATCATCATAAGCCAAAAACGATTTTTTATAAGGGTTACCGTTGAGGTTTGCTGATTCAATATAAAAATTTGTAGAGGACCCTTTATTTGTTTTTATGATAAAGGTTTTCCCGTTTTCAAGATTTATTTTCACTTCATTAAATAATGGTGTCCCGATTGCAAATACAGGATTACCGGGAGTTACAGCATAAATACCCATAGCGCTTAATACATACCAGGCGCTCATTTGCCCGCAATCTTCATTACCGATAAGACCGTCGGGTTTAGCCTGGTAAAATTGTGTCAGCACCTGATGCACGCGTTCCTGCGTTTTCCATGGCTTTCCTATATAATCATATAAATATGCCATGTGGTGGCTGGGTTCATTTCCATGTGCATATTGTCCAATCATTCCGGAAATATCGTCCTGTGTTCGACCGGTAGTTTTAGATGTGGTGGTAAATAATTCATCCAACTTTTCATCGAGCTTTGCTGTTCCACCCATCAATTCTGCCAATCCGGAGATGTCCTGTGGAACAAAGAAAGTATATTGCCATGAGTTGGCTTCGGTGAAATTGTTGTTTACCTCACGCGGTTCAAAGGGGGAAAACCAATTTCCATTTTTTTTAGGGCGCACAAAGCCTGTTTCCGGATCAAAAATGTTTTTATAGTATTGTGCCCGCTTGATATAGGTTTCGTAATCATCTGTTTTTCCAAGAGCTTTCGCCATTTGTGCTATACACCAATCATCATAAGCATATTCAAGTGTTTTGGAGACAGATTCTGCATCGTCATCCATCTGAAGAAAGCCATGATCCATATATGCTGGTAGACCGTGTATTTTTCGTGTGGCGCTTTTCTTCATGGCTTCAAAAGCTTCGTTTGTGTCAAAGTCTTTAATTCCCTTAATAAAAGCGTCTGCAATTACGGAAACGCTATGATAGCCTATCATGCAATCCGCTTCATTCGAAGCCAGTTCCCACACGGGAAGGTACCCGCCCTGTTCGTACTGAGCGAGAAATGTTTTTATAAAATCTAAGGTGCGTTTTCTGTCGATCAGCGTATATAAGGGATGCGCAGCTCTGAACGTGTCCCATAAGGAAAAAACGGAATAATACGTGAAGCCATTTGCAGTATGAATTTTATTATCGCGACCGCGGTATTGTCCGTCAACATCCATGTTTACATTTGGTTGCAACATCACATGATAAAGAGCTGTGTAAAATATTTTCTTTTGTTCTGCGGTAGCCCCTGTGATATCAATTTTTTCCAGTTCCTTATTCCACAAAGCTTCGGCGTCTTTTTTTACTTTTTTGAAATCCCAGTGGTTGAGTTCGGAAAGCATGTTTTTGTGTGCGCCATCTATACTCACCAAAGAAATGGACACTTTCACATCAATACTTTCGTTGGCTTTATTTTTGAATTTAAAATATGCTTTGATATTTGTTCCTGCAGCGTCCATGGCTTTTTCATCCATTTTGTCATCGCTTGAAATACCATAGGAGTCGAAGGGCTTTGAAAATTCAGCTACAAAATAAATATATTGATTGGCTGCCCAGCCTTCGCTGCGGCGCATTCCTTCGATATGATTTTTATCGATGATATGCAAGGATGATTCCAGCGTCTTATCTCGATGAGTAAGATCGAGAATGATACTGGCGGTTTCTGCTTTTGGGAAAGTATATTTATGGAACCCGACGCGTGTTGTAGATGTCAGTTCCACAAAAACGCCATTATTTAGTTTCACTGAATAATAACCCGGAGAAGCCGATTCATTTTTATGTGAAAACGCACATGAATATTTTTTATTATCCACGGATGGTGTGCCAGTCATCGGCATAAAAAGGATGTCGCCAAACTCACTGCAACCCGTACCGTTCAGGTGTGTGTGTGTAAAACCATAAATAACAGAATCGCTTTGGTGATAACCGCTGCAGCCATCCCAACTGCCATCAATCCGTGTGTCAGGGCTTAATTGCACCATGCCATAAGGAACCGTTGCTCCCGGATAAGTATGACCATGTCCACCTGTACCGATAAAAGGATCTACAAAAGTGGTGTTCTTTATTATTTGAGACTGGGCAGTAAGAGTTATCAAACAAAACAGAGAAAAAACAAAATTCTTCATAAGCTACTTTTTTTCAAAATTAGTAAATTTTAGATTACCAA
>Ga0182027_10007982_pt1 | contig 15488 bp, 12 predicted proteins | sample 712E1DmetaG_FD_121300 | JGI IMG/M metagenome (GOLD analysis project Ga0182027, IMG submission 121300) | Permafrost microbial communities from Stordalen Mire, Sweden - 712E1D metaG (Illumina Assembly) | ecosystem: Environmental > Terrestrial > Soil > Wetlands > Permafrost | place: Sweden...
ACGTCCCCTTCGAGATGGAACGCCGGGTCCTTTCCCGGTGCCTGCTGCAAACCCCCGCTAAGGCCGGCCCGCATGTCGCCGAGGGAAACCTTCATTGTTCCGTTCATGACGCCGCCGGCACCCTGGAGAGCCACACGGGTTCCTGTCAGCGGGAGTCCGCGGAACGATGAGCTGTCTATTGCGAGACTCATCGTGGTGGCCAGACCGCGGACAGTGACGCCCTTCCCCCGGACAACCAGCGTCCCGTTCAGGCGGCTCTCGAGCCTCTCATCATCCAGCACCCTGCCGAGGTTCAGTTGCCTGAAGAGGATCGTCCCGTCATACCCAAGGACCGACGGACCGCCGACCGTCAGCCTGAGCCCGGATGACTGGACCTTTCCGGCGGCTGTTTCAACGAGGAACTTCGTCCTGAAGTCGGCCGGCGTCCCCTCATATTCCAGATTCAGCGTCGTCATCCCGAGCGGGGAGAGATCGGGGAGATCAAGACCGGGAAGGATCGCCTGCACATCCGTCCCTTTGACCGTGCTCTCTGTGACCTTCACATTGAGCGCGACACGACCCGGATCGTGGAGGTTGGTGATACTCCCTTTGAGGAAGAGCGATGATGCGCCGAAACGCATGTCGAGCTTCCTCACCGCCAGATCCCCGAACGGCCCGGAGGCCTGCAGCGTGATCTCCGGACGCCCCGAGAGAAATTCCAGGGGATCGAGGAACGATTTGAGCTCATCGAGGTCTATCGGGCGGGCCCGGAACGAAAGCTCGACGGGCGCAGACTTCAGGTTTCGCAGGACTATCCCCCCCAGGAGGTCGATATCCTTCATCGACGCGTCAAGAGAGAGGTCCGTCTTCTCCGTGATGATGCGCATGCTGTCCACCCGTGCTTCCCCCGGCGAGAGGCTGAACGCGCCGCAGAGCATCTTGAGCCGGAAATCGGGTGCCGCCGAGGAGAAAGAGCAGGATGCGATCACCGCGCGCTGCCGGTCCCTCTGGATATTCGCCGCAAGGACAAGATCGATTCCGCGGAGGGTGAAGGCGTGGTACTCGACAGACCCTCCTTTCACTTTCCCGTGCCCTTCGTCGGCAAGGGACTGAGAGTCGAGGAGCGATACGGTGCCGTCGAGTATCTCGAGGCGCCGGACGTCTATCACCCAGTCGAAGGGCTTCGACGCTGTGGTATCCGGGGGACGACGGCGGAGGAGATCCGACAGGTTCCAGCGGCCGCCACGCGGCCTGGAGAAAGAGATTTCAGGGTGCGTGAGCGTCAGCTTCCGGATGGCGATGGTCTTTCCGGGGAGGGCGAAGAAGTTGTATGCCACCTCGAGACGCGGGATACGCAGGAAGGGTCCGTCGTTAACGTCGATCGAGATGCTGTCGATCGAGATCCCCGTAATCAGGTCGCCGTCGAGACGGCCGATCCGGACTTCACCGTTGACGAGGGAGTCGAGCTCGGAGAGCGCGGCGGCGCGAAGCCGGTCGCGGAAAACCTGGGTCTGCGTGATCGCGATGACGACGCCGATTAGGAGCGGTATCCCGATCAGCAGGTAGAGCGCTATTGTGCGGATCTTTCTCACGGACTTCACTCCCCGGCGGAGGGCGCGTCCCTCATTTTCCGCGTCCGGCGTACGCCCGCAGGACACGCTCGATGACGTTCGTCGTCGAGCGCCCCGGCGTGAGACGAACGGTCCTGACCGAACCCCCGTTCTGTTCCACCACGTCACTCCCGACGATCGCCGCCTTTTTCCAGTCGGCCCCTTTCACGAGAACATCGGGGAGGAGCCGCCGGATCATCCGGTAAGGCGTGTCCTCGCCGAAAGAACAGACATAATCAACGGACGCAAGGGCCGCAAGCACCGCCGCACGGTCGGCCCCGCGGTTGATGGGCCTCCGCGGACCTTTGATGCGCCGTATGGACGAGTCGCTGTTGAGGCCGACGATCAGAACGTCCCCCATTTTCCGCGCCGCCGAGAGATACTCTACGTGTCCCCGGTGCACGATATCGAACGTCCCGTTGGTGAACACCACGCGCTTCCCCTGCCGGCGAAGCCGGGCCCGGATACGTGCAAGCGCGGGAAGGGAGACGATTTTCTCCATCAGTTTCCGGCTCCGCGCCCGTGCATGTTGCGGAGCGCCGCCCCGAGGAGCTGTTCGGGGAGTATCGGTACGATCCCGACGGCACCGACGACGACCCCCCCCGCACAATTTGCGAGGATGCACGATTCCGTGATGCCCCCCCCTGCAACAAGGGCCATCGTGAGCGTGGAGATGACGGTGTCTCCCGCCCCCGAGACATCCTGTACCTCACCGGCTGTCGTCGGGAAATGCGTGATGGTCCCGTCGGACTGGAAAAGGGACATCCCTTCCTCCCCGCGCGTCAGGAGAACGTTCCCGGCATTCAGCGATGCCAGAAGACTCTTCCCCGCCCGCTCGACCTCCACGACCGTTGTGAGCTTTCCTCCGAGGGCTTCTTCGACTTCACGCCGGTTGGGCTTGAAGACCGTGACGTTCTTGTATTCGAAGAAATTGTTGTATTTCGGGTCGACGGTCACGGGCTTCCCGTGTTCGTTGGCGGCGGCAATGACTTCGCGAATAAGGTCGCGTGTGACGACCCCCTTGTTGTAGTCTTCGATGATGATACCGTCCAGAGAACGAATGTTCGAGCGGACGGCGTCGATCAGCCTGGTCCTGAGGAGCCCGGGACAATCCCGCTTTGATTCGTTGTCAATCCGGACCACATGCTGTCCGGCCGCAATCACGCGGGTCTTGATCGTGGTGGGCCGCTCAGCATCGATGACGATGCCACCCGTGTCAAGGCCCTGATCGCTCAGCATTTTCTTGAACATTTCGCCGGGATGGTCGTCCCCCACGAGGCCGATCAGGAACGCCCTCCCGCCGAGGGCCTGTATGTTGTTCGCCACATTTGCCGCCCCGCCGAACCTGACCGATTCGGTATCCACCTCGACAACAGGGACGGGGGCTTCCGGGGAGACCCTGTGCACAGACCCCCAGTAATAGCGGTCGAGCATCAGGTCACCGACGACGGCAACCCGTTTTCCACTGAATTTGCCAAGCAATTCCCGGAGGCGTTTTTCTGTCAGGGGCGCCATCTCTGCTCTAATTAAAGATAAAATCTACCTATTAACCGATTGAGATGCAAGGAGTTGGAGGGGTCTCTCCCGGGGGGAATTCGTTCAGGGTGAACTAGGGGAGTGCGCCGAGCGACCTCAGGATCGCGGAGACGGTGCCGGCGGGAGACTGCGAGCCGGCGTCGACGACAATGTCGGCCTGCCGGTAAAGGGGTTCACGTGAGCGGAGAAGAGAGATGATGCGCTCGCGGAGCTGTTCGTCACCGAGCGGCGTCCCGTCGTCCGCCGCGATCATGGGACGGCCTCCCCTCCCCCGGAGGCGCGCGATGAGTATCTCGAGGGGGACATGCAGATAGACGAGCAGACCCGATCCCCGGATGATCTCCCGGCATCCCTCGTCGGTGAGAGCCCCTCCGCCGGTCGCAACGACAATCCGCTCCCGCGTGCGGAGGAGTCCGAGCTCATGGCGTTCCAGAGAGCGAAAATCCTGCTCCCCTCTTTCACGGAATATCTCGGGAACCGATTTCCCTTCATTCGCCTCGATGCGTGAATCAAGGTCAACAAACTCGTACCCGAGGCTCGCGGCAATCAGGGGACCGACAGTGCTCTTGCCGCCTCCCATGAACCCGGTAATGTATATCCGGAGCGCCGGAGGAGCGGTCATCCCTCCTCCTTCCGGAAAAGCTCCGACAGTATAACGGTCAGGTCCCGCCCCCGGTGGTTCACGGAGAGGGAATGATCGCTGACGGAGAACCCCGCGGATCCGGCCAGACGGATGAAATCCCTCCCTATGTCCCGGTCCGGGTCGGTGAGAAGAAACGTGCCGCCGGGGCGGAGCAGTCGCCGCACGAGACAGAGGAGCGGCTCGAAGTTCCTCCGTTCGTACGCAATGTCGGCACCCATGATAATGTCAAACCTCTCCGGGATCTCCGCGTTCCGCCAGTCCATGCAGCGAATCGTCACCCGGGAGAGCTCTCCGGGATCAAGGTTCGTTGCAGCATTGAACCGTGCGAACTCAAGCGCATCCTCTTCGTAATCCGTCATCACGACGGTGGCTCCCGCCTGCGCTGCCGCGATACCTGCGAGACCGAGCCCGCATCCCAGCTCGAGCAGATCCTTCCCCGCCAGCCCGGGTCGCTGCCGCAGATGTCCGGCCAGCACGGGAGAGGACGCCCAGAGATCGGCCCAGTAGGGCAACCGCCCGTCAGCCTCGAACCGCTCGGGAGTGATTGTTTCAAGAAGCCGGTTGGTGTCGCGGACCGCAAGGAGTGACCAGCGAAAGGGAGGGGAGGAGACTTCCTGTGTGACGACGTCGAAGCGTGTCGTGATCGCCGGGGGGGGAAGCACGTTCAGAATGTGTAGGCGATTCCGATTTGGAAGATTATCCCGTCCGTTTCGACGCGGGATTTGAAGGGCTGCGTGCTGACGTTGATTATCGTGTCCTGGTAGCGTATGACGCGGGTGTTGAATGCGTTCACAGATTCAAATTGCAGATCGCGGAATTTCATCTCGAAGAGGCCCTGGAACGAATTGAGAAACCTGTAGCTGATCCCTCCGAGGACATGGATGGCAAATCCGGGCGTATTCTGAACCGACGCCGCCTCGACCCCCGCCAGCGAGTATGTCCGGTTCCCGAAGTACATCCCCGCTCCTCCCCCCATATAGACGCCAAAGGACTCGGTGGAAAGAGGGATGATGAAGTAGCCCGTCACCTCCACCGGGATCGCGGTGTACCCATCCTGCGTGGGGATTGTCGTTCCGCTGAGCGAGGCCGCCCCCCGGCTCCTGATGTAGTCGGCGGACAGTCCGAGTGCGAGACTGGTTTCCGGAATTCTGTACCGGACCTCGGCGCCGTAGCCAAACGTACCGGTCAGGTCGAACGTGTTCCCCTGTGCAACGGGATCGACCGCCTCGGGCGTTACGTAAATCAGCGAGCTTGTCGTGAGGTTGCCTTTCAGGATGACCGAGATAGGCCCGTCTCCTGCGTGCAGGGGGGATACAGCCAGGACCGCAGCGGCGACGAGGAGGAGGAGCCCGACGCCCTTCCCCCGCCTACGGTCGTTACCGGTAGAAGACATCCCGCTTGTCTTCAATGTCGGCCTTCTCCTTCAATCTCGTGATCCACTCCGACAGGAAGCGATTCCGTTTCTCCTGCAGCGTTCGCGAGCGCAGAATCTCCTTCTGCGCGGCGTATCCGCTTGAGTCGAACGCCGTGCTGCTGAGAAGCTGTATCAGGTAGGCCCCGCGCACGCCGGAGACGGGGGGAGAAATCCGGCCCACCGCGAGTCCCGTGACCGCACCGATGAACTCGGGGTCGCGCCCGATGCCCGGTATCGCGCCCGACACGGTGAACGACCCCGTCGATTGCACCGTGACCCCCGGAACAACGCCGGCCAGCCTGGTCAGACTGTCTCCCGGGGAGAGCTTCTGCCTCGCTTCCGCGGCGAGCTCTTTCACCCGCTCCATCTTCTTTTTCCGCAGTGCCATCGGTTTCAGGGATTCCTTGAGACCGTCGAACGGCCTGACCCCTGCATCCTTCGCTTCAGCCACGGCGAAGACTGCGGAGCCGTTGGTGATCGTATAGGGGTCGCTCACCCCGCCCACCTTCGCGCCGAACGCCCAGTGGCTGACCGCCTCGTTGATGCCGATGCCGGGGATGACCGTCGATTTGTCCTGGACCTGTGTCTCCCTGACTTCCAGCCCCGTCTGCTGCGCTTCCTTTGTGAATTCCGATTCTCGGGCGTTGAACGCAAAATCCTTCGCCCTGTCGGCGATATCGTTCTTGCTCTGCGAACTCGGGGTGATTTTCATGAGGATGTGCGCGAGCTTCACTTCGCGGCTGTCCCGTCCGAGGATTTTTATGATGTGAAGCCCGAACGGCGTCCTGACCGGCCCCACGATCTCGCCCGTCGAGGCAGCGAAGGCCGCCTTGTCAAACGCGGGGACCATCCGTCCGTTTGTGAACCAGCCGAGATCGCCGCCGTTCTGTGCGTTCGACCCGTCCTTCGAATACTGCCGGGCCAGATCGGCAAAGTCTTTCCCGGAGCGCGCCATTGCGACGACCCTTCCAGCCAGCGCCTTTACCGCCGCGGAGTCGGGCGTCGAGAGAGGAAGCAGAATGTGCGCGGCGTGAATGTATTCGTTCGTTCCTTTCTTCTCTTCGAGCATCTTCACAAGGTGCAGCCCCTCCTGATCCTCGATCGGGCCGACAACCGCACCGGGAGCGGCGGAGAACACCGCATTGTCGAGAGCAGTACTCAGCTCGCCGCGGTGGAATACCACGCCGCTGTCGGGCCTGTCGGAATATGTATAGACGAGCTGCAGGAAATCGAGTCCGCTCTTTGCCTTCGCGGCGACGTCTTCAATGTCCTTGCGGCGGGCGACAGTGTCGGCCGCGGAGGCATTTTCCAGGAAGAGGACATATTGCAGTTTTCGCGTGGCTTCGAATTTATACTGGTCGAGATTCTCCGTGTAAAGGGCGCGCAGGTCTTCGTCGGTCACCTGAACGTCGGCGTCCTTGACGAGGATCGAGGGGTCGAACAGCGCATAGAGGGCGTCATAGCGCACCGTGCCGTCGGCGAACCGCTGCATGAGCTCCCCGTCGGTCACACGGACGGAGGCGAGTATCAGGCTCTGCAGCTTGGCCTGAATCCGCTGCTGCCGGAGCATTTTTTCGAACTCCGCAAGCTTCTTCACGCCGAAGTTCGGGTCCCGGCCGCTCGGATCCTGTATATACTGGTTGGGATTTGTGAGCACCTGCTCGTACATCTCTCTGTTGAATTTGCCCGTGGAGTCCGTAAAGTTCCTCCGGAGTTCCTGAGGAGGGGTATCCCCGAAAACCCAGTCGCGGAGCTCCTGGTCGCTCACCGTGATCCCGAGCCGTTTGACTTCTTCGGCAACGAGACGCTCGTTGACGATCGACTGCCAGGCCTGGTCGCGCAACTCGCGCGTCGTCGCCTCGTCGGGCTCCTGGCCCGACTGTGACTTGGCATTGTCGCTCATGGTCTTGAGCAGCTCCGAGAACTCGCGGTAGGTGATCTTTTTCCCGTTCACCTTGCCGACAAAATCCTGCTGTCCGCCGCGGATGCCCAGGTAATCCATCCCCCATTCGAATACGATGGTAATCAGGAATGCGACGAGTAGTCCAAAGAGTATCAGGGGCATGCTGTCACGCATGCGCGTCATTATAGGCATACGAAAGAGAGACCTCCTTACTGAGGGGAAAGAGACAACGGGAACGAAAAAAAATATAACTGAAATGTCCAGCAAATGCAACGCTTTTCTCGTTGACTTTTAGCCACTCCGGCCGTATATTCATAAGCTTGGACGAACCGTCGGTATCCCTTCCACGCATCAGTTCCCCGTACGATCGACCTCGGAGGCGTCTTCGTGAAAAAATATGTCACCAGAATAGTTCTTATCGCCGCGTGCGTTGTCGTTGCTGTCTACTATCTCTTCCCCACCTGGAGGGATTATGATCTCCACCGGCAGCTCAAGAATCTGAGCGGAGATGACAGCCTCCAGTTCGTCGCGAGCCATGAAACCGAGCTGCGCGATTCGCGTGCAAAGCGGATCAAGCTCGGCCTCGACCTCCAGGGGGGGATGCGCGTCGTGCTGGAAGTGAACGTCCTGAAACTCATCGAGGATCTGGCAAAAAACCGGGACGAGGTGTTTACGCAGATTATGAAAGAGGTGCGGGCGGAGGCAGGGACTTCCGACGAGTCCCCCGTGCTCCTGCTTCGCCGGAAATTCGAGGCGCGCCAGATCAGGATGAGCCGGTATTACCGGAACCTGCGCGATAACAACGACGACATCTACAAGTTCCTCCAGGACGAATCCACCAAGGCTATCGACAGGGGGATGGAGATCGTCAGGAACCGCGTGGACCAGTACGGCGTGTCCGAACCCTCTATACAGAAGCTGGGAGGGACCCGGATCATCGTCGAGCTCCCGGGGGTCACAAAGGAAGCCGAAGTCCGGGGGCTCCTGGGGGAGACGGCACTTCTGGAATTCAAGCTGCTGAAGGAACCCGACGTCACATACCGTATCGCGGAGGCAATCGACAAGCTCCTCGCAGCCAGCGCCAAGACCGACACGATCCTCACCGACAGCCTCCTGGCGGGGACGACAGCCCCCGACACCTCCCGGGGAGACACTGCGAACGCAGAGAGCACAAAAATCAAGACACCCGAAGGAGAACTGTCGCAGGAAGAGTTTACGCGGAAACATCCCTTCTTCTCCATCGCAATTTATACCGAGCAGTTCAAGGGGGTGTTCCTTGTCGCCGAAGACAACAAGCAGAAGGTGCGCCGCCTGCTTGACCGGGAAGACGTCCAGAGAGTGATACCGAATGACATGGAGTTCATCTGGAGCGCCAAGACACAACTCCTCGGCGAACGGGGGCAGGAAAAGAAATTCTTCACGCTCTACCCCGTCAAGAAGACCGCCGAGATCACCGGGAGTGCGATCGTGAACGCGAAGTGGCAGATCGACCCGAGCTACAACCGGCCGATCGTCACGATGGAGATGAACAACGAGGGATCGCGCGAATGGGCCCGGATCACCGGCGCCAACATCAACAAGCGTATCGCCATCGTCATGGACAACGCCGTCTTCTCGGCTCCGAATGTCATCTCCAAAATCACCGGGGGGCACTCTCAGATAGAGGGGATGGAGAGCGAGGCAGAGGCGAAGCTCCTGGAGATCGTGCTGAAAGCGGGCGCCCTCCCGGCCCCCGTCGACATCATCGAACAACGGTCCGTCGGACCGTCACTCGGTGAAGACTCGATCCGCGCCGGCGTCATGTCGTCGGCCATCGCGATCGGACTCACGATACTGTTCATGGCCGTCTATTACCGGACAGGCGGTGCCATTGCGGACTTCGCACTCGTGTTCACCGTCATATTCCTTCTGGCCGTCCTGGCGGCGTTTCAGGGAACGCTCACGATGCCGGGGATCGCGGGGATCATCCTGACGCTCGCCGTGGCCGTCGATGCGAACGTGCTGATCTATGAGCGCATACGGGAGGAGACCGCGGGGGGAAAAACGCCGCGGGCCGCGATCGACGCCGGATATAGCAAGGCGTTCACGGCAATTTTCGATTCCAACCTGACCACGCTCATCACCGGTGTGATCCTCTACCAGTTCGGGACCGGGCCGGTGCAGGGGTTTGCGCTGACGCTGATGATCGGTATCGTCGTCAGTCTCTTCAGCGCCATCGTCATCACGCGCGTGGTGTTCGACATGATGGTCGACCGCACAGGCATCGCCGTCAATTTCGGCTAACTCGCAAAAGGGATTCAGCACATGAGGTTCTTCGGAAAAACCAACATTGATTTCATGGGGAAGCGGCGTATCCTGTACGCCGTGTCGGCGACGGTGATCGGGCTGGGGATGCTCTCCCTCTTATTCAAAGGGGTGAACTACGGGATCGACTTCCTGGGGGGGACCGAGATCGTGGTCCGCTTCCAGAACAACGTCGAGGTCGGCGACATCCGGACTGCAATGGACAAGGCCGGCTTCACGAAGGCGGAGATCAAGACGTTCGGGAGCGACCGGGACATGCTGATCCGGACGCCGGACCAGGGGGAAGGGAACGTGGTCGGAGACCGGATACGCTCGGGCCTTCAGGCACAGTTCCCGGCGAACCCGTTCATCGTCCAGAAGGAGGACAAGATCGGTCCGAAGATCGGCGCCGAGCTCCGGCGCGACGCCATCTACGCTGTCCTGGCCTCGCTTGTGGCGATACTCCTGTACCTGGGGTTCCGGTTCAAGTTCCTCTGGGCGGCCGGCGCGGTCACCGCGCTCTTCCATGACGTGCTCCTCACGCTGGGGCTTGTGTCCATATTCGACGGTTTGATCCCTCACTTGAACCTCGAGTTCAACCAGACGATGGTGGCGGCATTCCTGACGCTCGTCGGGCTCTCCAACAACGACACCGTCGTCATATTCGACCGTATCCGGGAGAACCAGAAACTCTTCAAGAGCATGGACCTTGTCGCGCTCATCAACATGAGCGTCAACCAGGTGCTGAGCAGGACCATCATCACGTCCGGCACCGTCTTTGTCGTCCTCTCCGTCCTCCTCGTGTTCGGCGGAGAAGTGACGCGCGGCTTCGCATTCGCGTCGCTCGTGGGGATCGTGACCGGGACCTACTCCTCCATCTACATCGCCAGCGCCCTCGTGGTCGAGGTGGTCACCAAAACAAAAACGCAGGGCAAACTGATCGATTGATCAGCCATGAACTTCACGACAACACAGCGCGGCGCCGTCACCGTCATCGGACTCCAGGGGAACCTCATGGGGGGACCGGACGCGACGGCGCTGAACAGCACGTTCCATGAACTGGTCGGCAAGGGGAGCACGAGGGTGGTCCTCGACCTCCGCGGAGTGCAGTTCATGAACAGTTCGGGTCTCGGGATACTCATCGGAGGCGCGAGCACGCTGAAAACCGCCGGCGGGGGCCTCGCAATCGCAGGCGCGTCGGAGAAGATCCGGGCCCTGATCACAATCACCCGGCTGGGAAAAGTGCTCGCGACATACCCGACGATCGACGACGCGGTGGCAAGTTTCCCGCAGTAATTGCTTCCGGCCTGAAAAACCCCCACCTTTCCACCGGGAAAGGCCGGGGGTTTTTTGTGCCCGGACCGTTGTTTCACAGAACGCCTGATACGACATGCCAGTCCAGATCATCGTCGGCGCCCAGTGGGGCGATGAAGGAAAAGGGAAAGTGGTGGACATGCTCTCGGAGGGGGCGGACATCGTCGCCCGCTACCAGGGGGGAGCCAATGCCGGCCACACTGTCTGCATCGGCGACAAGCAGTACATCCTCCACCTGATCCCCTCGGGGATGTTCCACGAAAACATCACCTGCGTGATCGGGAACGGGGTGGTGATCGACCCGGTGGCGCTCATGAGCGAAATCGAGCAGCTCCGGCAGGCGGGGGTCAGCGTCACCGGCAGGCTTCTCGTCAGCCATAACGCGCACCTGATCATGCCGTACCACAAACTTCTGGATGCGGCGAGGGAGCAGACATCCGACAAGATCGGGACGACGGGGCGGGGGATCGGTCCGGCATACATCGACAAGGCGATGCGGTCGGGGATAAGGATCGTAGACCTCCTCGACCGGGACGAGCTTGCCCGGAAGCTCACCGCCAGCATCAACGAAAAAAATCAGATCCTGACAAAGATCTACGGCGAGTCGAAGCTCGACATCGAGGCGATCATCGCGGAGTATCAGGATTTCGACAAGCAGATCGACGAGTATATCACCGACACCTCCCTGTACCTGAACACCGCGCTTGCCGCCGGAAAACGGATTATCGCCGAAGGGGCGCAGGGGGCGCTGCTCGACGTCGACCACGGGACATACCCCTACGTCACGTCGTCGAACCCGACATCCGGGGGGGCGTGCACGGGCCTCGGGATACCCCCGACGGCGATCAACGACATCCTCGGCGTGGTCAAAGCGTATTCCACACGGGTGGGGAACGGACCGTTCCCCACAGAGCTTGAAGACACGACGGGAGAGCGCCTCCGCACACTCGGGCACGAATTCGGGTCAACGACGGGACGCCCGCGGCGCTGCGGATGGTTTGACGCCGTGGCGCTGAAGTACTCCGCGATGGTCAACGGCATCACGCGCATCGCCGTCACAAAACTCGACGTGCTCGACGACTTCGACGAGATCAATGTGTGCGTCGCGTACGAAACGTCCGGGAAGCGGCTCCGCTCATTCCCGACGGACGCCAAGACGCTCGAGAGCGTACACCCGGTGTACGAGACGCTCCCCGGGTGGCGCTCGGACATTGCCGGAGCCAGGACGGCCGGCGATCTCCCCCCGAACGCACGCGACTATATCGAAACGCTCGGACGCATTACGGGAACAAAGGTCTGGCTGGTGTCCGTCGGCCCGCGACGGGACCAGACAATCACCCTCTCCTGACACGAAGTTATGAAGAACCCATTCTCCGGACTCCCCCTCGGCCAGGCGGGAAAGTTCAAAATCGCACTTCTGGCGTTCGCCTCCCTCCTCGTGCTCGGGACGCTCTTCTACTCGCAGCGGATCACAAACCAGCTTCTCGAACGGGAGCGGCAGGTGGTGGGGCTCTACGCGAAATCGTACGAGTACATTTCGAGCCCGCGTTCGTCCTCGGGGGATTTTACCTTCCTGTTCGAGGAGGTGATCCGGACTGTCGATTTCCCCGTGATACTCACCGATGCCGCGAACGTGCCCATCCAGGGATACTGGAAGAACATCAGCATGGACAGCACGCTGAGCAGTGAGCAGCAGCTCGCGTATGCGTCCAAGCTTCTGCGAAAGATGGACGAAGAGAACACTCCGATCAAAGTCGCCCCGTTCGACACCGTGGCACTGAACTACGTGCACTACGGCGAGTCCGAACTCGTCGCCCAGCTCCGCTGGCTCCCGGTTCTGGAAATCATACTCGCCGCGGTGTTCATCATAGTCGCCTACGTCGGGTTCAGTTATGTCAAGCGGACCGAGCAGAGCAACATCTGGGTGGGGATGGCCCGGGAGACGGCGCACCAGCTCGGAACTCCCCTGTCGAGCATGATCGGATGGCTGGACCGGGCAAAAACCGAGGGGGCGGGGATGCCGGGAGTGATCGAGAGCCTTCAGGAGATGGAACAGGACGTCGTGCGGCTCAACAAAGTTGCCGCCCGATTCTCGAAGATCGGCTCGCGCACCGACCTGAAGGAAGAGAACGTGAGCGAGGTGATACAGGGCGTGATCACCTATATCGCCAAGCGGATTCCCCGTTCCGGAAAGAAGGTCGACCTCCAGATCGAGACCCCCGGCGAGTTCCGGGCCGATATCAACAGGGAGTTGTTCGAGTGGGTGATCGAGAACCTGATGAAGAACGCCCTCGACGCCATGGAAGGGGCCGCAGGCAAGATCACGTTCCGGATGTCACAGGCGGTGGGAAAGACGACGATCGATGTGATCGACACCGGCAAGGGGATCGATCCAAAACTTCACAAGGAAGTGTTCAGACCCGGCTACAGCACGAAGAAGCGCGGATGGGGACTGGGGCTGAGCCTGTCCAAGAGGATCATCGAGGATTATCACAAAGGGAAGCTCTTCGTGAAAGAGAGTGCCCCGGGGGCGGGGACGACATTCAGGATACGGCTGGGGTGAGGTGGCGCCACGGGCACCACAGGCGCGACCACCTTCGGGCGCCAATTGCGATGATCTACAGGGCGGAGAGGACGCTGCGGGCTTTGTCTCTCCCCATCTCCAGTGTCTCGCCGAGCTTGGGCTGGACGAACTCGGTATCCTGGACAGGAAGCTCCTCGTCGGGTGCTATGATCACCGGGTTGATCACCTGCTTTCCCCCTTCTTTGAACGAAAATCTCTCCTCCATCGACTGAAAGAGCTTCTCAATTTCCACACTTGCCTCCCCCCTCGACGCAGCCAGGACTCCCGTTTTGAGGTCTTCATACGTGCGCAGGTCGTTATTGACGTCCTTCACCGTCTGCATGTCCCTCAGGAAATAGAGGTTCGGGAGAAGCTCTACCGCAGTCCGTATGAGCATTGAAAAGACGTTCGGGAAGACCGCCCTGATGCTCGGCTCCGTGATGTTGGGGTACGAGGGATACGTGTTGACGACGTACAGCTCGCTCACCCCGCCGAACTGGAGCACGCTCTTGAGGGGCGTCTTGTTGGAGATCCCGCCGTCGGCGTACAGCTGCCTGATCCCCCGCAGGGACGGGGGGATCCGCGCATCGTCGACGATCGTCCGCACCGGAGAATACGCCACGGTCGTGATTGTAGATGCCATGATATACTCCATGGCCTTGGACGTATCCGGTTCGTCCGTGATCGAACGGACATAGGCGGCACCCGTGTTCAGCGAGCTCAGCGACACGCAGAACTGGTCCACGGTCCTCCGGGCCTTCACCAGGTCATGGCGGAAGTATCCCGTGATATACTTGTTGTAGAGGGGGGTGTTGTCGAAGAGGGAGTCGGCCCCCCGGACCATGGGCCAACGGTCCATCCGCGTCGTCGCGAATTTCAGTATGAGGCCGAAAATCTCCCAGCCCCGGATCTTGTACACGTCGGGGTTTGTGAGATGCGTCCACTGTTCTTCGATGTCGAGTGCCGCCGCGCGGAGATCGGCCGCCTGGGCGATGCTCATGCCGTTGAGCGCGCCGACCGACGTGCCGGAGAGTATGTTGATCCGCTTTCCGGTTCTTTCAAAGTAACCGAGCAGCTCGATCAGAGCGCCTGCCTGGAAGGCGCCCCGGGCGCCACCACCGGAGAGAACAACTGCTATCTTGCCCACGATGCGGCCAGCGTGTCAGAGTGGATCGGGAAGGACGAGGAAAGAAGATACGAAATCGGGGAGATTGATTCAATGAATGAAAAAAGATTGAACAAAGACCGATCTAAAGGATTATACTCATGAGAAGCGGCTGATGCCGCCGGGACATGCACCACAAGAACGCCGACAGGAGAACCCGCCGATGAATCCAACCCGCCTTGCCGTGATCGTGATATTATTGGCCACCCTTCCCGGGTCAGCGTGTCAGAGAACCCCGAAGGAAGTTGAGCGACCAGAGAAGATCGTCAGCCAGAGACTGGTCGCCTATGACAGCACTACGTACGCCAGGCTCGCTCAACTTTGGGAAAAATACTATAACGCCTACCCTTCCGAAGACGCATACGCAAACTGGATGTATGCGGCGTTTTATGCCGATCGCGGCGACGTCCGGTCAATGATCGAAAAAGGTGTGGAAAAATACCCGGCCAACCCGGTTCTTTTGTACCTTTCCGCACGGTCGAAGAACTGGGGGCATGACAACCTGCACGCACGACAGCTCCTGGAAAAAGCCGCCGCTCTTGATCCTGACTACATGGATGCATGGCACGCGCTTGCGGTCGAATATATCGTGCAGGGTGACCGCGAGAACGCAGATGTGGCGCTCCGTCGCCTGCTCAATGGAAAGGCAGTCGAGGATGTGGTAATGGACCTTTCCTATAACATGCTGGCCACCCTGGATACCAACGCGATACTTATCACCAACGGTGACAATGATACCTTCCCTGGCTGGATATTGACGCGGATCATCCGATTCCGGCCTGATGTGAACATCGTCAACCGCTCACTTCTCAACGTGGACGCGTATGCGGCAGCAATTGTAAAAGAGGGAGTCCCCGAGTTCATTGCTCATGACGGCATGGATAGCCTGAAGGGAGAAGTGGCAGCGGACAAGGAAAGATCCGTGAAGAGGCAGCTTACGGTGGACGAGCAATCAAGAGGCTTTCCGGATCCCCGGAATGAATTTATGGATTTGGGTGACCGCCTTGTCTTCCGGATCATCGACGCAGCCGAACGAGCCGGCCGCCCCGTATATTTTGCGTGTACGATGGACAGATAC
>Ga0182027_10007983_pt1 | contig 15487 bp, 14 predicted proteins | sample 712E1DmetaG_FD_121300 | JGI IMG/M metagenome (GOLD analysis project Ga0182027, IMG submission 121300) | Permafrost microbial communities from Stordalen Mire, Sweden - 712E1D metaG (Illumina Assembly) | ecosystem: Environmental > Terrestrial > Soil > Wetlands > Permafrost | place: Sweden...
ACCGTCCGGATGTGATCGTGGCTTCACCGGCAAATATGCGTTTTTCTGAAGAATTAGACTATATAAAGGCCGGGAAAGCGCTGCATATCCCTACCGTAATTTCGGTCTTGAGCTGGGATAACCTGACGACCAAAGGCATTTTCCACGTTATTCCGGATATTTTGCTGACATGGAACGAGGTGCAGGCCGGCGAAGCCATACAAATTCACCGCGTGCCTGCCGAGCAGATCGTCATTACCGGGTCCCCATTTTTTGATAAATGGATCGATAGCGATCGGCTGCAAGTCGACCGGGCCGGCTTCTTTCAAAAAGTAAAACTGAACCCTGACCAGCCTTACCTGCTCTACCTGGGTTCCTCGAAGAATATTGCCGTAGATGAAACCTGGCAGGTAAAAGAACTCTTCGATTGCCTGCGCACCCACCCTGACCCGGATGTGCGGCGCCTGCAAATTTTGGTGCGCCCGCATCCTTCCAACGTCGAAATATGTTCAGCCATCCAGGATGAGGGCATCCAGGTGTGGCCTAAGGGCCGCACGATGATGGGCACGCTGGATTTCTGGCAAGATTTCTATAATTCCTTGAAATACAGTATCGGTACAGTGGGGATTAATACGACCGGAATGATCGATGCGGTGATTAATGACCGGCCCAGCGCCACGATCATGTCCGAACGCTATCGCCTGACTCAGATGCAGTCCATGCATTTTTGCCAGTTGTTGAAAGCCAACGTTCTGGAAATTAGCGATAACGTCCCCGCCTGTGTGGAGATTCTCAAGGGAATGCTGGCAGGTATCGACCGGAAAAAAGCACAACGCAGCCAGTTCATCCACGATTTTGTCCGCCCCAATGGGCCATCCCGCCCCGCAGGTTATTTTGCTGCGCAAGCCATCGCACTCGCCGCCCAGGGAAAGACGGCTGTAGAGATTAATTCCACGTTTGGAGCAGATGTTCTTGGAAGTTGAGCCAGTTTCAACCGTTTCGATGCCGCTGGTCAGTATCGGTCTGCCAGTGTATAACGGTGAGCGCTTTATCCAACGCGCCCTGGACAGCCTGCTGGCCCAGGATTATTCAAATTGGGAACTGATCATATCTGACAACGCTTCTACGGACCGCACCGGGGAACTCTGCTTGGCCTGCCAGGCCAAAGATGGGCGAGTTCATTACTACCGCAATGCTGCCAATATCGGCATGATGAGTAATTTTAAGCGCACGCTTGACCTGGCTGCGGGGGAGTATTTCATGTTTGCCGCCTATGATGATCGCTGGAGCCCGCAGTTTATAAGCGCCTTGCTGTCGGATTTACGCCTCCATCCCGAGTCACAGGTAGCCATGTCTGCCCTGGATATCGTGGATGAAGAAGGCCAGCTGGTCAAGCCGGTGCGATTGGATCAAGGCGACAAAAGCCCCAATCAATTGGGGTATTTTGCCATGCTTCTGCGCCTGATGACGATGTGGGGCGGCAGCACGAAGAGTCACCACTATTATTTCTATGGCCTTTTCCGCCGAAAATTTTTGCAGCAGGCATACTGTTATTACGTCGATACAGCTTTTGGCGATCGAATGTTTGTGGCTCTGCTGGCGCTCCTGACCCCGTTTCGCTACGTGCCACGCACGTTGTTTTACAAAACCCGCCACCCGGATGATTTAATCCACCGGCATCCGGCTGAAAACTTTACCAGGGTCTTTCGCTCTTCTTCCAGGCTGTTCTTAACCACATTTACAATTTTCTCGATGATTTGGAGGTGTCCTTTCGTTCCTTTCAGTCGCAAGTTATTTGCCCCGGTGGCCATGCTGGGAATGGCCAAGATCACCTTTGTGTGGATGGCCAGGTATTGGCGGACACTATGAAAGTCGTTTTTCTTTACCCGCACATCGGCTTTTTCCGCCATTCCGAAAGCATCGTCCGCCAGCTTTGCCGGGAAGGCCACAAGGTCAAACTGTTGTTCGGTGAGCTGAGCAAAGATAAACCGGGTATCACCGACCGGGGCGTGCAGGCCTTTCTGAATGATTTCCCGCAGGCTTCGATTGGCTGGCTGGTCGAGCGGCAGGGCTTCTGGCGCAAAGTGACCTACACGGCGCGTCAGTTGACCAATTACCGGGTTTATCTGAACCCCGAGCACCCTAACCCCGATATGCGCCTGCGCTGGAAGCCGCATTTCAGAAGCCTGAAATGGAAGCTCATTTCCAGCCGCGCCGGCGAACGCCTGCTGGCCAGCCGGGCCGCCGGGGTCTTTTTGCAGCAGGTCGAAAAGAGCATCCTCCCGGATGGCGGCGTCTCCTTGGAACTGGCCAATGAGCAGCCGGACGTGGTCTTTGACATGACCAACCTGGTCTTCAACGCCGCCGACATCGAATATCAAAAGCGGCCTGCGCCGAGAAAATCCCGTTGGTGATGGCTATCGCCAGTTGGGACAACCTGACCACCAAAGGTACCTTTCACACCCTCCCCGACCTGCTGTGCGTGTGGAACCAGGCCATCGCCGATGAGGCCATCCATTTGCACCATATCCCCCAGGACCGCATCGTGATTACCGGGGCGCCGGTCTTCGATTACCTGTTTGCCGCTCGCCCGACTTTGCCGCGGCAGGATTTTTACGCCCAGGCCGGCCTGGACCCGGCTGCCGCCTACGTTTTATATTTGTGCTCTTCGATCCAGGTAGCGGGGGACGAAACCGGTTTCGTACGCGAATTTGCCGAGAACATGCGCAATAACCCGGCAACTCGTGATACCATGATCATGGTCCGCCCATATCCGATGAATGCATCCATTTGGAAAGATTTCAAGGCAGAAAACGTGCTGGTTTGGCCGGCAGAAGGTGAAACGACGGACATCGCTGCCACGCAGCAGAACTATTTTCATTCCATGTTTTACAGCCAGGCCGTAGTAGGTGTCAACACGACCGCCATGATCGAAGCCGCCGTGGTCGACCGGCCCTGTGTGACTATCCTGACCGAACGCTACCAGGCCACCCAGACCGGGCGGGGCCATTTCCACCACCTGCTGAAAGCCGATTTTCTCGAAGCGGCCCACGGGTTTGGCGAATCTTCAGACGTAATTGCCCACATTTTGGCCGGCGCAGACGTGAAGGCCGGCAACCGGCGCAAGTTCGTGCACGAATTCGTCAGGCCGGGCGGGTTGGACACCCCGGTGGCGAGCCTGTTTGCCCGGCTCGCTGGACAGGTGAAAAGACATAAGACAGCCGCAGAAATAAACGATGAGAGTTCAAAACCTTTGATGGAGGCCTAAAATATTATGATCCGCCAACTGGTGATCGACTCATGTACGATCAACGATGAAACTGACTGCTATGTGATCGCCGAAATCGGTCACAACCACCAGGGCAGCCTGGAAAAAGCCAAGGCCATGTTCCACTCGGCCAAGGAATGCGGGGTCAACGCAGTCAAGCTGCAGACGCGCAATAACCGCGTGCTGTATACGCGTGCCATGTTCGACAGCCCCTACGATAACGAAAACAGCTTTGGGGCGACGTACGGGCTGCACCGCGAGGCGCTCGAGTTCAACCGTGAGCAGTACGTCGAGCTGCAGCGCTATGCGTCTGAGCTGGGATTGACCATGTTTTCGACCGCTTTCGATTTTCCCAGCGCCGATTTCCTGGCCGATCTGAACATGCCTGCCTTCAAAATCGCCTCGGGCGACCTGGTGAATATCCCTTTGCTCAAATACATCGCTCGCTTCGGCAAACCGATGGTGATCAGCACAGGTGGCAGCACCATGGAAGACGTCCAGCGCGCTTTCGACGCGGTCATGCCGATCAATCCCAATTTTTGCATGCTGCAGTGCACCGCCAACTACCCGGCCGACCCGGAAGAAATGAATTTGCGCGTGATTTCCACCCTGCGCGATTGCTACAAGGACACCGTCATCGGCCTGTCTGACCACCAGAACGGCATCGCCATGGCAGTCGTGGCTTACACCCTGGGGGCGCGTGTGATCGAGAAGCACTTCACCATAAACCGGGCCTGGCGCGGCACCGACCAGGCTTTTTCGCTGGAACCGGCCGGCATGCGCCGCATGGTGCGCGATCTGCAGCGCGCCCGGGTTGCCCTGGGAGACGGAATCAAGCGCCCGATCCCGGTCGAAACGCGCCCGATGATCAAGATGCGCAAAAAATTGGTGGCAGCGCACGACCTGCCCGCCGGCGCCTGCCTGACGGAAGCCGACGTGGCGCTCAAGTCGCCCGGAGACGGCCTGCCGCCCTACGAGCTGGAGAATTTTATCGGCAAAGTGCTTTGCCGTGACCTGAAAGAAGACGAAAACATCACTTACGCAGATTTGATGGGCAACTGAGATGAAAGAAGACCTGTTCAGTGTCAAAGATCGCATCGTGGTGGTAACGGGTGGCCTGGGCCAGCTTGGACGGCAGTTCAGCCTGGCCTTGCTGGAGCGCGGCGCCCGGGTAGTGGTGATGGACGTGCAGGTGGACGCCAAAAAGGTGGCCGAACGCTTCGGCGAGCAGCGCGAAAACCCCAACCTGATGTTCGTGGCAGTGGATATTACCAGCCGGGCCTCGATTGAGGCCGGCATGCAGCAGGTGGTCGAGCACTGGGGCGTGCCGCATGCCTTGATCAACAACGCCGCCCTGGATTCACCGCCCAACGCCCCGGCCTCCGAAAACGGACCCTTCGAGACCTACCCGGAGGATTCTTTCGACCGGGTCTTGGAGGTCAACGTCAAAGGCGTGGTATTGGTCTGCCAGGTGATCGGGGCCGCCATGGCAGACGCCGGGCGAGGTTCGATCGTCAATATCTCGTCCATTTACGGGTTGGTCTCGCCCGACCAGCGTCTCTACGAATTCCGCCGTAAAAATGGGGCGACCTTCTTCAAGCCGGTGGCCTATTCGGTCTCGAAATCGGCCTTGCTCAACCTGACCCGCTACCTGTGCACCTATTGGGCAGACAAGAACGTGCGCGTCAATACGCTGACCTTTGCGGGTGTGTTTAATAACCAGAGCCAGGAATTCCTGGATGGTTACTGCACCCACGTGCCGCTGGGGCGCATGGCGGGCGAAGACGATTACAACGGGGCGGTGATTTTCCTGGTCTCGGACGCTTCGGCCTACATGACCGGCTCGAACATGGTCATCGACGGAGGGTGGACGGCCTGGTAAATCATTTAAACCAGGGCATCAATTTCGATTCTGCCTGGGAATCAAGTTACATGCCTTTTCCGCCTGGGAATCAATTCCCAGGCTGCCGAAAAACCAAACCTGCTGGAAGCAGGTTGTAAGACACTTTGGGTAAGAGTGGTTGACAAATTATCCTCTTTGCTGTACAGTAAGTCTGTACAGAATAGAGGTAAAGATGACCATTCAAACAACTTACACGCAGGCCCGGGATGGGTTTGCCAAGCTATTGGATCAGGTGACCCACGACCGCGAGATTGTGGTGATTCAACGCCGTGGAGAAGAAGAGGTGGCAATGATTGCCGCTTCTGAATTAGAGAGCTTGCTCGAAACGGCTTATTTGCTGCGTTCGCCTGCCAACGCCGAGCGCCTGCTGTCGGCGTTAGGTCGGGCGTTGAAGAACGAGGGTGACGTTCAGACCAGCGCGGCACTGCGGCGCGAGGTCGGGCTTGAGTAAAGGCGAGCGCCAGGCGGTATTCCAGCCTGAGTTCATCGAAGACTTGCGTTTCTGGGTGGAAACCGACCGCAAGCTGGCGCTGCGAGCCTTTGATATGATCGAAGCCATTTTGCCCGACCCGTTTGAAGGAATCGGAAAACCAGAACCCTTGAAGTACCTGACCCCTGGGGCGTGGTCAAGAAAACTGACCCAAGAGCATCGCATTGTGTACCTGGTGCGCGACGAGCGGATTGATTTCTTGCAGGCCAGATACCATTATCAAAAATAGGTAATGGAAATTCTCGCAACCAACTAGACCCTCGCCGGTTGGTAACGCGGCGCAACCGAGGAGGGTCTTGGTTCTAATTGATCGACGACCTGACCGGTACAGACCCTCCTACCAGCCCGACATTCTATAAAAAATATTACTTAACCTGCCCGCGCAGGTTTTCGACGGCGGCTTTGGCGTCTGCCAAACTTGAATTGAACGTCTGGCGATGAGCCTGAATGGCATCCAGCATTTTGCCCTGGACGACCAGGTCATAAATTTTTGCCATACGTGGATCGCTAAAGGCTTGTGCCGGGGTAAAAGTGAGGTTCAGATGTTGGTAAAGAAATTCAACCTGGGCTTCTAGCGCAGCGATGCGGCCTTGCAATGCCATGTATTCGCGATTGTCCATGATTTGCTCCTTTTTTATTTTTCTATTATTCTACTTCCTTACACCTCTAAAACAGTGTTAAAATAACCTTTCCGGGCTTTCCACAAGTTTGGTTTCAATTTAACACTTAAAGCCCTATCCTACGCTGTTCAGCAAAGGAACTGGCATGACAAATTCACTTTTTCCGGCCGAATTACCGAACTGGATCAACGGCCTGCAAAAACCGGCCGCCGCCGGCGAATATTTCGATAAGCTCAACCCGGCCACCGGTCAATTATTAGGTAAGATTGCCCGCTCGCAAGCGGAGGATATCGGCGAAGCCGTGGCAGCCGCCCGGCGCGCCCAACCGGCCTGGGGCGATACCCCGGCGGTGACACGCGGGATGCTCTTGCACAAGATCGTGGTCGCCATGCAGCAGCGCCAGGCGGATATCGCCCAGGTGGTGCACCTGGAGACCGGCAAATCCTACAAGGACGCCCTGGGTGAAACCGGCGGGGCGATTGCCCTGGGCCTGTTCTACGCCAGCGAGGGCCAGCGCCTGTACGGGCGCACCGCTACCAGCGGCACGCCTAACAAGTATTCGATGATTGTGCGCCAGCCGGTGGGCGTAGCGGGCTTGATCGTACCCGGCAATACCCCCATCGCTAACGTGGCCTGGAAGGTCTTCCCGGCGCTGGTGTGCGGCAACGCTGTGGTGCTCAAAGCGGCCGAGGATACCCCGATCACGGCCTGGATCTTCGCCGAAGTAGCCCATGCCGCCGGTCTGCCGGCCGGGCTGCTGAACGTGATCCAGGGTTACGGCGAAGAAGCCGGGGCGCCCCTGGTGGAACACCCCGGGGTGGGCGTGATCAGCTTTACCGGCTCGACCGAGGTGGGACGCTACATCCAGCAGGCAGCCGGCAAACGCCTGGCCAAGATCTCCCTCGAACTGGGCGGCAAGAACCCCTTCGTGGTGGCGGATGACGCCGACCTGGAAAACGCGGTCAATTGGGCGGCTTTGTCGGCCTTCAGCAACGCCGGGCAGCGCTGCGCCGCCGGCAGCCGCATCATAGTATTCGAGGCGGTCTACGAGCGCTTCAAGCAGTTGTTTGTGGAGAAGATCAACCGGCTCAAGGTTGGCGATGGGGACGCGGATGATTTCGGCCCGGTAATCAACCAGGAGCAGCTGGATATGATGCTGGCAGTCGTGGAACGCGCCAAACAGCAGGGCGGCACAGTCTTGACCGGCGGGTTCCAGATGAAAGATGCTGCCCATCAAGGCGGCTTTTACCTGGCCCCCACCCTGGTGGAAAACGTGGCCCCGGACGCCGAGATTTCGCGCAAGGAGTTGTTCGGCCCGGTGACCTGCCTGTACTGCGTGTCCGATTTCAACGAGGCCCTGGCGCTGGCCAACGACACCTCTTATGGCCTGACGGCCTGCATCCATACCCGCAGCCTGCACCGCGCCGTGCAGTTCAGCCAGAAAGTGCGCGCCGGGGTGGTGGCAGTCAACGGGGCGACCTACGGCTCCGAACCGCACATGCCCTTTGGCGGCATGAAAGATTCGGGCAACGGCACGCGCGAGCCGGGCACCGAAGCGTTGGATATCTATTCCGACGTCAAAGTGATTAACTTTATAGTCGACCCCAGCCAGGTGTAGAGCAGGTATGGCCAAAACTCCCAGTGTGATCGCTTTGATCCCGGCGCGTGCCGGCTCTAAACGTGTGACCGGCAAGAATATCCGCCCCCTGGCGGGGCACCCGGTCATGGCCTACACCATCGCCGCCGCCCTGCAAAGCGGCATTTTTTCGGCGGTGATGCTCTCGACCGATTCGGAAGAGTACGCCAAAATCGGACGCTATTACGGCGCCGAAGCGCCTTTCCTTCGTCCGGCTGAGCTGGCCGGGGATGTGTCGCCCGACATCGAATGGCTGGAGTACACCTTGAAACGGCTCAAAGACATGGGCCGCCAATACGACTGCTTCAGCATCCTGCGCCCGACCAGCCCCTTCCGCCTGCCGGAAACAATCCGGCGTGCCTGGCAGGCTTTCCTGGCCGAGGAGGGCGTGGATTCGCTGCGGGCTGTCGAGAAGTGCAAGCAGCACCCGGGCAAGATGTGGGTGGTGCGCGGCAAGCGCATGGTGCCGCTGATGCCCTTCGGCCCGCAGGAACTGCCCTGGCACAGTACGCCTTACCAGGCCCTGCCGCTGGTGTACGCCCAGAATGCCAGCCTGGAAATTGCCTGGACGCACGTGGTGCTGGAAGGCCATTCCATCGCCGGGGACGTGCTGATGCCATTTTTCACCGAGGAAAATGAAGGCTTCGACGTGAACCAGCCCTATGACTGGACCTATGGCGAAGAATTGGTGCGCAGCGGGCAGGCGCGGCTGCCTTCGATAGAAATAGTGCCTTTTATCCCTTAGTTTAAGAAAAAGATTTCACCACACGCTCTTCAGCGCACCCGAAGGGGTGAAGGCACAAAGTTAACAAAGGGCACAAAGAAGAGAAAAGAAAGTTTAAGAGGTTCAGCACCAAAAGCAGTGGCATGTTAGAGAATTTTATAGAATAGGGAAACAAAGATTTTGAACTTCAGAATCTTAAAAGCCTTTGTGCCTTTGTGGTTAAAAATAGGATCATTATATTGGAGTAATCATTTATGGTAGACATTCGCCTTATTCCCATCGCAGAATTTCAACGCATCAACCAGAGCGCACTGGATAAATATACCCGCATGGAATTGATTGCCGACATGCAGCGGGCCAACACCCTGGCAGAGGTCAAACGGGCCGGGTCGGGCCACCTGGGATCCAGTTTTAGTTCGCTGGATATCGTCACCTGGCTGTATTACCAGGAGATGAACACCATTCCAGAGGGCCTGAAGAGCCCCGACCGGGATATTTATTTTTCCTCCAAGGGGCACGACGTGCCGGGCCTGTATGCGGTCTTATTTTCACTGGGCGTTCTGCCGGAGGAAAAATTTATCCGCCTGCGCCGCCTTGGTGGCACCTACGGCCACCCAGTGGTCACCACGCCGGGGTTGGAGGCCAACTCCGGGTCGTTGGGCATGGGCATTTCGAAAGGCAAGGGCATGGCCTTTGCCAAGAAGCTGAAGGGCTGCAAAGGCCGCGTGTTCGTGATGACCGGGGACGGCGAGTTGGAAGAAGGCCAGATTTACGAGGCTCTCCAAACGGCGGTCAACCAGGGCATCACCAACCTGAATGTGATGGTCGACCACAACAAGGTCCAATCCGACAAACCGGTCAAAGAGATCAGCGACCTGGGCGACCTGGAGGCCAAGTTCAAGGCCTTCGGCTGGTACGTGGCGCGCTGCAACGGGCACGATTTCAAGCAATTGGACGCCGTGCTGCAGAATTTCAAAATGATTGGCGACCGGCCCAAGATTGTGATTTGCGATACGATCAAAGGCCGCGGCGTGTCGTTTATGGAACATCCCCTGGCGCTCAAGCTGGGCAACGGGCTGTACAAGTGGCATTCAGGCGCCCCGGATGACGCATCGTTTGATGTGGGCTACGCCGAAATCATGGATCGCATCAATACCCGCCTGGCGAGTCTCGGCCTGGCGCCGATTACTTCAAACCTGGTGCCGCCGGTTCCCGCCCATGCCAGCTCGACTTCCAAGGAATTCGTGGCCGAGGCCTTCGGTCAAACGCTGGTGGAGTTGGGGGCGCAGCGCAAAGACCTGGTGGTGCTGGACGCCGACCTGTCGTCTGACTGCCGGCTGCGTGGTTTCGAGGCGGCCTACCCGGAGCGCTTTATCGAAGACGGCATTGCCGAGCAAGATATGGTCTCGATGGCCGGCGGCCTGGCCTTGCAGGGCCTGCTCCCGGTGGTCAATACCTTTGCCTCCTTCCTGGCCTCGCGCCCCAACGAACAGATTTATACCAACGGCAGCGAGCTGACCCGTATCATCTATGCCTGCCACTATGCCGGCCTGATCCCGGCTGGACCGGGACAGTCGCACCAGAGCCTGCGCGATATCTCTCTGTTCGGGGCGCTGCCTAATTTTGAAATCATGCAGCCCTGCAACGCCTTGGAATCCCGCCAGGTGCTGGAATACTGCGTCAACCAGTCCAAGAACAACTGCGTGATCCGCCTGATCATTGGACCCTCGCCGCGCGAAATCCAACTGCCAGAAGGCTACCAGTTGACCTTTGGGCGCGGAGCCGTGCTTACCGAAGGTAAGGATGCGGTGATATTTGGCTACGGCCCGGTGATGCTGAACGAAGCCCTGGTAGCGAGCGAGCTGCTGGCTGAGAAAGGCTTTGGGTTGAATGTGATCGACATGCCCTGGCTCAACCGGGTGGACCTGGAATGGCTGAAGGAAAGCGTGGCAGGTTATCAATCCATTTTTGTGGTCGAAGACCATGCCCCGGTGGGCGGGTTGGGCGACTGCCTGTTGAACGGGCTGAATGACCTGCAAATGCTGAACAGGCGCCGCCTGGTCAAGTTGGCCGTCGAAGGCTATCCGGCCTGCGGCACGCCCTGGGAAGTCTTACAGGCGCACGGGCTGGACGGAGTTTCCCTGGCCCGGCGCATTTCCGGATTGGGCTGAGGCAGGCTGAATGGAAAAACAGCCCATCGATGTGCTGATCCTGGTCGAACACGTGGCGCGGGAGCTGGATGTGTCTTGCGCCGTCAAATATATTATGGCGAAGCGCTACGGGCTGCACGTCGAAATTGCCTCGATCCTGGAAGTGCACGGCTTTCAGAAAACCATCGCAAGGTACCAGCCACGCGTGGTGGCGCTGCCTTTCTTTTACGCCGCCAGCGATCTCGGCCCGCTGAAAGTGCTGCAGGCCTGGCCGCAGGCTGTGCTGGTCAACCTGGCCTATGAGCAAATCTTCACCAAAATCAACCAGGCCTACAAAGCCCCTAAAGACGACCTGACTCGCAAGCACGTGCTGCACCATGCCTGGGGTAAATTTTACGCCAGCTACCTGGAAGAGTACGGCGTGCCGCCCGAAAATATTTTTACCAACGGCAACCCTTTCTATGCCCTGTACCAGCCGCCCTATAATGCTTATTTTGTCTCAAGGGCCGACCTGGCGCAGCATTATAAATTAGACCTTCAAAAACGCTGGGTGTTTGTCCCCGAGAACTACGGGGCGGCCTTCTATGGCGAGGAAAAGCTCAAGGATTACGTCAAGAACGGCCAGCCGGATGCCTACAGCTACCGCGATTTCGCCATGGCTTCATTCAAAGAAGCCATCAAATGGTGGCAGCAGGGTACCTGCACTCCCGAGGTGGAAATGATCGTGCGCCCACGCCCGGCTACCCCACGCGGGGTCTTCGTCGACACCTGCCGGCAGACGCTCGGTAAAGAGCCGGACATGCACATCATCAAAGAGGGCACGGTGCGCGAATGGATTCTGGCCAGCGACATCGTCATGTCTTCCTACAGCACTACTTTGATCGAGGCGGCGGTGGCGAATAAGCCGATTTATATGATCGAGCCGATCCACTTCCCCGATTACGTACAGGCCGATTGGTACGACCTGGTGCCCCAGATCGAAACCTTACAGAAATTCCTGGAAGTGATTGGCGACCCGGCCGTGCCGAACACCTGCGGCGCCCTGCAAACCTGGGCGCACCAATCCGCCATGACCTCAGCCGACCCGATCGGCGACCTGGCCAACTGGTTGGCGGCGATTTGCAAAGGCGAGACCTTTATCCCGGCCCGGCCGGATGCCAGCCTGATGCCTGCACCGGCTGAGGCAGGTCACAGGCGCTCGCTTCGCTCGCCGCGCACGCTGCGCTCCTTGCGCAGTGTCCACGACTGGCTGGATATGCCGGCCAAAGGATTTGATTACGCCTGGCGCAAAATCACCCATCCTGAAATCGGGACGGATGGGGTGCCGATTGGGCACCAGCTCGATGAGCTATCGGATGCGGACACGAACCGGCGCGTCGAGCATTGGGCCAGTATTCTGGGAAAGATTCCGGCTGGATCATAATGCGCGTAACTTTTGCCATCCCATCTCTGGGCGCGGGGGGAGCGGAACGAGTGCTCACCATCCTGGCCAATACCTGGGCCGGTCAGGGATGGGATGTTACGTTGATCTCGTTAAATAATGCGAGGTGGGATTCCTTTTTTGAGTTGGATGGGCGCATCCACTGGGTGCGCCTGGGACTGTTGAAAGAAGCGGCCAACCCGCTGGCCGGGTTGTGGAATAATGCCCAACGCCTGCGGGCGCTGCGCCAGGCCATTCGCCAGAGCCAGCCGCAGGTGGTGATCAGTTTTATCGATACGATGAACGTGCTGGTGTTGGCGGCGACGCGCGGCCTGGATTTCCCGGTGGTAATTTCTGAACGCAGCGATCCGGCCAAACATCCGATTGGAGCGGTCTGGAACCGCCTCAGGCGCTGGACCTACCCTTCGGCCAGCCGGCTGGTGGTGCAGAGCCAGGCAGCCAGGAATTTTTTCAAGTCACTGCCTGGCCAAAAATTGTGCGTCATTCCCAACCCGATCCTCCCGCTGCCGGCCGTCGAGGGCGAAACGCCTTACCTGTCCCATCGCCCGGTGGTGGTGAATGCCGGGCGCCTGTCCCGCGAAAAAGGCTGCGATTTACTGATCCGCGCCTTTGCATCTCTCAGCGGGCGTTACCCGGATTGGAACCTGCTCATTTTGGGGGAAGGACCCCAACGCAGCCAATTAGAAGCCCTGGTGGCTGAACTGGGCATGCAAGAGCGCATTTCGCTGCCCGGCAGAGTCAAGAATCCTTACGACTATTTTCGCAAGGGTGATTTATTTGTGTTACCATCCAGGTACGAAGGACTGCCCAACGCCCTGTGTGAAGCCCTGGCGTGTGGCATGGCGGTGGTGGCGGCGAACTGCTCGCCCGGTGTTGCCGAGGTAGTCAAAGATGGGATTAATGGTCTCCTGGCAGAACCCGAAAATGTAGACAGCCTGGCGGCTGCCATGGATAAATTGATGGGCGGCCTGGCCCGGCGCGTCAGCCTGGGAGAACAGGCCCCCCTTTCGGCTGAGCCATATAATCTGAAGCGAGTGATGGCCCTATGGGAAGATTTGGTCAGGGAATTAACCACATGCTGAAAAAAATAACGGTACCTCTGGCAATTATTGGCGTAATTCTGATCATCAACAACATTGTGGGTGTCTTTGTCAATCTGCGCAACCCGGCGATTTACACGGATCCCAATAACGAGTTTCCTCACGATATTACCCTGACCGAAGCGCAATTTTACCAGGCCCTGGACAAGGTTTCAGGAGATCAGGTTCAAACCCTGACCCAGATTAATGCCATCGTCAACCAGGGCATCGCCCATAACTGGCACGACTATAATATCGAGAAATACCACCTGCGCGTTCCGTTCTACGAAAATTACATCCTGTGGGGATCCAGTTTTATCTATCCGGCTTTATTTGAAAAATATCAATTTGTCGATTACCACCGGGCGGTCGAGCGCGGGGTAGGCCTTTGTTCTCAGGAAGTATTTGTGGAAACCGGCATCCTGAGGGAGAGAGGGATTAAAGCGGATATTGTCGGGCTGGATGGCCACGTGGTGATGACTGCCCCGGTTGACGATGCTCAAAAAACGTGGTGGATCTTCGATCCTGATTATGGTGTGGTCATCCCCAATAATATTTCCCAAATTGAGGCCAATCCTGACCTGGTGCGGCCGTATTATGCTGCCGCGGGGTATACCACCAAAAAAATTGATACACTGGTGAGTTATTATGGGGGGTCCGGCAATAAAGTAACCGATGGCATTATTGGATATTCGCGCTTCCGCTATTATTATGAATACGCCAGCTATATCATGATCTGGGTAATTCCCTTAATTCTTATTTTTCCTTTAGGGGTTGCGACCGCACAAAGATTGTTCAGGAAAGGAAACTTCGCAAAGTGACTTTTCCCTATTCGAGCGATCTCAGGGCCGCTGATTCTCACAAGAACCGCCAGGCGCATTGGGATAACGTGGCTGGCCGGTCTTCAAAATGGGGGGGGTATTATCACCGCCGCCTGGCGCAGATTTACAGCTTTCTGGCCGCCCCCGGCCAGCGTGTGCTGGAAGTGGGCTGCGCGATGGGCGATTTGCTGGCCGCCGTCAGGCCATCCTATGGGGTCGGGATCGACATCTCGCAGGCCATGGTCGAACAGGCGGCCCTACGCCATCCTGAGCTTAAGTTTATCCAGGCGGATGCACACACCTTCGACCTGGGTGAGAAATTTGATGTCATTATTCTCTCCGATTTGTTGAATGACGTGTGGGACGTGCAGACCGTGCTTGGCCAGGTTAAACAGATGTGCCTGCCACATACCCGCCTGATCATCAATTCCTACAGCCGTTTGTGGGAGCCTGCCCTGGGACTGGCGGAAAAACTGGGTTTAGCCCGGCCATGTTTGTATCAAAACTGGCTGACGGTGGATGACATCACCAACCTGCTCTACCTGGCTGATTTCGAGGTCATCCGTACCTGGCCGGATATTTTTTGGCCTGTCCGCACGCCTCTGGTCGACGCATTTTGCAACCGTTTCCTGGTCAAATTCTGGCCATTTAATCAGCTGGGGCTGACGCATATGATCGTCGCCCGGCCCGGTCTGGCCCCCGGAGAGAAGCAGGCCAGCGTGTCGGTCATCGTTCCGGCGCGCAATGAAGCCGGCAATATCCCGCACATCTTCGATCGCACCCCGGAAATGGGCCTGGGGACGGAGATCATTTTCGTCGAAGGCCACTCAAGCGATAAAACCTACGAGGCGATCGAAGCGGCCATGGCGGCTCACCCGGAACGAAAGTGTAAGTTGTTCCGCCAGAGCGGGGTGGGCAAGGGGGATGCAGTCCGCAAAGGTTTCGCCGAATCCAGCGGGGATATCTTGATGATCCTGGACGCCGACCTGACCGTACCTCCGGAAGACCTGCCGCGTTTTTACGCCGTGCTCACTTCGGGTAAAGGCGATTTTGCCAACGGAGTGCGCCTGGTTTACCCGATGGAAAAAGAAGCCATGCGCTTCTTCAACCTGTTGGGCAACAAATTTTTCAGCCTGGCTTTCTCCTGGCTGTTGGGGCAGCCGGTTAAAGATACGCTGTGCGGCACCAAGGTGGTGTGGAAGGCCGATTATGATCGCATCGCCGCCAACCGCGCTTATTTTGGCGATTTCGACCCATTTGGCGATTTCGACCTGCTGTTTGGCGCAGCGCGCATGAACCTCAAGATCGTCGACCTGCCCATCCGCTACCGCGAACGCACCTACGGCACCACCAATATCCAGCGCTGGAAGCACGGC
>Ga0182027_10007984_pt1 | contig 15486 bp, 10 predicted proteins | sample 712E1DmetaG_FD_121300 | JGI IMG/M metagenome (GOLD analysis project Ga0182027, IMG submission 121300) | Permafrost microbial communities from Stordalen Mire, Sweden - 712E1D metaG (Illumina Assembly) | ecosystem: Environmental > Terrestrial > Soil > Wetlands > Permafrost | place: Sweden...
CTCCAGCAGGCTGTAGCCATCGATCCAGTTCCGTACAAATCCATGGTCAAAGGCTCTGCAATTCCCGCGTCGCCCGACCACAAGATATAGGGGCTACCGGAGTGAAATACATACCCCCCTACGTAAATTCTTCTTCCAGTTGGTTGAGACAACGAATTCTGTGTTCTCCTAGCGTAAAGAAAACGTCAGTGTACACGCTCCGCAACTCGCCGAGGCGATCAACATGGAAAGGCAAATGGAAACCATCTTCGAGAAAGAAAGGGATGAGCGGTTTGAGTAAGCCGTAGCTCAGGCTGTTGCGAGACGCTATGCGCCTCGCCCTGCGTCAGAATAGCGAGGTAGTACCGGTAGTCGCGCATACGCAAAAACCAATGTATGCGCCACCCAAGTATTGTTGGATTCCCCCGCAACCCGCAATCACCTTGACGGTTATGTCGCCAACCCTTACAAGTGCTGAAGACCATCCACACATTAGAAGGCAAATTCGCTCCCCGGAAACGGGGTTCTGGGATGTCTGGATCTGCACATGGCCGTGTAACGGCCTACTCGTACATGTGACAACCGGGAATTCGCGGGCGGAAAGTTACATCCGCAAATCTTACCGAGTCGCGAAGAAATAATTCACCACAGGCACAGAGATCACAGAGAAAAGAACTTTCATTGGCGCGGGTGGAAATCGCAGCCCCTCCTTGGTCAACTCAGATTTTTTCTCCGTCTGCTCTCCGCGACCTCTGCGAGCTCAGTGGTGAAATCTTTTCTTGGGGCGCGGCCGGCAGTACAGTCGTGAACGGACAAATTATCCCTTATTGCGTGATAGTTTTGTCGTTTAATGGCGATTTGAACAATAACCTTTTTGACTTAGGTTCCCCATTGGGCATACCATGGCAGGCGGAGGAGTGCCGGCTCCCGATGATTGGCCAGACTCTAGCCCACTACGAGATTAATGGATGCCTGGGCGAAGGCGGCTCGGGCGTGGTTTATCGCGGCCGCGACCTGCGCCTGGAACGCCCGGTAGCGGTTAAAGTACTCGCGGATGCACTTCGCGATGATGAACTCGCGTGGGCCCGCCTGCTGCGCGAGGCGCGTCTGGCTTCCCCGTTGAACCATCCGCACATTGCCGCCATTTACGATTTGGGCGAGGAGGACGGTTGCGCCTACATCGTGATGGAGTACGTCGAGGGTCTGACGCTCGCCGACCTCATTCCCGAAGGCGGCATGTCCCGGGAGCAAGTTGCGCGGTATGCCGGGCAGATTTCGGGCGCGCTGGCTTTTGCCCACGAGCAGGGAATTATTCATGGAGATCTAAAAGGTTCGAATATCATTGTTACTCCAGATGGAAATATCAAACTTCTGGATTTCGGTCTGGCCCGGCGCATTCCCCGCAGCGGCATGGCGGAAGTCACCAGCTCCTGCCTGCCCCTGGCGGAAGCCGGCGCGACGGCGGGAACGCTGGCTTATCTCGCGCCGGAAGTGTTGCGTGGCAATCCCCCCAGCCGGCAAAGCGACGTCTGGGCGCTGGGTGTGCTGCTCTACCAGATGGCCACGGGAGAGTTGCCCTTCCGCGGGGTCACGCCCTTCGAGCTCAGTGTGGACATTATGATGGGCATCCCACCCAGGTTGGGGCAACTGCCGGAGCCGCTCCAGTCCACCCTGCGCCATGCGTTGGAGAAGGATCCTATGGACCGTATTCCCCAAGTGCGCGAACTCTCCCTTGCGCTTGAGGGGAATTCCCTGAATGCCGAGGCCGGGGCGGAGACATTGGCCAAAGCCGCAACTTCAACCACCACCGCCGAGCCACCACTCGCGCCCGCCATCTCGCCTCGCCGCATAGGGTGGGCGATCGGCGCGGCCGCGGCTCTCAGCGTATTGCTGCTGGGCAGCATCTACGTCCGGCACGTCTGGGTGGCGCGGCACGCTGCTCCGACGAATTTTTCCTCCAAGGCACTCAAACCGGTGGGCGCGGAAAATCCCAATGTGAAGGTTTGGGTCAACACGGACTCCGGGACCTATCACTGCCCCGGCACAAGATGGTACGGAAAAACCCAGGAAGGCGAGTACATGACGCAGAAGCAGGCGCGGGTCAAGGGATATCACCCGGCTGCCGGCCGCGCGTGCATGTAACGCGGGGATGGAAACGGTCGGCAGGAGAAATCCGCGTCAGGCGATATTGAAGAGCGCGGAAAGTATCGGGAGGACGTGGCGCCTAGTCGCCCAAGGCCGAATCCGTGGAGCCTGCGGTGGTCTGGGAATTGGCCCGAATCAAAAAGGTCTGGTCAGTGTAATAGTACGCGGTGCCCGTCTGGCCGAAAACCGAGGGATTCGCAAGCAGGGTGTAGGAATTCCAAGTGTTCGTGGCGGGATTGTACGATCCCGCGGAATAGACAAAAACGTAACCGCTCTTATAGCTGGAGGCCAGGGCTTGATCCAGCAATCCTGCCGCGGTCGAGCTTGCTTGCTGGCCGGCGGCCGGCGGACCCAATACGGGGATCGAGGTTGAGAAGCCTGTACCGTAAGTGCTCGCATAGGTAACCTCCCCCGTCGCGATGACACGTAAGCTCTCGACGGCGGAAGCTTGATTGGCGGCAATGCGACTGCGAAGGAAATTGGGGATGGCGATCGCGACGACGATGAGAATGATGGCGACAACAACTAACAATTCAATGAGCGAGAAACCCCGCTGGTCCTTACGCATTGTCTGTTATCCTCCCCCAAGCGGACGCAACGCGGCCTGATGTGGCAAAAGCGCGGAACCCGTCCTGGCGTTGTTAGGAGCACGTCAAATACCAACCTTGCTATTTCTGCTAAAGCCGTGAATACTTGAAAATAGAGGCTTTCCACGCTCCGGCTGGGCTCATGCTACCACAAGCGGACACAGAGTGGAATGGCCGTCGACAAGAATTGTCCTGCTTCTAGCCCCCTGCCCGGCATGCCAAGAACGAATACAGGCAAATTCAGGAAGTGCCAAGATCTGACCAGTGGGAGTATTATAAGAGGGGCAAAGTAACCTCCTGAGGAATGCCGGAGCGGTGTGAGCCACGGCTGTAACCCAGGTGAAAGAAGGAATTGTGGCTGAAGAAAGGCTGAAGATCGCAGTATTCATTGATTTTGACAACATCCAAATCGGAGTTAAGGAGACGCTGGGGAAAGACTTTGACGTCTCCATTGTCCTCGAGGCACTCAAGGAGCGGGGCGAGGTGGTCAGCAAAGTTGCCTATGGCGACTGGCCGCGCGCCAGCGAGTACAGCCGCGAGATGACGCAGCACGCCATCCACATGGTGCAACGCAGCGTGACGCCGCGCGGTGACAAGAACGGCGCGGACATTAACCTGGCGCTCGACGCGCTGGAAATGGCTTTTACCCACAACCACATCAATACCTTTGTAATCGTCGGCGGCGACAGCGACTTCATCGCCTTGGTGGAGAAACTGAAGCAGTATGACAAGCGGGTGTTTGTGGTCGGCGGGCGCCAATTTACCAGCGGCATCTTGCAGAGGAACTGTCACGAATTTGTTTCCTACGAGAACCTGCTGAAAACGGGCGGCGACAGCGCGCGCACTCCACGCACCCAGCGCACGGCGGCGCGCAGTGCCGAAGGCCGCTCACTGTCCACGGCGATGCCGAACATCCAGCGCGCCCTGCAGATTCTGGCGGAACGCGAAGTTGCCCCGCAACTCGGTCTGCTGAAAAGCACGCTGCTGCAACTTGACGCCACGTTCAGCGAGCGCGACTTCGGCGCCGGATCGTTCCTGGAATTCATTCAGAAGCTTCGCAAAGCGGGTCTGGTGGAAATGCGCCGGACGGACCGCGGCTACCTCGTTGAGGCGATGGAGGGCGAGAGCGCTCGCGAAGCGGCTCCCGAACCCGTGGCGGAGGCTGCGGCGGTGGAGGCAGAAGGAGCGGCGGTCGCAGCTCCGGCAAGCGAAGTTCCGGCAAGCGAGGCTCCGGCTGATGCCGGCGCGCCGCCTGCTCCCGGCGCAACGGCGCCAGTGCCGGCCCCGGCGGGTGCTGGGCCCGTGAGTCCGGAGGAAACGCTGGCCGCGTTGCGGCAAGCGTTGCCAGGCCATTTTGAGAAGGCGCCCAACCGGCCGCTCTATCTGCGCCAGATTCGGCAAATCCTGCGAGCCGCCGGAAGTTCCATCGATGAGAGGGCGGGTTTTCGCAGCCTGCTGGATCTTCTCCACCAGGCGCAGCGCGAAGGTTGGCTGCGCTTGCATCGAGATCGCAAAGGGGTTTGGCGGGCCTTCCCCGCTGGTGGTGCTGCCCCCGCCGCCACTCCTGCGACGCCGGCAGAGGTTGCCGTTGAGGCGGAGGCGCCGCTGGAGCTTGAACACGAGCTGGGACCGGAACCTGAACCGGACTTCCTCATGCCCGTCGAGACCGACGTGAATTGGGAGGCTGCAGAGTTAACGGAGGAAATCCCCGAGCCGGAAGAGCCGCCCGCGATCAACGTCATTGAGGAGGTTGTGATTGTGCCGGTGGAGCCCGCTGCTCAACCCAAAGCTCGCAAGCCGCGTGCCCCCAAGGCGGGAGCAAAGAGCACCAAGCGCAAGACCCCGGCAAAGCGCAAAGCCAAGGGACCGGAGAAAATTGAGTGATCGGGCCGTCGGGTGATTGGCGATTGGCGATTTTCGAATCATGGCGCGCATGGTCAACCCCGAGTATATTAGTGTCTCGTATTCCATATCGATATGACGCCAATTCATACCGACACTTCACTGGAATCCCGCGACGCGGCCGTGCGCCCTGTTCCGTTCACCCGCGCTGACGTGGGGGCAGTCCTGCTGCTCATCGCGAGCCTGTTGGGGATGTTTTGGAAAGCTGCTTTTACCTCCGCGATGTTCTTCTATCGCGATGTCTACAATTACACTTTTCCCAGTGCGCGCTTCATTCACGATCTCTGCCGGCAGGGTTTTCTTCCCTACTGGAATCCCTATCTGAATTACGGCCAGCCGGTACTGGCCAATCCCAATCTGCTCTTCTTCTATCCCTTCACCCTGCTCATTGTTCTTCTTCCCATTGATATTGCCTTCACGATGCACTTTCTGGTGCATTTTGCCTTGGCGGGAATCGGTGTGTACGTGCTGGCGCGTTCGTGGGGACAGACTTATCAGGGAGCTTTTTTTGCGGCCATCGTCTTCATGTTCAGCGGGCCGGTGCTTTCCCTCGGCGACCTTTATAACGAGTCGGCCTGCGCGGCGTGGATTCCCTGGGCGCTGCTGGTTACCGACCGCGCGCTTGCGAGTTCGCGGCTGCGTCATTGGATACTGCTGATTGTGATCTTCTCGTTCCAGTGGCTGGCCGGTGAACCGCTCACCATGCTCGGGACATTCGGCCTCTGCTTCGCCTACGCTTTCTATCGGTGCGGCGCATGGACCAGACTCTGGTCGAAACCTAATTTCCGCCTGCTGGTGATTTTCTTCCTGGTGGGCGCGGGAATGATGCTCCTTTGCGCGGCGCAATTCCTGCCTGCCTCCAACTTGCTCAGCCAATCGCGCCGGGGCTTGCAGGGCCTGCGCTTTCGCGAGACCGCCAATTGGGCGGTGAATCCATTATCCTTGCCGGAATTGATTGTGCCTGACTTCTTCGGCTCAGGCTTCGCCGCCCCCACCGGCTGGCTGTGGTTGATGTCGGATTCCAACCTTCCTTACTTCCTTTCCGTTTTTATCGGCTTCGTGCCGGTCTTCTGCGCGCTGGCGGGATGGGCTTTGGGACGCGACCGCCGCCGCAATTTCATGGCGGGGGCGGCGGGAGTTTTCCTGCTACTTTCTTTCGGCCACTTTACGCCGGTCTTTGCTCTGGCCTATTTGCTTTTTCCGCCGCTTACCGTGGTGCGCTATCCCGTGAAGCTTCTGGTGCTCGTTACAATGCTTCTGGCGATTCTGGCGGGGTGGGGGTTTGACGCCTTACGCTCCCCGGATTCGCCGTGGAAGACTCATGGCCACCGGTTGCTGACGCCGCTCAAAGTATTCCTCGGAGGCATCCTCGCCGTCCTGGCCGTGGCCTGGCTGTTGCCCGCTGTAATCATGTCACCAACCCGATGGGTGCTGAGCACGCTGGGGGAAAGCCCCTTCAACCTTCACCAGATGCCCGATTTTCTGATTACCATGCTGCGCTATCAACTTCCCGGCGTAGCCGGATTCTGCCTGGGCGGAATAGTTTTGGCCTATGGTATGGAGCAGGGGAAACCCTGGGCGCGCCCGGGGGTGTATGCCTTCGCGCTGCTGGCCATCGGCCAACTGGTGGTGGTGAATTCCGCCGCGAATCCCACGGTACCCAAGACTTTCTTCACCTACCAGCCGCCCGTACTGAAGGAATTCAAGGATCCACCCGGAACCTATCGCGTTGCCACCTTCTGGCCCGTTGTTCAAGCCCCCGACACCAAGAATGTGCAAACCTACATCAATTTCGATTCGGTTCCGGAAGCAGCCGAGTTCGGGCCCATGGCGCAAGGGGCCTTCCAAGCCCGGCTGCAACTCGCCACTGGCTCCATGCTCAACCAGGTGGAGGGAAGCATCAATCTGGATCTGGAGCGCTCGCTGCCCCCTTACCTCTACGACGTCGAGATCTTCCAGAATCGCCAGGACATCGACCCTTTGCTCGTCGACTGCATGCTGGGGCGTACCAACGTGAAGTATATCCTCCGCCCCACACCGGCGGCTTCCGCCGCCACCCGCGCCATCGGCGACGTCTTCAACGGCTCATCGCTGCCCAGCCGCCTGTATGAGGATTTGTGCTTTGTACCCCGAACCTACGCGGCGGGCAATTCCCTGTTCTCGACAAGCTCCGCTGAGACGTTGGACCATCTGGCTTCCCCGGATTTTGATGCGCTCAACACAGTCATTCTCGCCACCGCACCCGGCACATCACCAGAGGTAGGGGCACGCCATGGCGTGCCCCTGCCGGTGGAAAATGGCTCACCCGCGGGCCAGGTGGAAATCGTGCATCGCGACCCCAATTCCGTTACCCTCAGGGCACAACTCACGCGTCCCGCTTACGTCGTCTTGCTGGATCGGTACGAACCCAATTGGGAAGCTACCCTTGACGGCCACGCGGCGCCCGTGATCTGCGCCAACCAAATTTTCCGCGCCGTGTATGCCGAAGCCGGCCTTCACGAAATCCGTTTTGATTATCGGCAGCATGGCTTCCGCTTGGGAATTATCATTTCCCTTTTCACCGCCGCCACGTTGCTCGCGCTCTCTTTCAGTAGAATTGAAATCTGAAATAGGTGTTGGCAATGTAGCGCTGAACTCTACTTCAGCATGTGCCGACCTGAAGGTTGGCGCAACATTTTCAACTGGTAAATTTCAAAATCCGCATAGTTGGCGGCCGGCTCGTATTGACGCTGCAAAAGGCCGGCCAGGGCGGGATAGACTTGCAGGTATTGTTCCGAGTCCTTGTTCGTAAAGGTGAGCGTGGAAACCATATCGTGGCGTTCGACCACAACATAACGGGGCCGCTTCTCTTCCAGAGTTTGGGCCAGTGCCTGACGCCAACTCTCCGGCGCCCACGTGGACATTACACCCAGGTTGGACACAAACCGGCTGGGACTCTCCCGCTGGGGCAGAAAATTGATGAGCGGCGCCGTGCCCCAAACGTAGACATCATCCTGGGGCAGTGAATTCGCTTTCAGATAATCCACCACCCGCATTTGGTCGCCGATTTTTTCCAGCGGTAATTGCCAGTAATACGACTTGTAGGAGGCCTCCGGATTCCGCCACCAGTCCGCCGCAAACCTGTACTGTTCGACAACACGCACACTCTCTTCCGGAAGCACCGAGAAGACGAGACTAGCAAACACCACCCATAACAAGCCTCGGGCGAGTGCCCATTGCCGCTGCACAAAGATTCGCTGAAGCTGGATGAATCCTTCCAACGTTTTCACACCCACATAGGCCCAAAACATGGCAAAGAACGGATAACAGGTTTCGAAATAATAGGGGTGGAAGCGTCCCTGCATCGCAGTGGAAATGTATCCCGCGAGCGCCAGCAAGGTCAGCGGCGCAATGCGTCCCAATTCCCGGCGCCACAGGGCGATCAACAAGGCGAGAGCGGGCATGACCTCCCACCAGACTCCCATGTGGTTCTGGGTTTGCCAAAGCGCCCAATAGACAAAATAGAAACTCCAATGGAAAACCATGGCGCCGTAGCGGGGCAGCACCACAAACTGGACCTCTTTCATCGCCGGCCACGCGCCCGAAATGTGGAAACCAATGAAGACCGCCGCGACGGCAAAAACAAAACCTGCCGCCACAATCAGCATCCGCCCGAACCAGTCTTTCCAGGAGATCAACAGGCGCAGGCGCGTTAAGCCCACGAAATTCGAAAATCGAAATTCGAAACTCGGCCTTTCAAACTCGGTGCAGAACTTGCCCGCCTCAAGGTTCGCTTTTCGAGCCTCGTCATCTCCTGATTCTGAAATCGACACGGGGCTTGCGTGTTTCGAGTTTCGAGTTTCAAGTTTCGAGTTTCGAATGCGGTCCAGGCCACTGAAATCCACAAAAGGTAACAGCGCCAGGAAGGGGAAAAAAGCGATGGCGTTATACTTCAACCAAAATGCCGCACCCAGAAGCAATCCCACCGACAAGTAGCGCCCTACCCTCAAGACCGGACCTTCCCCTCTCCCCTGGGGAGAGGGTGGCCGAGGTACGAGGTCGGGTGAGGGGTCACTTCCCACCAATAGGAACCAGGCGGCGAAGACACATAGCATCAGGAAGGCTTCCGGCTGGATCGCATGGATGTACCCCTGACGGCAGTGCCGACAAGCGTAAAAGATCACCGCGAGCGCTGCGCCCAGGTTCCCTAAATAGCGCCGGGAAAAATAGAAGATGCAGCAGGAGAAAACCAGGAGCCACAGGATATCCAGCGCACCCACGGACCACATCACCGGGCCGAAGGTTTTCACGATCAGCGCGTAAATATAGAAAATTCCCGGAGGCTTGTTGTCCCAGAGGTCACGATAGAGGAGTTTGCCGTGCAGGAGGCCCTGCCCGATGACGCAATAGGTGGCTTGATCTCTTCCGATCAGATAGCGAAGATTGGGGAGAGATCGCAGGAAAACAAATGCCATTGTTGCCACCAGCCACTTCCACGAGGCTGGGCGCGGCGAAGAAGCGGGTTCGGCAGACGGGTTAGTCATGACGGAAAATGGAGAATTCCTTATAGTCGTCGACTTTTTGATAGCCGCTGGTCACGAACCCCAAAAGGGCTGGGAACCGCTCGCGAAGGTAGCCCTGGGAATCAAGAAAGTTAAAGGAAATCATCGGCACCCAGTCTTCGCGCGCCACCACGATGTACTTGGGCGGCGCTCCTTCCAAGTTGCGGATCAGTTCCCTGCGCCAGGCAGGCGGCGTCCAAAGCGAAATCAGCCCCAGGTTCGATACAAACCGCGTGGGCGGATTGCGCTGAGCGAGAAAATAGATCAGCGGTTCGCTCCCCCACACCAACACGCCATCCTTTGGCGTGGAATTCTCGCGCAGATACTTGATCACGTGCATCTGGCCATCGAAGTGCGAGATGGGACGCGCCCAGGGGTAGTTTCGATAGTAAGAATCGCGGTCGGTGTACCATGACTTCAGGTTGTAGACGTCGAGCTTGAACTGCACGACTTCGTCGGGCAGCGGCAAATAAACCAAGTTGGCAAGAACAATCCAAACCAGGACAGCGGCCAGGCGGAATCCACGGCTCCAGCACTGCCGCGAGATATGGCGAAATCCCTGGAACACTTTCACCGCCAAGTAGCCCCAAAGCATGGCGAAAAAGGGAAAGCAAGTTTCAAAAGCGAAGGACGGCAATCGTCCTTGCATGGCCGTGCACATCAGTCCCATCGCGGTGGCTAGGAATACCGGCAGCGTGGCACTGAGGTCGCGAGCCCGCCGCGCTACCAGGAGGGCCACCGCCGCCACCAGCACTGACCACCAGCCGAGGTATACCCTGATCTGTTGCAACACAAAGAGAAAGTAACTTTTGGGCCATGCATAGGCCATGGCGTTGTAACGTGGGAGGACCTCAAACTGAATTTCCCTCATCGCCGGCCATGCGCCAAACCAGGCCAAATACCCCAGGACGACGGCCATACACAAGGCTGAGGCAGTTATCCAAATTCCCACCCGCTTCATCCACTCCCTGCCGGAAAGGGTGAACCGCGGGAACCGTGCGCCGATGGCGAGCGGGCTGAAATCGAGATGCGGGAGAACCAGCAGCAGTGGGACAAAAGTTACGGCATTGTACTTAAACCAGAAAGCCACACCGAAAAGGATCCCCGACTGGAAATCATAAAGCCACCGGGGCTTTCCTTCGTAACTCGACAGAAAGTAAGCTGCGATGACGAAAAGAACCAGGAAATTCTCGGGCTGCGCCGCATCCCAATATCCCGACCAAGCCCGCCACGTCGCGTGCACGATCACCGCAATGACTGCCGGGGCGGTTCCCAGATGGCGCTCGGCGAATTTGAAAATGAAGACAGAAATGATCAGAAGCCAGAGGATATCCAACAAGCCCACTTGCCACATTACGTTGCCAAGGATCTTCACCATAACCGCATAGAGGAAGAAGATGCCAGGAGGCTTGTTATCCCAGAGGTCGAGATAAAGCTGCTTCCCTTCCCACAAGCGCTGGCCAATGTAACAATACGTTGCCTGGTCACGCGCGATGGGGTAGCAGATGGATGGAAATGCCCGCAAGACAACAAGAAGTAGGGACGCTCCCAACCACATGCGAGAGCGCGGTGAAACCGCCGGGGAGAGTGAACTTGTTGGCTTGTAGTTCATTAAGAAACCTGGAGCAGTATAAGCCCGATGGGTCGGTAAAGTACGGCACGGTGTACGCTCGACCACCAACACACCACAAGATTACATGGAAATTCGTTGGATTCCCTACCTTTTTCGGTGGGCAGTATTGATTAGTTCCAACTGGAATGCTCATTTTGACTTCGCAGTCGACACGGAGCATAAGCTCAAACGCCTTGCACTGCAATGGATAGTCGAGTTTACCTGCCGGCTTCCCGGGTCGTGTCTGAAACTTCGTGCTATACTACCCACCCTTTTGCTATAGACCCGTCCTCATCGTGAATTCTGGGAAGGTCGAGACCACAAAAGGGGGCATTCCAGAGAGCAACTGAAGTCCCGGACCGTGGCATGTTCTTCTTCTTCGAATATATTCTGGTGGCCATCGTGGTGGTGGCCACGTATTTCCTTCCCAGTTCTCCCACCGGGTGGATTGAGGCCGCGCAACTGTACTTGAGCCGCCTGGCTAAGAGGCGCACCTTGGCTATCTTTGTGGTGGCCGTCCTGGCTTTGGGACTACGCGTGGCCCTGTTGCCCAACTTGCCGGTCCCGCAACCCGGCATCCACGATGAGTTCACCTACCTCTTGATGGGTGACACTTTCGCACACGGCCGCCTGGCGAACCCGACTCCCCCGATGTGGATCCACTTTGAGACCTTCCACATTATCCTAAAGCCCACGTATGTGGGGTTGTTCCATCCCGCCCAGGGCTTGGTTCTGGCGCTGGGGCAGGTGATCGGGGGGCACCCCTATGTGGGGGTGTGGCTTTGCTCAGGCGCGATGTGCGCAGCGATTTGCTGGATGTTGCAAGGCTGGTTGCCGCCGGGTTGGGCTCTGCTGGGTGGGTTGCTGGCCGTTATGCGGCTTGGCACTTTCAGCTATTGGGCGAACTCTTACTGTTTAGGCGCCTTGGCGGCAATCGGCGGGGCGCTTGTCATGGGAGCCCTGCCGAGGATCAAACGTTACCAAAGGTTGCGGGATTCCCTGCTGATGGGCCTGGGGCTGGCCCTGCTGGCCAACACCCGGCCTTACGAGAGTCTGTTTTTCAGCCTACCGGTGGGCGCGGCGCTCTGCGTCTGGATGCTGGGAGCAAAGGGCCCACCCCTGCAACGCTCGCTTTTACGAACCGTATTGCCGATGGGCCTTCTCCTGGCGGCGGCGGCCGGGGGCATGGCCTATTATTTCTGGCGCACCACCGGCAGCCCCTTCGTTTCACCCTACCTGGTTTACATGCGAACATATCCGGCTGTACCGCCTTTTCCCTGGCAGCCTCTCAACCTCACTCATCACTATAACCACCCGGTCATGGCGAAATTCTTCCTACGCGACTGGGAGGTGTACGATTACTTTCAAGCCCGCCGGCATCCCTTGTATTGGTTTTCGGAAAAGGCCTCGGACTTCTACGGTTTCTACTTCGGGCCGGTGCTTGTGCTTCCCCTTGTGGTGTTGTTGATCGCGAGTCCCCGGCAGTTTCTTCGCCAGTCGGTGGCGGGCAAAACGGGATTTCTGGTAGCAGTGTGCGGCGCAACGATCATCGGCATGACGTTGCCCGTCTATTTCCTCCCGCACTACGCGGCTCCCATGACCGCTGCCCTCTACGCGTTAGTGCTCCAAGCCATGCGGCACTTGCGGCTGTGGCATTGGCGCGGAAAGCGTGCCGGGCTGGGGTTGGTGCGGGCAATACCGGCCATCTGCGTCCTCCTGTTTCTGGTGCGTTCCTTCGCGCCTCAACTGCACATTCCGACACCCGTCAATTGGCACAACACCTGGGAGGCAGAGCATTTCCAGAACCTTGACCTTGCCAAGGCTCAAGCCCGATTAGAGGGATTGCCAGGAGAACATCTTGTCATCGTCCGTTACAATCAGTACCATGACACCAGCAATGAGTGGGTGAATAACCGAGCGGACATCGATAAGGCAAAGGTGGTTTGGGCGCGGGACATGGGCGACTCCGGAAATACCGGGTTAATTCGCTACTTCGCGCAAAGGCGTATCTGGCTGGCGGAACCAGACCTTGCGCCTCCAAGGTTGTCGCCCTATCCTGGGGTGGCGGAAGCGGGCGAGAAGCCATGAACATTTACCGGGTTCTGGAGATACCCCTGGTCTATCGAATGTCACAGGCCGTCCTGGCTCCCGGTAATGTCCGCATCATTAGCGAGCATCTTTCCCGGACTTTTGCGCAGGCACCGACCCCGGCGAAAGTTCTCGACGTCGGATGCGGACCATCCTCCTTCCTATGGAATTTCGGCATGAAGCCTGTGGGGCTTGATCTCTGCCAGGCCTACACAAAGAAATTTCGCGACGGCGGTAACCTGTCCGTCACGGCTTCGGCCGCAGTCTTGCCATTTCCGGCAGATTCTTTTGACCTGGTGTTCAGTTCTAGTCTGCTCCATCATCTCCCGGACGCCGTGGCCCGCGAGACCGTCGGGGAGATGGTCAGGGTCACGCGGCCCGGTGGACAGGCAGTCCTGTTTGACCCCGTACTGCCCAAGGCGGCCTGGAGGCGTCCGCAGGCATGGGCGCTCTGCAAACTTGATCGAGGCAAATTCATTCGATCTAAGGACGATTACGAATCCTGCATTTTGGGGGGGCGGGAATATAAGACCTTTCGATTCACCCATACCTTCTTGGGCGCAGAAGGAGTGCTGACCCTTCTGCCGAAGGGTCGTTGAGGACAATTTTCAAACAGCCAGCCCGGCAGTCAGCGGGTCTGAGGACAAAACCGGCACCACCAATTCGCTTTGAGCCTGAAAGCTGCTGACCTGAACTGCCGGTCCGCGAGGCGCGTCTTATCTTCTGAACTTCTGGTCACGGGAACTCACATGGTAGAGGATATCCGTACAATCCCGGCAGGAATCTCGATTCTGGTTCCCGTCTTTAACAGCGAGTTGAGCCTGGCGGACCTGGTTGCCCGGCTTCAACCCGTCCTGTGCCAGACGGGAGAGAAGTTCGAAGCTGTACTCGTGAACGACGGCAGCCGTGACGGGAGTTGGGATGTCATCGGCCGGCTTTCTCGATCCCACGATTGGGTTCGGGGCATCGATTTTATGCGGAATTACGGCCAGCACAACGCATTGCTCTGTGCCATCCGCGCTGCCCGATTCGACAAAGTTGTGACGCTGGACGACGATCTACAGAACCCTCCTGAGGAAATCCCCCGCTTGTTGGATGAAATCCGGAAGGGCGCAGACGTGGCCTACGGTTACCCCCAACAACAACAACACGGCCTGCTTCGTGATCTGGCCTCAGAGATCACAAAATTGGCTCTACAGAAGGCAATGGGCGCCCAGGCCGCAAGGCGCGTCAGTGCCTTTCGGGCTTTCCGCACAGAATTGCGTGCCGCCTTCGCAAAGTTTGAAGGTCCGTTCGTGTCCATCGATGTTCTACTGACCTGGGCGACCTCCAATTTTGTTGCCGTTGAGGTGCGCCACGATCCGCGCCAAGTCGGTCAGTCGAATTACACCGTCGGAAAGCTCATCACCCATGCCTTGAATATGCTGACAGGATTCTCGACGCTCCCCCTCCAGTTGGCGAGTTTCTGTGGGTTCGGACTGACGGCATTTGGCCTGTTCATACTGATGTACGTGGTTGGTCGTTATCTGCTGAGAGGAACCAGCGTCCCCGGATTTTCATTCCTGGCGTCGATTATCGCCATTTTTTCCGGTGCGCAGTTGTTTGCGTTGGGCATTATAGGCGAATATCTGGCTCGTTTGCATATGAAGACAATCGAAAAGCCGGCGTACACGGTGCGGGGCTCTACGGAAGACCAGGGGACTACCTCGCTGTTGAACCCGTGATCAGGTACCGCCCTCCTCGCACGTGCCCGGAAGCGCAACACCTAATAACCATGACTTCCCACTACGAGTACGCGATCCCTTTCAACCACTCGTCGGTGATCGGAAGGGAGCTGGATTACGTAACCGAGGCGTTGAGGGGTGGCCAGATTGCTGGCGATCAGGGCTTCACGCAGCGGTGTCAAGGGCTCTTGGAGCAGGCTTTGCAGGTCCCCAAGGCCCTTCTCACGACCAGTTGCACGCACGCCCTGGAGCTGGCGGCATTGCTGTTAGACCTTCAACCCGGCGACGAGGTGATTGTGCCGTCGTTCACCTTTGTGTCTACTGTGAACGCGTTTGTCCTTCGAGGAGCATGGCCTGTCTTCACCGACATTCGGCAGGACACACTCAACATGGATGAGGCACAGGTTGAGCGATTGCTGACGCCGCGAACGAAAGCGATCGTTCCCGTGCACTACGCCGGCGTCGGATGTGAGATGGACGTCATCATGGACGTTGCTTCCCGGCACGGCGTCGCGGTTGTGGAGGACAACGCGCATGGGCTGTTTGGCAGCTACAGAGGGCGCAAGCTTGGGACTTTCGGGAGCTTCTCCGCGCAGAGCTTTCACGAAACCAAGAATTTCACCTGCGGCGAGGGGGGGGCTTTACTTTTGAATGACCCAAGATACATCGAGCGAGCCGAAATTCTCCGCGAAAAGGGTACCAACCGCGCCCGGTTCTTTCGTGGACAGGTGGATAAGTACACCTGGGTGGACATCGGCAGCAGCTACGTCATGTCCGACGTGCTGGCGGCATTCCTCTATGGGCAATTGGAAGTCTGGAAACAGATTCAGCATGGACGGCGTCGCATCTGGGAGTACTATGACCGCCACCTTGGCGATTGGGCTCGCGAACGCGGCATCCGCAAGCCC